>ENA-UONV01002048-UONV01002048.1-human-gut-metagenome-genome-assembly--contig:-CS4-NODE-2048-length-15703-cov-6.433793_pt1 | contig 15703 bp, 9 predicted proteins | sample MGYA00242461_ERZ724008 | MGnify/ENA metagenome assembly ERZ724008 | reverse complement strand
TCTGTTGCGCAATCGCAAAAATCGGCTATAAAAAATTTATGCCCCTTCCCAGTAATTGCACGTCCTAGATTTATTGAATTTAGCCTAATTGAAATGTCAATAACCAAACTATTACAAAAGACCTGGAAACAGTGTAAAATATAGATTGTTTGATACAATCTTTTGCAAATACTTATATTTCTTCTAAGCCTACTATACCCCAATCGGGCTCGACGGAAAAGTAAGCCTGCCCTGTAATTTCTGGAAGTATAGCAGTGCGCGTCTTCACGCTCAGAGATTTTCGTGGATAAAAAATATGGCAAATATGCAACCATATCAATTTATCAAAACCCTAAAATTTTTATATACTATAATCAAAAATTTTCGACAAATTGCTAATAATCTACCCTACAAGAAAATAGAAATCAGCAAGGTTCAGCAGGAAACAGTCAATAGAAACCACAATGAAACTCGCTCACTTTTGAATCTATATTCAATTCTAAATTTATACAAAATTTGCAAATGCCTTTTGATTTTCTCTTTTACATTTTCCCCATAAATGTCTTTTCAAAAAGTTGTACAACTATAATAGCTTATCACAATCGCATATAAAAAAATTGCCGCAAGTTTTTGCGGCAATCTTTATTTAAATTCCCTACCTCAATCCTCTATTGGTTGGGTCTCAACAGTATCTGATACTCTCCTGACGGCATTTTATCCACTGTCAACGTGCCGTCGGAGTTCCTTACAAAATCCTTCTCCGGAACTTTGTAACCGTTTACGCGCACACTCGCGGAATTGCTCGTCGGGAATACCACCGTGCCTGTCGAATTCGGCGGGATTACTATCCGCCACTCCATCACTCCATCTGAAACGCGCCATGACGATGAAGCCAATCCGTACGGAGTCTCGTGAGTTCCGCTCGCAAAGGTTATCCCGCCGCCAAGCTTGGGGTTAAATATTATATTTTTATAACCGGGGTTTGCCTCGTCGCGCCATATGCCTGCCACGCTTTTATACAGCCATTCTCCTATCGCTCCGTACGCATAATGGTTGAAGGAATTCATTCCGGCATCGCCAAACCCGGTCTTGTGCGAATAACTGTTCCACCTTTCCCACATGGTCGTCGCACCTTGCGTTATCGGATACAGCCACGACGGAAATCCCTCGTTCAAAAGAAGCCTGTATGCCAAATCCGTGCGCCCGTAACGCGTCAGCACTTCTGTCAGCAACGGCGTCCCTAAAAATCCGGTCCTCAAATATACGCCAGAATCCTCCAATACCTTTACGAATCTTTCAAACGACTTCTCCCTTATTTCATCGGGCAATAAATCAAATCCCAACGCCACCAAGTAAGCCGTCTGTGTCTCGTTATCGACAGTGCCGTCTTCAAATACATATTTTTTAGTAAATCCCTTCTTCGCTTTTTCGGAAATTGCCGCGTATTTTTTTGCGTCGCCTTCCTTGCCCAGCACTTTCGCAACCTTTGACAGCAGCTCAGCGTTCCGCGCAAAGTACGCCGTTGTTATAAGCTCCGTATTCGTGCCTTTTCTATGCGTGCTGCGAACCTTTTCAAACTCCCCTGCCTTCCTGTATTTCTCAGAAGCTTTTGGATCCGCAGACTTCTCTATTTTGCGCTTCGCAACGTCTCCGTCAAGACTGTCCATGGAAAGCCAATCGCCGTAGCTCCATGCCGTGCATATGCCGTCTTTTGAATTCTTGTCCAGAAATTCCACAAACGCGCACATCGCGCCATAGTTTTCTTCCAATATCTTCTTGTCGCCGTACTGCAAATATATCTCCCACGGGCATACTATCATTGCAGCTCCCCATGTCGCTCCGCCCCCGCAATCGCCTGTAAATATATTCGGGGCTACTTTCGATATTGCGCCGTCTTTTAGCTGTGCGTCGCGCAAATCGCGCGTCCATTTTGAGAAAAATGAGCATACGTCCATATTATACGCAGCAGTCGGAATAAATACGTGCGCATCGCCTGTCCACCCGAGCCGCTCGTCGCGCTGCGGACAATCTGTCGGTGTGGAAAAGAAATTTCCCCTCTGTCCCCATTGTATGCAGCTTTGCAGCATATTTACTTTCGGCACGGAGCATACGAAAGATCCTATTTGCCTCATATCGTTGTGCAAAACTACACCCTTCACCCAGTCCGCGTTCGGCTTCGCATTCTCGGGAAATCCCGACAACTCCACATATCTAAATCCATGATAGGTAAACAACGGATTCCACTCCTCTACGCCAAACCCCTTGCATATATAGGAATCCTGCGAGCGCGCAGAACGGTAATTTTTCGTATACAATGTTCCGTCTTTTTCCAACATCTCCGCAACGCGCACCGTTATCTTCCTGCCGGGTGCAGACGGTATTTTTATCCGCGGCCAACCAACCATATTCTGACCGAGGTCGAATATGTATGTCCCGGGTTTTACCTCACGCACGGACACAGGCGTCAATTCCATTTCCGCCTTTATCGCAGGGCTCCTGCGCGGCTCTATCAACGGTTTTTCGCCTATATCGGCGGTCGCAACTGGCTTGAAATCTGTCTCTTCGTAATCGCTCTCCGTCCAATCGCCAAGCTCGCGGCGGGCATCGTACTCCTCTCCGTGGTATATGTCGGAATACGTTATCGGCCCGTACGACCATTTCCAGCTCCCGTCCGTCACAAAGCTCGCCTTGCGCCCGTCTTTATAGACCACATCAAGCTGCGCGGCAATCTCAGGCTTTTTGCCGTATAACGCCCTGTTGTTTCCCCACGCGAGGTTGCCGGCGTACCAACCGTCGGCAATTATCCCGGCAAGCGCGTTATCGCCTTCGTAAAGCATCTTGCTTACGTCGTATGTTGTTGCCTGGATACGTTTGTTGTAGTCAGTCCAGCCTGGGCTCCAATAGTCGTCGCCCACTTTTTTGCCGTTTATATAAAATTGGTATATGCCGCGCGCCGCTATATACAACCGCGCGCTCTCTACATCGTCGTCAAGGCTTATTTCCTTGCGCACGTACGTTGGCGGAAATGATTTCAGAATTTTTTTGTCTTTGCCGTCGCGGCCTTTTATCGTCTCAAACTCCTGCTCTGCCGTATTTGATATCCACTTTGCGGACCAATCTGAATTTTTTGTAAGCCCGGCTTCAAAATACGCAGGCTCGGACCATTCAGACGCTCTGCCGGCCTCGTCCCATACGCGGACTTTCCAAAAATATCTCTCCCTAGACTTCGGCTCGGGTATCCCAGCGCCGACCCACACAGACTCGGAAGAATCCACTTTACCGCTATCCCAAAGCGGATTGCCAGAAAGCTCGTCTATGCTCCGCGCAACCACAAGTTGATATGCCGTTTGGCGCAATCCTTGCCCGTTGGCCGGCAACTGCCAGGAAAACTTCAGATTTTCCAACGACATTCCAATGGGATTCTCATAAAATTCCCCGACCGTTAGCTTTAAAGGTTTAAATTTTCCCTCTCCGGCAAAAGTACAAACTCCCGCCACAAATATCGCGGCAACTGCCGCAAAAATTCGCCTCTTCATACACTGCATTTTTTTAAAAATTCTACAATGCGTCAACTTAAATCGGAATCTCCACTCCCATATATTCGCAATTAACCTGCCAAATAATAAAAAATCCGAACTGCGCAAAAACGCATCCGGATTTTTAGAACGCCCGCTATTCCCGGGTGCGCCTATTTACAAAACCCTTCGCTTTTTTTGTTGGCTCGGACTTTTTGCCCTTCCCAACCTTCGGCTCCTTCGCTTTGTCCTTTCCTACTTTCCCGCCCTTCGCTAACGGACACTTTGACGCCTCGGGACAATTCCCGACCGCCGGACATCCGTCCGATTTCGGACACGCATTTTGGGCCGATGAACCGTCAGCGCCAGAACCTTGCGCGCACAATGAAATCGCGGATATTAAAAACACCGCCAACACTCCTGCAAACTTCATATCTTTTTCCCTTTCCGTTTGTGTTTTTTATATATCGGAACTTTTTTCTATCTCGATACCCAAAAAAACCTTTGTTCAAAATAACTTCCGCATAAAAAATTATAGTTTACAAAGGTTTCCTTTATGCGAAAATCCCAATCATGACTCCCCAAGAATTCAAATTATCTTTCGAAGAAAAAAGGCAGGCTGTAGAAGCCGCAATCAAAAAATACCTTCCGCCGGCAGATACGCGTCCGGCAATAGTGCATGAGGCTATGCACTATTCTATGGAGGCCGGCGGCAAAAGAATCCGCCCAATGCTTCTGCTTGCCGCACACGAAATGTTCCCGTCGGAAATCGATCCCCTGCCGGCATGCGTCGCAATAGAATGCCTCCACACTTATTCCCTCATACACGACGACCTCCCGTGCATGGATAATTCCGACCTGCGCCGCGGTAAACCTACCTGCCATAAAAAATTTGATGAAACTATGGCGTTGCTCGCGGGCGATGCACTACTCACATATTCTTTCAAACTTCTCGCAGACGCATATATGCAATACCCGAAGGTCGCTACGGGACTCGTATTCGACCTTGCAGACGCAGGCGGAAGCACAAAAATGATTGGCGGGCAAGTAGAGGATGTGCTCGGCGAAAGAGACGGGAAAATGACACCCGACAAGCTGAACTTTATCCACCACAACAAAACCGCCGCGCTAATTACGGCCGCCGTCACCATGGGCATTAGGCTCGCAGACGACTACGACGAACTTAAACTCCAAGCCGCCCGCGAAATCGGCAAAAATATAGGGCTCGCCTTCCAAGTCATCGACGATATTCTCGACGTCACAAGCGACGAAGCAACACTCGGCAAAACCACGGGGCTCGACGCCGCAAACGAAAAAATGACTTACGTCTCCCTATACGGCATCGAAAAATCGAGAGAAATTGCCGCCCAACTTACACAAAAAGCAATTTCCGACTGCGAAAAGCTCAGCCCAAACTGCGCCTTCCTAAAAGCGCTCATCTCTTACATGCAAAACAGAATCAATTAGCCTATATAATATTTTAAGAAAGGACTCTCCAATGATTGTCGAACCAAAAGTAAAAGGCTTCCTTTGCATAACCGCCCATCCCGAAGGTTGCGCGGAAAACGTGCGCGAACAAATCGCCTACGTCAAATCGAAAGGAGAAATCAAGGACGGCTGCAAGTCCGCTCTCATTATCGGCGCCTCCACAGGCTACGGCCTCGCAAGCAGAATAACGGCGGCTTTCGGCTGCGGCGCCGCAACCGTTGGCGTATTTTTCGAGCGCCCTGGCGACTCCGCGCGCCAGCGCCCTGCAAGCGCAGGCTGGTACAATACTGCCGAATTCACTAAACAGGCAAACGCCGCAGGCCTATATTGCGCAAATATCAACGCCGACGCATTCAGCGACGAATGTAAAAAACAGGCAATAGACGCCATCAAAAAAAGCCCCCTCGGGAAAGTCGATTTAATTGTCTACTCTCTCGCCTCACCGCGCCGCACGGATCCAAAGACGGGCGAAGTGTACAAGAGCGTACTAAAAACTGTCGGCGAACCGCGCAAAGACAAGTCTCTCGACACCGACAAAGCGCAAGTCATAGAAGTCACTGTGCCCGCCGCTACCGAACGGGAAGTTTTTGAAACCGTAAAGACAATGGGCGGCGAAGATTGGGAACTTTGGATAAACGCACTCGACGAAGCGGGGGTCATCGCAGAAGGCTGCACAAGCCTTGCCTACTCTTACATCGGGCCGGAACTGACTTACCCCATATACCGCAGCGGCACTATCGGGCTCGCAAAAAAAGATCTCGAAGCCGCCGCGAACAGAATCGACGCCACGCTAAAACTTAAACGCGGCAAGGCGTTCATATCTGTAAACAAAGCACTCGTCACTCAGGCGAGCAGCGCAATCCCGGTTGTTCCGCTCTACATATCAATCCTGTATAAGGTCATGAAAGAAAAAGGCGTTCATGAAGGGTGCATCGAGCAAATACAAAGGCTTTTCTCTACGCAGCTTTACAACGATAACTGCCTTGATTTCGACGATGACGGGCGCGTGAGAATCGACAACCTTGAATTGCGCGACGATGTCCAAAAAGCCGTTTTTGAAATTTGGCCAAAAGTGACAACCGAAAACTTGAACGAGCTCACAGATTTCGCCGGATATAAGAAGGAGTTTTTAAAGCTCTTTGGTTTTGGGCTTCCAAACGTCGACTACAAAAAAGACGTTGAAATATAAATTCCCGCGCGGATATTTCCGCTTTATTCCAATCAAAGAAAGGCGCTGATTTCCAACCAGCGCCTTTTTATTTTCCCCCAAAAATCAGCCGCTATCCTACAAACAATATTTGCCAGGACATATCGAAAAAAATCCGCATTTTTATCGCTGATTGGAAATATATGCGCGCCGTTCTGGATATTTTTTGGAATCTTCCGTTTACTTTTAGGCTTATAAATTTTACACAAAAAAATTTGCCGTCGAAAATTCTTAATACTTACAATTTGCTGCCTTACTGTTCTACGTGGAACATTTTTCAGTCCGCCTAAATGCGGGATAATCCGGCAGCAAATTTTCCACTTTCTCGAGAATAAAAAAGCGCGCATATCCGCGCGCTCGCACAGTCTTTTTTTTGATTAAAAGAACACCGAATGCGTCGGGCTCATATCTGTTGACCCGCGTTTAAAATTGTCGCCCGCGCTTGCGAAATCGCACACCTTTGTTTCAATTATCTTCCCGTCGTCTGCCGTTATTTTAGCCTTCCACTGTCCCCATGTATGGCTCGGTTTTTCGGGAATGAGCTCGCACTTTGCCCCTGCATTGTTTACGCTCGGAGACGAAAACATTTCCGCGCTTGTATTGCCGATATACTTGCTGCGCGCAAGCAACAGCGGCCCTTTCTTTATCGTCGCAGCCGCCGAATGGCGCATTATCGGCAAGAAGTCTTTGCGGCATGCTTCGTCGTACCCGAGCCAGCGCATAACTCGCATATCTCCGCCGGCATAATACTCGGAAGATAAATCCGAATTTATTACCCGTGGAGTCATATCAAATTCTATTTTTATAGAAGTTTCGCCTTTGCCGATATTCAGCTTGTGCCAGCCGGCATTCGCCACCTTGCCGTTTATCAGAGTTTTCTTGCTCCACGAAGGCACCCTAAAATTTACGGCGACCTCCTCCGGAGATTTTATCTTTACCTCGGCAGTGTCCGACACCGGGTAATTCCCCAAAACCTCGACTTCAACATTGCCTACCTTCCCTTTGTATGGAGAATAAAAATTCACAAACAATTCGCCGCCCGACTTTGCAAGAGAGGTTCTCGCAAAATCGAGAAACGCCCTCGGCATATTGTCAACACAGCAATGGTTGTAATTTAGCTTGCACTGCGGCTTTGCTATGTAGTGGCTGCCGTGCGAGCGAACGCATCGCGCGCCCCATTTGCCGTCGCGCGCGACTCCCGCCAAAAATGCGTTATAAAAAGTGTCTTCTATTTCGTCGAGGTATTTTGTATCGGAGGTAAGCAAATAAAGCTCGCGGTTTATGCGCATCCAGTGTATCGCGTCGCACGGCTCGGTAATGCCGTTAATCTGACGCGCCCCGCCTACAAACATATCGTTATATCCAACGCTCGACAGGATATTTTTTTCGTCTTTAAGGAGCTTTTCGCGAATTTTAACAACGGCGTCCAACGCCTTTTTGTCGCCAGTCACACGGTGGTATTCCGCCAGCCCCTCCAAGCACGACATCATCTCATAGGCTTTTTCCCAATTTTTTAGCTGCGGATACCAGAGCCTCACTGGCTCCGCGGAAAATGCGTTTCTCAGCAAATTTGGCGGCGGATTTCCGTCTCTATCCCAATACGATACCAACTCCTTCGCGAAATCGAGATACTTTGCGTCTCCAGTCTCACGATAGAGAATTAGCATCGGTTTAAGTATCGACATGCTCGGCATTCCAACAAACGTTCCAGTGTCGCATATCTTGACGTTTTCCGACTTTAACATGGAAATGTATTGGTCGGTTGCGCGCTTGGCCGTTTCCAACACTGCGGGGTCTTTATTGAGTTTGTATATTTCAAGGAGCCCCCACAGAGTGTATTTTCTGCACCACAAATTCCAGCACCAATTGCAATCCCAGCCGACTGCCTCGCGCGCTTTGTCGAGGTCGTTTACCCTCAAAAAGTTTTTCTGTTTGTACGAACCTAAATACCCGTCCGTATCTTGCAATGAAGCCAATACTGCCGCCTTTTTGGAAAGAAAATTCTTAAGGTTTTTATCTCCCGTATATTCGCATACGCCGCTTGCTGATATTGCGAGCTTCCCCCAAAATTCTCCGCGCCAATAGCCGACATATACGGATTCGTCGTCAATCCTTTCGCTAAACGCCTTTTCCGCCTCTTCAAATATTTTGTTTTTTGCTTCGTCGGAAAGAACGCGATTTTTGAAAAAAGCGTCCATTTTTTCTCCGACATAGCCTCCCATTTTTATATCGGAAAGCTTTGCGCACTCAACTTTGTCATTTACGGCGGGTTTTACTTCCGCCGCATTTTTATCTGCGCTGCCTGCCGCATTTTCATTCGTAGCGCAGGCTGTACACAGCGCGGCCACAATTATACCATACAAAAATAATTTATTCATTCCCCTTATCTTTAAATTTATAAAAAGAATAAATCCCAAGTATTTCAACGTCAATCAAAATTCAAGATATTGCCGCATTGCGGCCTTTATTCGCGCGAATTTTTGATTTTGACCAATTTTTATAATAAAGAAAAAGCCAAAATTCCGCGCTATAAAATACTGCAATCTCCGCGCACCAAAGTTTTTTTAGAGTGCGCACAAAAAATGCCAGGCCACATATCGTCACAGACTATACGCTCTTATTTTGAGGGAAAGGGCGAAGATTTAACGCATTGCCCGAATCGACACTCTCGATACGCAGCCTTTACCAAGCCCCAGACATTCTACATCGGTTATAGTTCCGTCGTCCGACGGGTATGTTTCCCCCATCGCATAGGAAAATTTATAGCTTCCATCGGGCTGTTTTACATATAGCGACGCCAATTTAGCGCGCGCGGGCACGCACTCCAAAAATTCGGAATTTTCTGAAAAATCCGCCGGATAATTCATATTGCGGATTTCCCCGTCGGCGAAATTTTTTTCCGCCAAAGCCTCGGATATATATTTTGCCGCATGCTCTGAAGCCGCCCTCAAATGCGGCAAAACCTCTTGCGGCACGCCTTCATGGCGGATTCTGCAAATCTCATAATATTTATGAAGCAGCCTCATCGAACACGCAAACGAAGGCAAGCCCCAGCCTGCCCCTTCCACGGCAGCAGCGAATGTCCCGCTGCTCCAAAGAAGCGGCAACGCAACATTCTGCCCAATATTCAGCCCCGACACCACTGCGTCTGGGGGATTGTCCGCGTACAGATGCCCAAGCGCTATATTCACGCAATCAGACGGCGTGCCCGACACTGTCCGGCACTTGAATCCGCAAAATTCCCTCTCCTCCACCACTATGTCGCAATGGCGGTTGTAGGCCCTGCCAATCCAGCTTTGTTCGCGCGCGGGCACGACAATTTCAACTTCGCCAATTCGCGAAAGCTCCTCGGCAAATATTGGCAGAAACGGGGAATCTGCCCCGTCGTCGTTAGACAGTAGCAGGCGCATCTTTTAGCGGCTCGCCGCGCAAATACCTGTTTATGCTCCGGGCGGCAATCTTCGCCTGCCCCATTGCGCTGATTACGGTTGCCGCGCCGCTTACGACGTCTCCGCCGGCAAATACTTGCGGTATCGACGTCTGCAAGGTTTCAGGGTCGCATTCTATCGTCCCCTTCCTCGTCGTCTTCAAATCCGGACTCGTCATCGGTATTAGCGGGTTCGGGCGGTTGCCTATCGCCACAACCACTACATCGCACGGTATTTGAAATTCGCTTCCCTTTATTTCTATCGGCGAGCGGCGGCCTGAGGCGTCGGGTTCACCAAGCTCCATTCTTACGCATTCGAGCGCTACCACCTTGCCGTTGTCGTCGAGCACAACCCTCTTGGGGTTTGTGAGCATCTGAAATACAACACCTTCGTCTTTCGCGTGGTGTATTTCCTCTTTGCGGGCGGGCATCTGTTCGAGCGCGCGGCGGTAAACTATCGTAGATTTCGCACCTATGCGCAGAGCCGTTCTGGACGAGTCCATTGCGACATTTCCGCCGCCAACGGTTATTATGTGCTTCGCCCTGATTGGAGTCGTTCCGTGCTCGGGAAAATCGTAGGCCTTCATCAGGTTAAAGCGCGTCAGAAATTCGTTCGCTGAGAACACCCCAACTCCGTTCTCGCCGTGTATGCCAAGGAACATCGGCAGCCCCGCTCCGGAACCCAAAAATACCGCGTCAAACCCCTCATCGAGCAGGCTTTCGAGCGACCTTAATTTTCCTACAACATAGTTTAGATGTATCTTAACGCCAAGCTTTTTGAGCCCTTCGACTTCGTGAGTGACAATCTCCTTTGGGAGTCTGAATTGCGGAATGCCGTACATCAAAACACCGCCGGGCAAATGCAAAGCCTCAAATACCTCTACTTCATGCCCGGCTATCGCCAAGTCCGCCGCAGCCGTTATTCCGGCGGGGCCGCAGCCGATTACCGCAACCCTCTTCCCGGTCGGGGCCGCCTTCTCGGGCGTCTTTTCAAGATTGTGTTGGCGCACATAGTCCGCCGCGAACCTTTCAAGCGCGCCTATCGCAACTGGCTCTCCGCGGATTCCAAGCACGCAGCTTCCCTCGCACTGGTTTTCTTGCGGGCACACGCGGCCGCACACTGCCGGCAGCGCCGTTTGCGTCTTGAGCTTTTCGGCGGCCGCCTGCGGATTACCCTGCGATATCTCTGCTATAAATTGCGGTATGTTTATGTTCACGGGGCACGCCGTCTTGCAGCGGGGCTTCGGGCATTGCAGGCAACGGCTTGCTTCGTCCATCGCCATTTCAAGAGTTATACCGTAGGGAACTTCCTCAAAATTGGAAGCTCGGCGCGACGGATCCTGCTCGGGCATCTTCATGCGCGGCAGCCCGGACGCCTTTATTTTCCTTGCTTTCTCTTCTGACATTTCAACTCTCCGGAAAATTTTTTATTTGGATTGATAGCATTTGCTATTCAGATGGCGGGGCATTGCCTCCACCTCCAGAAGCCTGTACGCCGAACGCCTCTTTGACAGCTCGTCGAAATCGACTTTGTTAAGCCGGAAGAACGGGCCTTCGACGCATGCGAACTTTGTCTCTCCGCCAACTGTCACTCGGCACGCTCCGCACATTCCGGTTCCGTCCACCATTATCGGGTTCAACGAACAGAACATGTCTATGCCGTCTGAAACGGGCGCCTTTGAGGCGCACTGCTTCATCATAAATACGCACCCGACGGCTATAATCTCGTCGAATTCTCCGCCGCGCTCCTGCATAGCGTTTATGCAGCCGCCCTTGCGGCCCTCGCTGCCGTCGCGCGTGAACACCATGAGCTCGTCGCTTACTTCAGAAAGCTTGTCTTTATAATAGAGCATGTATGACGACGACGCCTCGATAGCGCTGACTACCTTCACCCCGCGCTTCTTCAATTCGCGGGCTATCGAATATATTGCGGCTATGCCGTAGCAGCCGCCAAGAAGCAGAGCCTTAGAGCCCGGCTTGAATTGCTCCATGTCAAGCGGCGTCCCGAGCGGCCCGCTCAACACAGCGAGCCTGTCGCCCTTTTGCAAAGACGCTATTTCAGCGCTCGAGCGGCCGACTTCCTCTATTATGAACTTTACCCAGCCCTCGTCAGCATTCCAGTCTATGAGCGTAAACGGCGACCTCTCGCTGTTGGAGTTTGCCATAAGTATTGCAAACTGCCCGGGCTTGGCAAATTTTGCGGCCTCCGGCGCCTTTACCGTAAGCTCGTGAAAGTTCGGAACCAACATTTTGTTTTCGAGTATCTCGAAGCCGTCCGAATTTTTGGCGGCGTCCGCCGCGAGCCTCTCATCGGATTTTTTAAGCCCCAGCATCTGCAAGTCGGGCGCGTAATCGGCAAAGAAATGCCCAAGAAAGCGGTTTGGCAGAGCCGACTTGTCTTCCGTGGGAGATTTAAAATCGGCAGGCAGCGGTTCGAGCTCGAAATCGTATTTCTTGACGTCCGCCGCAGTCTTCTTGCACACATCGCACATATAGCCGTTGAGCGGGCGCTGCTCGCCGGCGGAAGCCACCGCCGCGGTCACAGCTATCTTTTTGCCGTCCGCGTCGCCTATCGTTCCGGACGTTTCGGCAAACAGGCTTATCGGCATCACCACCTCCGCCAATTTCTGCACGGGCGTTTTCAACACGTCGCACACAGCCAAATGCGGTATCTTCTTTGCAATTTGCGGCGTAATGTAGTTGCCGTACACCAAAACTGCGGTGTATTTGCCATTTTCCAAATCGGCCAATACGTCGGCAGGAAGGTCGGCCACCGAGGAGTCCATAGGCATTTCTATCTCCTTGCCTCCAAATTCTCCGGCGATTGCGCGCATTGCCTTTCGGCTCTCATAGGTCGCGCCCTTGTTGGATATCACAAGCAACGACTCCTTATTTTCGGAAAGAATTTCAAAGAGCTTTTCGACCGCGTCCTCGGGGCTTGCGGGAACCTGCTCCTTGCCGCGCCTCACCGCCGCCCTGCGCAGCCTCGTAGGCGCGTTTATTATCTGGGGAAGCGCAAACCTTCCAAGCGGGCATATCGCGCTTTCCTTGTTAAGCGCAACCATTCCTGCAGATATGATTTTTCCGCCCTTTATGCGCAGGTTTATTTTGCAATGTTTCGGGCACATTGCGCACCTGCTCTCGACAACCTTGTCGGGCTCGCCAAACCATTTGCCCCACCTGTCCGTCAGGCAGCCTGTCGGGCAGGCGTCTATGCACGCTCCGCAAAACAGGCATTCCTCCGAGCTCCAAGACCTTCCGAAAGCCGCGGATATGCGCGCCTTCTTGCCGCGGTTGGCTATGCTTATCGCGGGCTTTGAGTGTATTTTTTCGCACACCCTAAAGCACCTTCCGCACAATACGCATAAATTGTGGTCTTTGTCGATAAAAGGATCGTCGCGCTCTACTTTCGACGGGTCGTATATCATCGGCAACCCTATGTCGCGCACGTATGTGCCAAGCGCCATTTTGCGAAGCTCGCAACCGGGGCGGTTTGAGCACGACCCGCACCGCGTGGCGGACGTCGCGCGCGTGGGGGTCTTTTTCTCGCTCTCGCACTCCTCGCGCGATTCGCACACCAAGCACGGCGACGGATGGGAGCTCATCATCAGCTCTATCGTGCGCCTGCGCTGCGTCTCGAGCTGCTCGGACGTCGTGCGCACAACCATTCCGTCGGCAACGGGCGTCGTGCAAGACGTCGGCGTTCCCCTCATTCCGTCTATCTCGACAACGCACAAACGGCATGCTCCGTACGGCTCAAGCTCATCGTGCGCGCAAAGTGAAGGTATGAATATTCCGGCTTTCTTCGCCGCCTGCAATACCGTCATTCCGGATTCTGCCTCTACTTGGCGGCCGTCTATTGTAATCTTAAAATTGCTCATGCTCTTATCTCCTCGATATTGCCCCGAATCTGCATGTCTGATAGCAGGCTCCGCAGGATATGCACTTGTCGGCGTCTATTGTGTGCGGCTTTTTCACTCCGCCGGATATCGCGCCGGTCGGGCAAACCCTCTCGCATGCAGTGCAACCCGTGCACTTCTCGGCATCGACCGAAAAATGAACAAGCTGCGGGCAGACCAACGCCGGGCAGCGCTTTTCTTTTATGTGCGCCACATATTCGTCCTCAAAATACCTGAGAGTCGTCAGCACGGGGTTAGGCGCAGTCTGCCCAAGCCCGCATAGCGACGACTGCTTCATCGTAAACGCTATTTTTTTCAGGCGCTCCAAATCCTCCATTTCACCCTTCCCGGAGGTTATTTTCTCGAGAATTGTATGCATGTGCTGCGTGCCCATTCGGCAGGGTATGCACTTTCCGCAAGACTCGTTTTCCGTGAAGTTGACGAAAAATTTTGCGACTTCCACCATGCAGGAGTCTTCGTTCATAACCACGAGACCCCCCGACCCTATTATTGAGCCGACAGCCGCAAGGTTCTCGTAATCCACCGGTACAGATAAATGCTCAGGCGTAAGGCACCCTCCTGATGGACCACCCGTCTGCACGGCCTTGAATTTTTTGCCGTCCGCGCAACCTCCGCCTATCTTGTTTATAATGTCGTCAAGCTTCATTCCAAGCTCGACTTCTATCAGCCCTGTGCGCATTATCTTGCCCGCAAGCGAAAACGTCTTGGTTCCCTTGCTCTTTTCAGAACCGAGGGCGGAATACATTCCGGCACCTTCGCGCATAATTGAACTCACCGCAGCAAGAGTCTCCACATTATTTATATTAGTGGGTTTGCCAAAAAGCCCCTTCGCCGCCGGGAAAGGCGGTTTCGGGCGCGGCATTGCCCTGACGCCCTCTATGCTCGCCATTAGGGAAGTTTCTTCGCCACAGACAAATGCTCCGGAACCTTTCTTAATTTTTATCTCAAACTTAAATCCGTTCGGAAGCTCCTTCTTTAAAAGCCCGGCTTCCTCGGCCTGATTTATAGCCTTCTTTAAACGCTGTATCGCAAGCGGATATTCGGAACGCACGTATATGTATGCGCATTCGGCGCCTATCGCATAGCCCGCTATCATCAATCCCTCAAGGACACTGTGGGGATCGCCTTCAAGGACGGATCTATCCATAAATGCGCCCGGATCGCCCTCGTCGGCATTGCAGATTATATATTTTATCGGCGAAGTCTTTGAAGCGCGCGCGAATCCCCATTTTACTCCCGTCGGGAATCCGGCGCCTCCCCTGCCGCGCAATCCGCTTGCCTTCACTTCCTCGATTACCTCTTCCGGCGTCATCGAAAAAGCCCTTTCCAAGCCTTCATATCCGCCGCGGGCGAGATAATGCCCAAAATTCTCGGGATCTATAACGCCGCAGTTGCGCAGCACAACCCTCTTTTGAAGCTCCACCATCGGATGTTTGCAAAACGGCTTTATTCCGCGAAACTCACTTTCGCACATTGCCGCCTCCGCTTTTTCAGCAACGGGATTTCCGTTTAGCAGATGTTCTTCGACTAATTTTATAACGTCTTTCGGCTTTACGTTTGAATATAAAATAGAAGGCTCACCCCCGCGTTTTATCTCGACGAGCGGCTCGGCATAGCAAAGTCCGATACAGGCGGTTTCCACCACATCTACCTTTTCCTCCAAGCCTTTTTCTTTCAGAACCTTTTTAAATTCGTCCATTACCGCGCCGGCCCCAGCCGCGCGTCCGCAAGTTGCGGCTCCGACCATCACGCGCGCGCTGTTTTGGAATTTTTCCCATTCCTTTTTGGCGGCTGCCCTTAAATTTTCGAGAATCTTCATGGCTATTTCAGGGATTTTAGGATTTTTTCTATTTCCGCAAGAGTCACGCGCGCATGAACTTTTTCGTCAACTACCATTGCGGGAGCGAGCGCGCAGGCTCCGAGGCATGCGACTCTTTCCAAGCTCACAAGCCCGTCGGGCGTAGTTTCGCCCTCCTTTATCCCGAGCCTTTCTTCGAGCGCCGCCAATAGGGAGCCCGATCCCCTTACGTGGCATGCCGTTCCCTTGCATACTTTTATAGTGTGCTTGCCGGGCTTTTTGAATTTAAATTGGGCGTAAAAACTCGCGACCGAATAAACATCAGCCTCGGAAACCGAAAAAAAATCAACACACAATTTTACCGCCACC
>ENA-UONV01002035-UONV01002035.1-human-gut-metagenome-genome-assembly--contig:-CS4-NODE-2035-length-15777-cov-13.636687_pt1 | contig 15777 bp, 9 predicted proteins | sample MGYA00242461_ERZ724008 | MGnify/ENA metagenome assembly ERZ724008 | reverse complement strand
TGATGAAGGGCGAGCTGGACATGGCTGCCATCCCGGCAAACCTGGCCGCGACCCTCTACCAGAAGACGAACGGCGGCATTCAGGCCGTGGCCGTCAACACGCTGGGCGTGCTGTATGTGGTGGAAAAGGGCGGCGACACCGTCCAGTCCATGGCTGACCTGAAGGGCCACACCATCCTGTCCACCGGCAAGGGCACCACGCCGGAGTACGTCCTGCGCTATCTGCTGAACGCCAACGGCATCGACCCGGACAAGGACGTGACCATTGAATACTACAGCGAGGCCACCGAGGTCACCGCCCAGATGGCCAACACCGACAACGCCATTGCCGTGCTGCCCCAGCCCTATGTGACCGCGGCCGGTCTGCAGGACGACACCCTGCGCGTGGCCCTGAACCTGACCGAGGAGTGGGACAAGGTGGCTGACACCCAGCTCATCACCGGCGTGACCGTGGTGCGCAAGGAGTACGCCGAGGCCCACCCCGACGTGGTGGCTGCTTTCCTCGCTGACTACGCCAAGAGCGTGGACGCCGCCAACACCGATCTGGACGGCACTGCCGCCCTGTGCGAGGAGCAGGGCGTTGTGGCCAAGGCTGCCATCGCCAAGAAGGCCCTGCCCAACTGCAACATCGTCTGCCTGACCGGCGACGAGCTGAAGGCCGATGCCTCCGCCTACCTGCAGGTGCTGTATGACGCCGACCCCGCAGCTGTGGGCGGCGCACTGCCCGGCGACGACTTCTACTGGACTGCCGAGTAACCCCTGAATAAACCATCTCTCCGGCCGCTGTGCGATTGGTACGCATGGCGGCCTTTTTGCGTGTGGCAATAGGGCAGGCCATCAGATAGCTTTCTCCGCGAACAGCGACGGGTTGCGGCACCCAGCATCCGCTTCGCTATCGCTTGCGTCTTGCTGGCCGCGGCCCCAACAGCAACTCCCTGTTTCCGCCACCGGCGGCGGTCGTTGCCGTTGCAGAACTCCAGTCCCGCCCCAACGCTTGCGCGCCGGGGCCCCACCCCCAGGTCATTCGCTGGAGAAACTATCTGCCGTCCTGCCCGGGAAACTGCTGCCGCCCCTTCCACCCCTTGCCTTTCCGTTCAAAAAAGACTACAATACCCATAGTAAATCAAAACAAACCGAAACGGAGGACATAGATTATGGCTTGTACGACAATTCTGGTCGGCAAAAATGCTTCTTACGATGGCTCCACCATGATCGCCCGCAACGACGATTCCGGCGCGGGCCACTTCACCGCCAAAAAATTCACCGTGGTGCACCCTGCGGAGATGCCTAAAACCTACCGCAGTGTGCTTTCTCATGTGGAGGTGCCTCTGCCCGAAGGTGCGCTGCGCTTCACCGCCATGCCCAATGCGGTGGAGGGCAAGGGCATCTGGGCGGCAGGCGGCGTCAACGCGGCCAATGTGGGCATGACCGCCACCGAGACCATCACCTCCAACCCCCGCGTGCTGGGCGCGGACCCGCTGGTGCCCGGCGGCATCGGTGAGGAAGATATCGTCTACCTGACCCTGCCCTACATCCACACAGCCCGCGAGGGCGTGCGGCGGCTGGGCAAGCTGCTGGAAACGTATGGTACCTACGAGATGAACGGCATCGCCTTCCAGGATGTGGACGAGATCTGGTGGCTGGAGACCATCGGCGGCCACCACTGGATCGCCCGCCGTGTGCCGGACGACAGCTATGTGGTCATGCCGAACCAGCTGGGCATCGACAGCTTTGATCTGGAGGACGCCCTTGGTGCCCAGAAGGAGCACATGTGCTCGGCTGATCTGGCGGAGTTCGTGGAAAAGTATCACCTGAATCTCTCCATGGATGGCAGCCTGAACCCGCGGGACGCCTTCGGCAGCCACGACGACGCCGACCATGTCTATAACACGCCCCGCGCCTGGTGGATGCTGCGCCACCTGAACCCCACTACCTGGGTGTGGGACGGCCCGGACGCCGACTACGGCCCCCGCTCCGACGACCTGCCCTGGTGCATGGTGCCGGAAAAGAAGCTCACTCCGGAAGAAGTCAAGTATGTACTGTCCGGCCATTATCAGGGCACGCCCTATGACCCCTACCTGACCTACGGCGACAAGGGCATGAAGGGCGCTTACCGCTCCATCGGCATCAACCGCAACGATTTCATGGCTCTGCTGCAGATGCGTCCGGACGTGCCGGAAGCTTCCCGTGCCATTGAGTGGATCGCCTATGCGTCCAACGCCTTCAACACCATGGTGCCCTTCTACGCCAATGTGGAGCGCACCCCGGAGTACCTTGCAAACACCACCGGCACCGTCTCCACCGACAACTTCTACTGGGTCAGCCGCATGATCGCCGCCATGACCGATGCTTCCTATAATAAGTCGCTCATCCACATCGAGCGCTACGCCGAGGCTGTGGTCTCTGCCGCCCGGGCACTGGTGAATGAATACGACGCAAAGCTTGCGACAGCTGCATCGGACCAGCGTCCCGCCCTGCGCGAGAAAGCCAACGACGCCATTGCCGCCATGCTGAAGGAGAAAGCTGCCGATACGCTGGATAAAGTTCTGTTTGAGCTGAGCTGCCAGATGAAGAACGCCTACTCCCGTTCGGATGCATAAACGATCAAAAACCGTCAAATGAAAACCCGTTCAGAGCTTGTTCTGAACGGGTTTTCTGCTTGTATCCCACTCCCTGTGCGTGCTGCACAAATTTTGACGCATTTTTTTGTGAGGAAACGCGAACGAAAATGACCGAAGCTGATTGAATTTGACGCAAAACTTGCTATAATAAAGATGCAAACAATCAAAACACGCCAGACTTGTGCAAAACCGGTCATGGCGTGAGAGACCAAAGGAGAGGATGCAGATGCTGGCAGAAGAACGCTTCAGTCTGATCCTGAAGCAGCTGGAACGGCAGCGCACCGTCACCGTGCAGGAATTGTGCGAGGCGCTGAACACCAGCGAGTCCACCATCCGGCGCGATCTGACCGAGCTGGACCGGCTGGGCAAGCTGAACAAGGTGCACGGCGGTGCCACCCTGCCGGACAGCCGTTTTCTGGCCGATGAGCCCACCATGGCGGCCAAGGAGACGCTGGCCGTGGCCCAGAAGCGCAGCATCGCGCAGACGGCGGCCGGGCTGATCCAGGCAGACGACTTCGTCTTCATCGACGCCGGGTCCACCACGCTGGAGCTGGTGCATGCGCTGGAGGGCGACGCTCTCAAGGCCGGTTATGTGACCAACGGCGTGGCCCACGCTCGGGCGCTGGCCCGGAAGGGCTGCCGGGTGTACCTGCCCGGCGGGCTGCTGCGGCCCCAGACCGAAGCCATCGTGGGCGCGCCCGCCCTGGCCAGCCTGCAGCAGTACCGGTTCACCAAGGCGTTCATGGGGGCCAACGGTGTGGCGCTGGAAGCGGGCTTTACCACTCCGGACCCCGAGGAGGCGGCCGTAAAAGCGGCGGCGGTGCACCGGGCGCGGGAAGCCTGGTTTCTGGTGGATGACGCCAAATTCGCCCGCGTCTACCCGGCGGTCATCGCGGACCTGCAGGGCGGTGCCATCCTGACAAACTGCTGCCCGAACCCCAAGTACAAACAGTACACTTTAGTAAAGGAGACAGAGCTATGATCTATACCGTAACGTTCAACCCGGCCATTGATTATGTGGTGCGGCTGGATGCCCCGCTGGAAGTGGGCGAGGTGAACCGCGCAAACGGCGAGGACTGCGTGCTGGGCGGCAAGGGCATCAACGTGTCCGGCGTGCTGGCCCAGCTGGGCTGCGAGAGCGTGGCCCTGGGCTTCGTGGCCGGTGAGACCGGTGCCTGGCTGGAGCGGGGCCTTGCCGCTCAGGGCCTGCGCACCGACTTCGTGCACCTGGAACAGGGCATGACCCGCATCAACGTCAAGATCAAGGCAGGGCAGGAGACCGAGCTGAACGGCGCGGGCCCCGCCATCCCGGAAAGCGCCATGCAGCAGCTGGAAGCCCGGTTGGACCAGCTGGGCGAGGACGACATCCTCATTCTGGCGGGCAGCATCCCGAAAAGCCTGCCGCAGGATACCTACGAGCGGCTGCTGGCCCGGCTGCAGGGCCGCGGTGTGAGGGCCGTGGTGGACGCCACCCGCGATCTGCTGGTGAATGTGCTGCAGTACCACCCCTTCCTCATCAAGCCCAACAACCATGAGCTGGGCGAGATCGTGGGCAAGGCGCTCACCACGGACGAGGAGATCATTGCTGCCGCCCGCACCCTGCAGCAAAAGGGGGCCCGCAACGTGCTGGTGAGCATGGCCGACGACGGCGCTCTGCTGCTGGACGAGCACGGCGAGACCCACCGCATCGGCTGCCCGAAGGGCAAGGTGGTGAACAGCGTGGGCGCAGGCGACAGCATGGTGGCCGGTTTCGTGGCCGGGTGGCGCAAGACCCAGAGCTACGCCTATGCCCTGCGCCTGGGCACCGCCTGCGGCAGCGCCACGGCCTTCAGCCTGGGGCTTGCCACACGGGAAAAGATCGAGGAATTGCTGAAGCAGATTTGAGAAGAAGGGAGCAAGATCATGCGTATCACCGAGTTATTCACAGCACAGTCCATCGCGCTGGACGAAGCGCTGGAAAATCAGGAGCAGATCCTCAGCCGTCTGGTGGAGCTGCAGGCCACCCACGGCAACATCACGGACAAGGATGCCTACAAAAAGGCCCTCTATGCCCGCGAAGCTGAAGGCTCCACCTATGTGGACAACGGCATCACGGTGCCCCACGCCAAGACCGATGTGGTCACCCGGCCCAGCCTTGCGGCGCTGCGGCTGGCAAAGCCGGTGCAGTACAACGCCGAGGACGACGGCACCACCGACCTGCTGTTCGCCATTGCCGCGCCGGAGAACGGCAGCCTGCATGTGGACATGCTGGCCCGCATGATGCAGATGCTGATGAACGAGGACTTTGTGGCAAAGCTGAAAGCCGCCAAGACCCCGGCAGAGTTCCTTGCCTGCATCGACGCGCAGGAGGACGCCCAGTTCGGCACCGAGAGCTTCACCCAGCAGGAGATCCCCCAGAACGGCTACCGCATTCTGGCGGTCACCGCCTGCGTGAACGGCATCGCCCACACCTACATGGCCGCCGAGGCCCTCACCAAGGCGGGCGACAAGCTGGGCCTGCCCACCAAAGTGGAGACCAACGGCTCCGACGGCGCGAAGAACATCCTCACCAAAGAGGAAATTGCGGCCTGCGACGGCATCATCGTGGCGGCCGAGAAAAAGGTGGAGACCGCCCGCTTCGACGGCAAGCCGGTGCTGTTCACCCGCGTGGACGACGGCATCCATAAGCCGGAGGAGCTCATCAAGAAGATCGTCCACGGCGAGGTGCCCGTTTACCACGCCGAGGGCGGCGCGCAGGCAACCGACGATGCTTCCGGCAAGGACAGCGTGGGCCGCACCCTCTACAAGAACCTGATGAACGGCGTCTCCCACATGCTGCCCTTCGTGGTGGGCGGCGGCATCATGATCGCGCTGGCCTTCCTGCTGGACGATTACACCATCGACCCCTCCAACTTCGGCATGAACACCCCCGTCGCCGCCTTCTTCAAGACGGTGGGCGGTGCAGCCTTCGGCTACATGCTGCCCATCCTCTCCGCCTTCATCGCCATGTCCATCGCGGACCGTCCGGGCCTGGCCGTGGGCTTCGTGGGCGGTGTGCTGGCCATGAACGGCACCAACTTCGCGGGCATCGCGGCAGGCGAGACCACCGGTATCTCCGGCGGTTTCCTGGCGGCTCTGCTGGCCGGTTTTGCGGCGGGCTATATCGTCCAGTTCCTCAAGAAAATCACCGAAAAGCTCCCCGCCAGCCTGAACGGCATCCGCCCCATGCTCATCTACCCGCTGGGCGGCATGCTGGTCATCGGCGCGGTGATGTGCGGCATCAACCCGGTCATGGGCATGATCAACACTGCTATGACCAACTGGCTGAATGCCATGGGCGGCACTTCCAAGGTGTTGCTGGGTGCCATCGTGGCCGGTATGATGAGCATCGACATGGGCGGCCCCTTCAACAAGGCAGCCTACGTCTTCGGCACGGCCGCCCTTGCCTCCGGCAACTATGAGGTGATGGCCGCCGTCATGGTGGGCGGCATGGTGCCTCCCATCGCCATCGCCCTTTCCACCACCTTCTGCCCCAAGAAGTGGACGGCCGACGAGCGCCGCAACGGCATCGTGAACTACATCATGGGCCTGTGCTTCGTCACCGAGGGTGCCATCCCCTACGCCGCCGCCGACCCGCTGCGCATCCTGCCCAGCTGTGTGGCCGGTGCGGCCGTCGCCGGTGCGCTGTCCATGACCTTCGGCTGTGCCCTGCGCGCCCCCCATGGCGGCATCTTCGTGTTCCCGGTGGTGGACCACGCGGTGCTGTACTGCGTGGCACTGGCCGTGGGCAGCGTGCTGGGCGCAGTGATCCTGAGCCTGCTCAAGAAGAACCGCACCGACGCCGGGTAAAAAACGCCATTTCCTCCCATTTGGAGATACCATAAAGCCTGCAGAACCGCCCCGGAGCTTTCCGGGGCGGTTTTGCGCTGTTTGTGCAAATGTGACGAAAAATGGCAGGAAACTTTGGCGGGCAAAAAAGCACGATATATCTTGAAAAACAATAGGGGGGGGGGGTAAAATAAGGATAAAGTGGACGAGGTTTCCAAAAGAGCCGCCCGCAAAAAAGGTAAAAATTGGAGGAAAAAACCATGCGAAAAAAGAGTATCCGGCTCGTCAGCGCGGCCCTCGCGGCCTGCATGATGGCTTCCACTCTGCCGGTGGGTGCATTTGCGCTGGAAGCGGGCACAAATGACGCCGTTGCGGCGGTGAGTGAGCAGGAAGCGGTTGAACCCAATCACCTGCAGGGCGGTGAGACCATCAATGATACATTTGTTGAAGCGAATGGCGCGGTTTATACCCTGAGCGGTGATTATACACGGGAAATTACGGTAGAAGCGACTAAGAATATCACCATCAATGTTAATGGCAAGGTGACGATCAACAATGTTTATACATTTTTGAATATTACCGGCAGCGGCATGGTGACCATCAACGGTACAAAAGATGGTGTGGATCAGGAAATCGAGAACAAAAGAGCAGACTGGGGCGAGACAATAAAAATGGCAGAAAACACGAATGTTGTCTGCAACGGTGGAAAATACAAAAGCAGTGGGTGGAATCCCAATCATAATTGCTCCTCCCCCGACGTGTTTTACTCTGAAGGCACGCTGGAACTAAGAAATGTGACCGCAGAAGTAGAGGGCTTTGGTGACGCTATTGTTGCATCTGGAAATCTTACGATCGATGGTGGAACATTCAGATCTGGTGTTAAAGCTAGTGGCCCAAATCAGTCCCATTCTGCACTTTGCTGCTCAGGAACGGGCATTATATATGGCGGAACCTTTGAAACAATGGGTTACGACAGCGCAGTTCGACTTTTCGGGGATGATATAACAATCAGCGGCAGTACGCTGAGAAGTAATAGTTCGTGTCTTACGGTAGGTGGCGCTACCGTGGTGGTCGATAATTGTACACTGGAGCACGTTGGTGACAAAGGGAGTACAGCGTTTTTGTATATGGAGGGTCGCAGAAATCGAGAAACCAATGTGACGATTCAAAACAGTACCTGCCTTGGCAGTGCTGAAAAAGGATTCTCTGTAGGTTACTATGATTTTGCATATATGGACGGTGCGGAATATGTGACACTTGAAAACATAACTGTAAAAGGCTGTAAAAAAGCAATCAGTATTGACTATGATCCGAAAAATGATCACGAAAGACCGAACATTGCCTTGAAAAATGTGACCTTTGAAGACAACGAAACCGATATCTATCTGAAGAACGACGGGAGTACCCCTGCTAATGCACCGCATGTGGAGCTGGACGAAAGCACAAAGGACACCGCGGGTGCCATTACGGTTGAGGTGGCGTATCCGGCCGAGGGTGTGCAGATCACCACAAAGAACACGGGTAAAGACTATCAGCAGAACCTGAAGCTGACCAGCAAGAATAACGGCTGGCTGATTGGCTACAAGAAGGATGCGGACGGCGAGTACCGCTACCTGACCCAGCGCGAGGGCAACGATTACTACGGCCTTAACACCATCAATGCTACCGCAACGACCGGCGAAGGCGACAATGTGACCACACTGAAACCCTATGCGCAGCTCAAAGAGGGTACTCCGGTGAAGCTGACTGCTGATATCCCGGATAATGCGCGGGTCACCGGCTGGAAGGTGGAGAAAATTGCAGCCGAGGGTGTGATCGAGGTGTATGGTGTCGTAGACTACGACCACGAAAACCCCGAGACCGCGACCCTGACCATGCCGAACTACGACATTTTCGTGACCGCTGAGTACGAAGAAGGCGCCACCGTTGACCCCGGCACGGGTGACAGCGACTACGGCGGAGACATCGCGGCCGGTGTGGTCATCGGCGGCATTGCGGCGGTTGGCGCTTATGAAGTGGGCACCGGCCTGTACCGCATCCTCGCCATGGATGATGTGGCCATGCCCACGAACCGCCTTGCCCTCGCAAAGCTGCTGTGGGAGCGTGCAGGCAAGCCGGAGCCCGAGGGTACCGCCCTCTATAGCGACATCAGCGCCGAGGACACCGACGCCCAGAAGGCCGCCCGCTGGGCCGTGGAGCAGGAACTGCTGAAGGACGACGACAGCGTGGAAGGCGAACTGAAGTTCCACCCCGCCTTCCCCGTGAGCAAACTGCGCGTTTGCCTGACCTGGGAAAAGGCAAAGCAGAAGGGCCTCTTTGACCAGAACACCGAAGCATAACCCCTGAAAAACGCAAGAAAGAGCCGCCGCACGAATTGCCGTGCGGCGGCTCCTTTTTTGTGCAGGTGCCTGCCCAGAAGCGCAAGATCAGATGTAATCCGAAATATAGGGAATTTTGTGGAACAGCACGTCGTCCAGCCGCTCCACGGCTTCCTCCCGGCCTTCGATGCGCTCCAGCTCAAACAGGCGCTCGGCCGTCTTGTAGCCCAGCAGCAGGGTGGAAAGGGTGCCGATGCCCATTTTCAGGTGGTACTCGGCGGGGGCGTCGGTCAGCGCACAGCTGCCGTCCGCGAACCGGATGCGGAAGGTGCGGTCGTTCCAGGGCAGAAGCGTGTCCTCAATCTCCAGCTCGATGCACAGCTCGCCGCCGTCCGGGTCGCAGGGGTAATCCTCCAGAAAGCTAGCCACGTCCACGATGCGGCCCATGGCGTAGGGGCGGATGGTCTCCTTGATGTCGCCATCGTCCATCTCAAAGGCGATGGGCTCACTGAAGTAGGTGTTGCCGTGCACCTCGTCGATCATGGAGTCGTGGGCGTGGATGTACTCCCACAGGCCCTTCTGCGCCTCGCGGTTCAGGTAGATCATTTCCTTGATGTGCATGATGTCGTTCTTGATCAGGTACACCATGTAGCCGCAGGGTTTGTCTTTTACATTATAATAGACGGCCACATTGGTGTCGTCCTCATCCCAGCGCCAGTATTCCTCCCATGCCAGCGAGTTGCGGAACAAACAGCCGTGGGTGATGGATGCAAAGTGGGAGTGCAGCTCGTGGAACTCGGTGTTGTCCCAGTCCACCCGCCGCACATAGCCGGGGGCAGAAACTTTGGTGGGAATCTGCCGGTCCTTGATGTTGTAGGAGATTTTGTTGGAGATGATCTCCCACCCCAGGTGGTGGTACAGCGGGATGGAGTAGGGGTAGAGCAGGGCGAAGCTCTTGCCCTCCTTGTGCATCTGGGTCAGGCCCTGGATCATCAGCCGCTTCATGATGCCGTTGCCGGTGTACTCCGGGTAGGTGCACACACTGGTGACGAAGCCGACGTGGTACACCGCGTCGTAGATGTTCATCTTCAGCGGGTAGACCGCGAACTGGGAGACAAGGCTCTTGCCGTCAAAGCAGCCCAGCACGTCGGCGCGCTCCAGCACGGGGAACTTGGACTGCTTGATCTCGTCGTCCTTCCAGCCGGTGGCGGTGAGTTCTTCCTCCGTCACCTGAAAGGTGTAGCGCAGCAGGGCGTTATACTGGTCGAGATCGTCTGTCTCGAGATAACGGTATGTATAATCTTCGGCGGAATTCATGGATGGACTTCCTCTCTGTTTTTGTGGATCGTTGCCGAACAAGCCCATTATACACCCGGCACGGAAAGGGCGGCAAGAACCTTTTTCACAAAAAACGCGGCAAAGAATGGGGCAAAACACCGCATTTGCTGGAAAACCGCGCCACCGCCCCCTTTTGCATTGCACCGCCTTTTTGAGTGTGGTATACTGTTCCTGTTATGGAAAAGTTCCGGTGCGGTGTGCCGGGCACAGCAAAGAGGAAAAGGAAACGAACGATGAAAATTGGATTTGACAACGACAAATATCTTTCGATGCAGTCGGAACATATCCGCGAGCGCATCAAGAAGTTTGACAACAAGCTCTATCTGGAATTCGGCGGCAAGCTGTTCGACGACTACCACGCTTCCCGCGTGCTGCCGGGCTTCCAGCCCGATTCCAAGCTGCAAATGCTGCTGCAGCTGAAGGATCAGGCCGAGGTGGTCATCGTCATCAGCGCGGAGGATATCGTCAGCAGCAAGATCCGCGGCGATTACGGCATCACCTACGATCTGGACGTGCTGCGCCTGATCGACGCCTTTCAGGAAGTGGGCCTGTACGTGGGCAGCGTGTGCGTGACCAAGTACACCGCCGCCCCGGAAGTGGAAGCCTTTGAAAAGCGGCTGAACAGCCTGGGCATCCGCACCTTCCGCCACTACAAGATTCCCGGCTACCCCAACGACGTGGCCCGCATCGTCAGCGACGAGGGCTACGGCCGCAATGACTACATCGAGACCCAGCGCCCGCTGGTGGTCATCACGGCCCCCGGCCCCGGCAGCGGCAAAATGGCCACCTGCCTGTCCCAGCTGTACCACGAGCACAAGCGCGGCGTCAAGGCCGGTTACGCCAAGTTCGAGACCTTCCCCATCTGGAACATTCCTCTCAAGCACCCGGTGAACCTGGCCTATGAAGCCGCCACCGCCGACCTGAACGATGTGAACATGATCGACCCCTTCCATCTGGAAGCCTACGGCGTGACCACCGTCAACTACAACCGCGACATCGAAATTTTCCCCGTGGTGAACGCCATGTTCGAGCTCATCGCGGGCGAGAGCCCCTACAAGAGCCCCACGGACATGGGCGTGAACATGGCGGGCAACTGCATCGTGGACGACGAGGTCTGCCGCGAAGCTTCCCGCAAGGAGATCGTCCGCCGTTACTTCAAGTGCCTGTGTGAGCAGAAGGTCACCGGCACCGTGAAGGAAAGCGAACGCTACAAGCTGGAACTGCTGATGAACCAGGCGGGCCTGACCGTGGGTGCCCGCGAGGTGGAAAAGCAGGCCCATGCCCGCAGCGAGAGCACCGGCGGGGCCCCGGCTGTGGCCATCGAGCTGGCCGACGGCACCGTGATCACCGGCAAGACCGGCCCGCTGCTGGGCGCGGCCGCCAGCGCCCTGATGAATGCGCTGAAGGTTCTGGCTGGCATCCCGCAGGAGACCGACCTTGTCAGCGCAGCGTCCATCGAGCCCATCCAGACGCTCAAGACCAACTACCTGGGCGGCCGGAACCCCCGCCTGCACACCGACGAGATTTTGATCGCGCTGTCCAGCTCTGCAGCTTCCAACGAGCTGGCCGCAGCAGCCATGCACCAGCTGCCCAACCTCAAGGGCTGTGATGTGCACTCCACCGTGCTGCTCTCCAATGTGGACACCAGCACCCTGAACCGTCTGGGCATGTACCTCACCTGCGACCCGGTCTATGAGGAAGAAGACCGCAAGTATCACAAAAAGTAAAAATAGATGCAAAAAGGCAGGTGCCGTGCGGCACCTGCCTTTTTTGCATCTTAAAACGTTTTATTTCTTCTCGGCGCTGCGGGCGTAGAAGTTTGCCAGCACGGCACCGGAGATGTTGTGCCACACGGAGAACACAGCGCCGGGGATGGTAGCCAGCGGGTACTGTGCAAAGTGGGCAGCCGCCAGGCTGGTGGCCAGGCCGGAGTTCTGCATACCGACCTCGATGGAGATGGCGCGGCACTTGGTGGAATCCAGCTTCAGGGCCTTGCCCACGGCGTAGCCGGTCAGGTAGCCCAGCAGGTTGTGCAGGACGACCACGACCAGGATCAGCAGGCCGCTGGTCATGATCTTGGCACTGTTGGCGGAGACCACGGCGCAGATGATCAGCACGATGGCGGTGGTGGACACCAGCGGCAGCACACGCACGGCCTGCTGGGTGAACTCATGGAAGAAGTGGTTGACCACAAAGCCCAGTGCGATGGGCACCAGCACCACCTTGACGATGGACAGGAACATGCTCATGGGGTTCACATCCACGCGCTGGCCGGCGTACAGCAGGGTCAGCAGCGGGGTGAGCAGGGGAGCCAGCACGGTGGAAACGGCGGTCATGCCGACGGACAGGGCAACGTCGCCCTTGGAAAGATAGGTCATCACGTTGGAAGAAGTGCCGCCGGGGCAGGTGCCCACCAGAATGACGCCGATGGCCAGTTCGGTGGGCAGGTGGAACACCATGGTGAGCACCCATGCCAGGAAGGGCATCAGGGTGAACTGCGCCACACAGCCTACGATGACATCCTTCGGGCGGCTGAACACCACCTTGAAGTCATTGGGCTTCAGGGTCAGGCCCATGCCGAACATCACGATGCCCAGCAGGGTGTTCACCCAGCTGGTCTTGACCACGCTGAACGGCCCGGGGAAGAACAGGGCACCGGCTGCCACCACAATGACGATGGCGGCCATGTATTTGCCCACAAAGTCGCTTACTTTTTCCAGAGTTTTCATGTTGATTCGTCCTTTCTCTTTTTCGAACATCCAAACGGCCTTTGCATGAAACATCCGGAATGGCCCGGTGCCGCAATAAAAAACGCCTTTGTCTCCCATCCTAAGAGACAAAGGCGTGTACATCCTCTGCGGTACCACTCTTACTTGCCAGCCATAAGGCTGGCCCCTCAGTGCGCATCCAACAATGCGCGGCTTCTGGTAACGGAAGCCTGCCGTCCGGCCTTACTGGGGTGCGCACGCATCCGTTCAGCCCGGAAGCTCGGAGAGGATCTTCCCACAGGGTTCGTGCACTGCCTTGCATCCACCGGCAGCTCTCTGCAGCATTCCGCCCGGGTACTTGTTCTCGTCATAGCCGAATATTTCACTGCCCCGCAGTATACGCCTTTGCCTGCCGAAAGTCAAGCAAAACGGGCCTGCCAATGTTTCATCTGAACGGAATGGGAAAACAACATGTTTCACTTTGCATGTGAAAAAATCGCATTTGCGTAAAAATCAGAAAGAAAGATTGTAATTGCATCTCGCTTGTGGTACACTTGCCCTACTTGTGAATCGGAAAAAAGGATAGGAGCGTGGAATTTTATGGCAAGACAACATAACCGGAGTGCTTTCTCCGGCAAGATCGGCTTCGTGCTGTCGGCGGCGGGCGCGTCGGTGGGCCTGGGCAACATCTGGCGTTTCCCGTATCTGGCGGCAAAATACGGCGGCGGCATCTTCCTGCTGGTGTACATCGTGCTGGCCGTCACCTTTGGCTACACCATGATCACGGCGGAAACGGCCCTGGGCCGCATGACCAAGAAAAGCCCGGTGAGCGCCTTCGGGGCCTTTGGCAAAAGCGCGGGCCTGCGGTTCGGCGGCTGGATCAACGCCATCATCCCCATCCTGATCGTGCCGTACTACTCGGTCATCGGCGGCTGGGTCATCCGCTATCTGGCGGATTACGTCAGCGGCCACGGCAGCGAGCTGGCCCAGGACGGCTACTTCTCCAGTTTCATCGCCAGCGGCCTGTCGGCTGAGGTGTGCTTCGTCATCTTCACGGGCGCTACGCTGGCCATCATCTTTGCGGGCGTGCGCAACGGCGTGGAGCGCGTCTCCAAGGTGATGATGCCCATTCTGGTGGTGCTGTCGGTGGTCATTGCGGTGTACTCGGTCACCCGCCCCGGTGCGCTGGAAGGCGTCAAGTACTTTCTGGTGCCCAATGTGGCAAACTTTTCCTGGATGACCGTGGTCACCGCCATGGGCCAGATGTTCTACTCGCTGTCCATCGCCATGGGCATCCTGGTCACCTTCGGCTCCTATATGAAGGAGAACATCTCCATTGAGGAGTCCACCGAGAATGTGGAAGTGTTCGACACGGCCATTGCGGTCATGGCGGGCCTGATGATCATCCCGGCGGTGTTCTCCTTCTCCGGCGGCGACCCGGACACCCTGCAGGCGGGCCCCGCACTGATGTTCATCACCATCCCCAAGGTGTTCGAGAGCATGGGCCTGGGCCATGTGGTGGGCACGCTGTTCTTTTTGCTGGTGCTGTTTGCGGCAATTACCAGCTCCATCGCCCTGACCGAGAGCGCCGTCTCCACCTTTGAGGACGAGCTGGGCTGGAGCCGTGAGCGCGCTACGTTCATGATCGGCATCATCATGCTGGCACTGGGCAGCCTGTCCGCGCTGGGCTACGGCCCGCTGGCAGGCGTGACCGTGTTCGGGATGCAGTTCCTGGACTTCTTCGATTTCCTCACCAACTCGGTCATGATGCCCATTGCGGCCATCGCCACCTGCCTGCTGGTGTCCCGCGTCGTCGGCGTGGAGCGCATCGAACAGGAGGTCACCCGCGAGGGCAAGCCCTTCCGCCGCCAGAAGGTGTTCAACTTCATGGTACGGTATCTGTGCCCCATTTTTGCAGTCATCATCCTCATCAGCTCGGTGGCAAACGCCCTGGGCTGGATCGCCATGTAATGTATGTGCTAAAGCGGCAGCGTCCCTGTGCGGGAGGCTGCCGCTTTTTTGCACCCCAAAGTTTTGCTGTTTTGCACAAGGCACACGGGGAAACTCTGGGCAGAATGCCAAGGCCGCCAAAGCACCTCTCCGGATTTTGGGGGCATTTTGGAATGACGATGCTTGACGGAAGGAGTCGTAGGAAGTAGAATGCTGTGCCGTAAAATCGGCACACGAACGCCTGGGCTGTGCTGCGGAAACCGGCCCGGGAAGGGGAGCATTGCAGCATGGAAAGACAGAGGAGGCAACAATGAAGATCTGTACAAAGTGCGGCGCAAGAATGAGCGACAGCAACCGGTTCTGCGAAAAATGCGGCAGCACGCTGGTCACCGAGACGGCGGCAGGCCACACGGCGGTGCCGGTGCGCAGCGAGACCAGCCTGAGCCAGCTGGTGGGGTGGCTGCAGAAGTATGGCCGCCATATCATGCGCGTTGCGGCGCTGCTGGCGGTGGTGCTGTTTTTCTGCCCGCTGTTCCTGGTCTCCTGCGAGGGCGTCCAGATGAACGTGAGCGGGTTCCAGACGGCCACCGGCTTCGGTTTTGACGACGACGGCAACACGAAAAGCAGCTGGTTCCTCAGCGAGGAAGACAACTCCCGCTATTACACGCAGGATAACGCAAGCCTGCCGCAGGGGTCACTGACGGCCTTTGCGGCGCTGCTGCTAGCGGGCGGTATGCTGGGCAGCACCTTTGTGCTTGCCCAGAACGCCTCCAAAACCGAGCAGAAAAATGTGCACGGGGTGCAGATCGCTCTGGCGGCCGCCCATGTGGCCGCGCTGTTCTATATCTTTGAACGGCTGAAAAAGGCGGCCCGCATCGAGGGCATGGCCTGGGCGAACTTTACCACGGTGGAGCCGACCGGCTGGTTCAAGCTGGATGTGGCCCTGACGATCTTGTATCTGATCGTGGCAGCGGTGTGCCTGGCGGGAGCGGCCGCCGACACGGGCAGCGCCGTGCCGCATGCGCCCGCAGCGCCT
>ENA-UONV01002025-UONV01002025.1-human-gut-metagenome-genome-assembly--contig:-CS4-NODE-2025-length-15860-cov-5.711737_pt1 | contig 15860 bp, 13 predicted proteins | sample MGYA00242461_ERZ724008 | MGnify/ENA metagenome assembly ERZ724008 | reverse complement strand
AATTTTTGCATTTGGTTTATTAGTTAACTATATAGCAGTTTCTTTATGTGCACTTTTTGTATGTGTTAAGAGCAAGAAAAGAGTAAAAGAGTACTTAACTGGTATTATTATGTTTCCTATATTTCTTTTATCTTGGCAGTATTTAAATATTATTATTTTATTTAAAAAAGAAGTTGTTTGGGATGAGATAAAACATACTCAAAAGATAGAAAATATCTAAATTTGTGAAGCAAAGCGCATTTATTTATGATAGAATATGTAGTGGTGATTTTGTATGAAAAGAAGCGACGTAGATTATAATGAATTATCTCCGATGATGAAACAATATATGGATATAAAAAAGGATCATGAAGATGAATTACTTTTCTACCGAATCGGTGACTTTTATGAATTGTTTTTTGAAGATGCACTTGAGGGATCTCATGCGTTAGAACTTACTTTAACTGGCAAGAATGCTGGTTTAAAAGAAAGAGTGCCAATGTGTGGGGTACCTCATCATGCGTCTAAAGCTTATATAGAAAAAGCAGTTAATTTAGGATATAAGGTTGCAGTGTGTGAACAGGTGGAAGATCCTAGATTTACTAAAGGCATGGTTAAAAGAGAAGTTATAAGTGTAGTATCTAAAGGAACTCTTGTTGACCTAGATTTTTTATCTGCTTATGATTTTAATTTCATTGGTAGTATTTTAGATTTAGAGTATGCATATTTAATTACATATGCTGATATTAGTACTGGTAATGTTTATAGTGAACTTACTACTCATGATAAGAATACTTTGATTAGTAGAATTTTAAATTTGAACTTAAAGGAAGTTATACTTACTAATACATTTGATTTAGAAATACTAAATACTCTTAAAAATAATTATAATTTAAGTATAAGTATTTCAGATAAGTTTTATGAAGAAAGGACAAAACTTACTGATAATATTACAGATGATAGAGTTCGTGATGGCGTAAATCATTTGTTATACTATTTAATTGTTCGTGAACTTAAAGATATAACACATTTAAGTAATGTGGTTATTATAGATAATAATGCTAGACTTAGAATGGATGTTCATTCAGTTAGAAATTTAGAGATATTTGAAACTTTAAGGCTTAAAGAAAGACAGTATAGTTTAATTTGGCTTATAGATAAATGTAAAACTAGTATGGGGTCAAGAACTTTAAAAAGTTGGCTGATGAATCCGCTTAGAAATGAAAAGATGATTAATGATAGGTTGGACTCTATAGATAAACTTAATAATGCGTTTATAAAAAGAAGTGAACTAACTAAACATCTATATGAAATATATGATTTAGAAAGATTATGTGGTAAAGCAATATGTGGGTCATTTAATGCTAGAGATGCACTTCAGATTAAGAAGAGTTTAGAACATTTGCCTTATGTTAAAACACTTGTTAGTGAAATTGGTTTAAATATAGATATTAATACTCATGAAGAGTTATATAAATTACTTGAGAGTTCTATTTATGAAGATGCACCAATAACATTAAAAGATGGTTATTTAATTAAAGAAGGATATAATAAAGAACTAGATGAACTTAAGGAAATTAGAAGTGGTGGCAAATCATTTATTGCAGGTATGGAGCAAGAGTTAAAAGAACAATCTGGTATTTCTAATTTAAAGGTTGGTTATAATAAAGTTTTTGGTTATTATATTGAAGTATCTAAAGGTAATGCTAGTAAAGTAAAAGAAGAGTTTGGTTGGATTAGAAAACAGACTTTAACTACAGGTGAGAGATATATTTCACCATTATTAAAAGAAAAAGAGGCTTTAGTACTTAATGCTGAAGAAAGAATTATTGATTTAGAATATAACTTATTTATGGAAGTTAAAGAAGCAATAAAGAAGGAAGTACCTTTAATGCAAAAGACAGCAAGTGGTATTGAGGTAATTGATGCGTTAGCTTCACTTAGTATAGTAAGTGAAGAACAGAAGTTTGTAAGACCGGTATTTAATAATAAACATGTTATAGATATTAAAGATGGTTTTCATCCAGTAATAAATGCGCTTAATGAAAAAAATTATGTTAAAAATGAATGCATAATGGATGAAAATACAACAACTCTTCTAATTACTGGACCTAATATGAGTGGTAAAAGTACTTATATGAGGCAACTAGCAATTATTATAATACTTGCACAAATTGGTTCATTTGTGCCAGCAAGTTTCGCAAATCTTCCTTTATTTGATGCAATATATACAAGAATTGGGGCAAGTGACGACTTAGTTAGTGGTGAGTCAACATTTATGGTTGAGATGAAAGAAGCAAATAATGCGATTACGAATGCTACAGAAGACTCACTTATCTTGTTTGATGAACTTGGAAGAGGCACGGCAACATTTGATGGTATGAGTTTAGCAGCAGCAATTTTAAAGTATGCAACTAAACATATAAAATGTAAGACTTTATTTAGTACACATTATCATGAACTTACTAGTTTAGAAGAAACAATTCCAAGTATTAAAAATATTCATGTTAGTGCTGAAGAAGATGATGGTAAGTTAGTGTTTTTACATAAAATTAAAGAAGGAGCAGCAGATAAGAGTTATGGTGTGCATGTAGCAGCACTTGCGGGCATGCCAGAAGAGATAATTAATGAGGCTAATTTAATTTTAAGTAAGTATGAAAATAAAGAAACATCTCCTAAGATAGAACATGCTGAGCAGATTACTTTTAATTTAACAGAAGAAAAGAATGAATTAAAAGAATATTTAAAAGATATTGATCCGCTTAAACTTACACCAATTGAGGCTTTAATTAAATTAAATGAACTTAAAGAAATATCTAAAAAAAGTTAAAATATGTATATCAAAAGTATTAAAAAATGTATATCGTATTGTTTGACATAATGAAACATGATAAAATTATTTATAGAAAAGAACCGTAGAAAGAGGTAATAAAAATGACTAATAGAAGTAAATTAAGAGAAACTATAATGACTATTATTTACCAAATAACTTTATATAAAAAGAATAATATGGAGTATAACGTAGATGATGTTATTAAAGAAAATTTAGAGATAGATAATGAATTTGTTAAAGATATTGTTTATGGAGTTGTAACAAGTTTTGATGAACTTACTGATGAAGCAAATAAATATCTTAAGGACTGGACGATAGATAGAATAGATGCTACTGGAGCAGCAATTCTTAGAATGGCTCTATATGAAATTAAATATACTGATACACCAAATGTAGTGGTAATTAATGAAGCAGTAGAGCTTGCTAAAAAGTATAGTGATGAAGAAGTTCGTAAGATGATTAATGCTGTTTTAGATAAGGTAATTTCTGAGTAATGGAGAAAAGATATATTACTGTATCGACTTTAAATCGTTATTTAAAGAATAAGTTTGATACAGATCCAAATATACAGAGAGTATCTTTAAAGGGAGAAATATCTAATTTTAAGGGACATACGAGAGGTCATTTATATTTTACTTTAAAAGATGAAGAAGGAAGAATAAATGCGGTAATGTTTTCTTTTAATGCAAGTAAGTTAACCTTTGTTCCAGAAGATGGGATGAAAGTATTAGTAACTGGTAGAGTATCTGTTTATCCACCTACTGGGTCTTATCAAATATATGTTGAAGAGATGGAAAGTGATGGACTAGGTAATCTTTATTTAATGTATGAAGCTCTAAAAAAAGAACTTGCTGAAAAAGGTTTATTTGATGCAGGACATAAAAAACAAATACCTAAATATCCTCATAGGATTGGTATAGTTACTGCACCTACTGGCGCTGCTATTAAAGATATATTAAGCACTATTAAAAGAAGATATCCTATATGTGAGACAATTATCTTTCCATGTTTAGTACAAGGAGAGCTTGCAAAGGATGATATTGTAAAAGCCATTAATGAAGCGGAAAAATATGATTTAGATGCGCTTATTGTAGGCCGTGGTGGTGGTTCATATGAAGACTTATGGGCATTTAATGAGAAAATTGTTGCATATGCTATTTATAACTGCACAATTCCAGTAATAAGTGCAGTAGGGCATGAAATAGACTTTACAATAGCAGACTTTGTTGCAGACTTAAGAGCACCAACGCCAACGGGAGCAGCTGAAATGGCTGTACCAAATATGGCAGATTTATTTACATTCTTAGAACAAATTAAGATAAGATGTACAAGCACTATATCTAATAAGATAAATATTAATAAGAAACATTTACTAGATTTAAAAGATAATTATGTTCTTAAAAACCCTCTAGCAGTTTATGAAATAAAAGAACAAAAACTATCTAATCTAATTGATACATTAAATAGTGTAATAACTAATAAACTAGCAAATGCTAAGTTAAGATATAATCATATAAAAGAAAACTATATTTTAAATAATCCTGAAGAGTTATTAAAAAAGAAAAAGCATGATTACACACTTATTTTAAATAAATTAGAAATACTTAATCCAATTAGTATATTATCTAAAGGATATTCAGTTGTATCAATAAATGATAAAACTATAAATAGTACTGATAATATATCTAAGGGAGATGTGTTAAATATTAAATTATATAAAGGAAGCTTAAAAGCGAAAGTAGAAAGTGTAGGTAAATAATGAAAGAGAAAAAGTTTGAAGATATGTTAGGTGAACTAGAAACACTTGTAAAAAAATTAGAAAGTGGAGACACCGATCTAGATACATCTATTGAGACATATCAAAAAGCAATGAAATTAGCCAAAGAATGCGGTGATAAATTAAATAATGCTGAAGAAGCAGTCAATAAAATTTTAAGCGAAGATGGAAGTTTAAAGGACTTTCACATTGAAAATGCTTGAAGTTATAGTCTTAAATAGTATATAATATAAGAGAAAGATAGAGGTATGTTATGAATAAAGTATTGCCACTTATTTCTCTTTTTATTATAAGCATAATTAGTATTTTTTATTGGACACTTAAATCAAAGAATGAATTATATGATGCTAAATGGAATGCACCAGACACAACTTTAGCAATTACGATCAATGGTGAGATTAGTACAACATTTCCAACTACGAATGCTTATGAAGCAAGTGTAGAGTGTACTAATGGTACAGGCAAGGTAGAATGGAATGGCTCTAAATGGATTCTTACTACAAGTGGAATAACAAAAGGAAGCACTAAATGCAATGCTAAGTTTAATAAATTAACATTTGCTGGAACTATTCTAGCAAATAACGAAGTAAAAACTCCACTTACTACACCAGGAGCAGAAGTAAGTGCTTATACTTTAAATGATGTAACAACTACAAGTACATATAGTGTATCCAGTACAGATCAATCATATTATGTAACATATGGAACAGGATGGAAAGCAAATGGTACTAAATTTAATTTAACAGGCACTGCTGTAACAACAAATACATATGCTAATTCATATTCTAGTTTAGTTGGCAAGTATTTACCAAATATTTCTATATTAATGTCTGGTTCAAAGACTGCTGGAACAATGATGACTACAACTAATTTAAGTAGTGTATATTATGTGGTAAGTGCTACTTCGAGTAGTTTTACTTATAAAACGATTAGTTCAAATAAAAATACAACAGAAGCATTACTTGCTAGGGCAGAAGATGATTATGGTACATCATACTACTTTAGAGGAGCAGTTAAAAATAACTATGTAGAATTTGCTAATAAATGCTGGAGAATAGTTAGAATAGGTGGAGATAATACAATTAAACTAATACTTCACAATGACAATACATCTAATACATCTAATCCATGCTCATCTGCAAATAATAACACTACGGCTGCATTTGCTCACTATAATGGAGATACTTATACAAGTGTATTTAATTCAAACTATGCTGATAATGCTTATGTAGGATTTATGTATGGAACAGTAGATTCATCAACATATGAAGCAACTCATGCAAACATAAATAAAAGTACAATTCTAACAAACTTAGAAATATGGTATAATGATAACTTAAAAACATGCGAAAGCGTAATAGATGATAATGTATTTTGTAATGATAAAACAAATGTAACAGATACAAGTTATGACCCTATGAATGCATTTAATACTAGCCAGATTACAGGGCTAGGATATAGAACTGAAGGAACATATTATGCAGCATATAAAAGATTATATACAAATAAAACTCCAAGTTTAAAATGTAATGGAACATTAAGTAAGATAACAAGCAAGATAGGACTAATAACAGCAGATGAAGTAGTATATGCAGGATATGCTGCTAATACATCAGGTTCAACAAGTTATTTACAAGAAAATGCAACAGGATCTCATTGGTGGTCTATGACTCCTAGTGATTATTATGTGGATATGCAGCTACCTTCATTAGCAACGGAAGCTCAGGTTTTGCTAATAAAAGATAATTGTTCAGTAAATAGATATAAAGTCAATAGAAGCAACGCTGTTAGGCCTGTTATATCTCTTATACCTTCAACTGCAATATCTGGGGGATCTGGTACCTCAGAAGATCCTTACGTAGTGAAATAGAATCACAATTTGATAAAGCTCTCTAAATATGCTATAATTGTAGTAATTAAGGGGGTTTTTATTATGGAGGTTATTAATTTATCTAGTAGGTCTTTTAAAGGGTTAAGGACTCTTGAATTACCTAATACTGTATATAATACTGAGGGTAAGATATATATTTATGAGGATAAAGATAAGTGGGATAAGAGGATACATTTAGTTAAGAGGTTATATATTAATAGTGGTCCTATATTTAGTAACAAACTTGCTACTGTTAATTCTTTAGTTGATTATAAAGGACAGATTGGTATACCTGAGTTTGTTTATCCAGAAAAGTTACTTACTGTAATTTGATAAATTGTTGGTTTTACAATGCCTTATGTTCCGTCTACTAATTTAAAAGAAATATTAACTAGTTCTAAGACTCCTGCTGAAGTTAAGATAAAGTATTTGAAAGATATTGGTACTATTTTGGAGAAGATGGAAGAGGTCGTAAGTATGCTGATCTTGAAGATTTTTATTTAAATGATTTACATGAGGGTAATTTTATAGTAGATAGAGAAGGTACTCTTAGAGTAATTGATTTAGATTCATGTAAGATTGCTGGTAATATGCCATTTTGTTCTAAGTATTTATCTAGAATGAATCCTTCTATTGGTGATCTTCCTGGTAAATATAAGTTAAGCAATTTTAGATGTTCTGGAGATATTATTCCTAATAAAGATACTGATTTGTATTGTTATATAATTACAGTTTTAAATACGCTTTTTGGCAGAGAAACACATAGATTACCTCTTGAGACTTTTTATGATTATTTAGAGTATTTAAGAAGGATTGGTGTTTCTACTGAACTTATCGATATAATTTCTGATATTTATTCAAATAAACATAATACTAATCCAAGAGATTTGTTGGATGGATTAGAGCCGGTATTTTATAAGTGCCATGAAAGTGTGTTTAAGAGTTTGACGAAGCAAAGAAGATGCCAATAGAGGCATTTTTTATTTTGATTTATTGAAAAAAGAGTGCTCTCGTGTTAAAATACTGGCAAGGGAAGAGTGATATTATGAAAAATAAAGTTGAACCTAAAACATTATCTGGTTTTATGGAGTTAATGCCACAAGATCAAATACTTTTTAGTAATATTAAAAGAACTATTGAAGAGGTATATGCTAGTTATGGTTATTATGAACTAGATACTCCTATTATTGAGTCTTCTGAAGTTTTACTTGCTAAAGCTGGAGGAGAAACGGAAAAACAAATTTATCGTTTTCAAAAGGGAGATAGTGATTTATCTTTAAGATTTGATTTAACAGTGCCACTTGCTAAGTATGTTGCTGCTAGATATAATGAGCTTACTTTTCCATTTAAGAGATATCAAATTGGAAAGGTATATCGTGGTGAGCGTGCTCAAAAAGGAAGATTTAGAGAGTTTTATCAGTGTGATATAGATGTTATTGGTAATGAGTCTTTATCACTTATGTATGATGTTGAAATACCAAGTGTTATTTATGATATATTTAAGAAATTAAATTTTGGTAAGTTTCAAATTCAAATTAATAATCGTAAACTTTTATCTGGATTTTTTGATGCTTTAGAGCTTAATGATTTAGTATCTGATATTTTAAGAGTCATTGATAAGATTGATAAGATTGGTTTAGATGCGGTTAAGGATGAGTTAAGATTACTTGATATTAGTGATGATAAGATAGAAAAGATTGCTGAGTTTATTTTAATTGAAGGAACTACTGAAGAAAAACTAGAAAAATTAGAAAATTTAGGTATTCAAAATGATACATTTAAGGAAGGCTTAGAAGAATTAAAGTTTGTTATTGAAGGACTTAAGTGTATGAATGTTGATAGTGATTATTATACTATTAATTTAACTATTGCTAGAGGTTTAGATTATTATACAGGAACAGTATATGAGACTAAACTTGTTGATTATCCATCTATTGGTAGTGTATGTTCTGGTGGTAGATATGAAGATTTAGCTGGTTACTATACAGATCAAAGGCTTCCTGGCGTAGGTATTTCAATTGGGCTTACTAGATTATTTTATCAGTTAAAGGAAGCAGGTATTATTACAAGCACTGAAGTATCAGCATCTGATGTAGCAATTTTACCAATGACGATGAATTACGCGTATATTTGTAATGTTTTAAATAAAGTTAAGGGTGAAGGCTTAAAAGCCGAGGTAGTATACTTAAATAAGTTTAAACAATTAATGAGATTTGCTGATAAGAATAATATTCCTTATGTAATTATTATTGGTGATGATGAGATTAATAATAATGAAATTGCAATAAAGGATATGGCTGCAGGAGAGCAAACTAAACTTAAACTAGATGATATTTCTAAAATTAAAGAAATTATTAAAAGATAGTTTGACATTATAAAAAAACTAACGTAAAATATAAATAGATTTTTGTTAAAAGACTGTTATTATAAGGTTATATTTAAGAGAGGGCTAGATGATGTAAATGCCTAATATATAGTAATAATGGAACACTTTGTTAAATAACAAAACGCTAGAAAAGCGATAAAATTATAAGACTGCACTAAGTGAAGTAAGGTGGTACCGCGGATTTATTTCGCCCTTACGCATTTGGTGCTTTTATTTTTTAGAAAGGATTGTTATGGAAGAGATTATAATTGAAAATAAAAAGAGGGAATATGTTGCAGATATTATTAAGTCTATCTGTGAAAAGTATAGATTTAATAAAGTTGATGGTAATGAAATAAGTAAAGTTAATGGTAAGGTTTATTCTTTAAATAATAGTGATTTATTTATAAAAGGTGATGCTACTTCTTTAACTAGAGATGCTGAAGTAATTAGTTTAGTGTATCAAATATTTAATCTTTTAAATGTAGATGCACTCATTAAGATTAATATAAGCGATTCTAAATATGATAAGTTAAAAGAGTATCTTGATCTATTAGAGATTAATTTTGAAATTGATGATAAGATTAAGACTAATGGTTATGCTTATGAAGTATACTCTAATGATATTAAATTAGGTGAAGGTAATAGTAAGATAGAAGTTAAGATTGATTTAGAGAAAACTATTAAAGAAATAGAAGATAATGGTACTAATATTCCAGTAGAAGAAAATATAGATGTTTTATTTACTGCAACAAGTGAGAATGAATTAGAGACAGCGTCTTATTTAATGCAGAATTTAAGACTTAATGGATTTATTACCGAAATAGGTGATAAGTTAAGTGCTAAGTTTAATATTATTTTAAAAGATAAAGATTTAGAACATAATGAAGTTATTATTAAGGATAATGTAACTGGGGAAGAGACTAAGTCTAATATAAATGATATAGCAGAATATCTAGAGATGAATATATAGAAAGAGGGATAGAGATGAAACCAGATGTAAAAGATTTATATGATGGTATAAAGGATTATATGGATAAGGAGGTAACACTTCAAGGATGGATTAAGAATCATCGTAAGCAAAAGGAATTTGGATTTATTGATTTTTCTGATGGTACAAGTTTCAAGCATGTGCAGTTAGTTTATGATAATAGTTTAGAAGAGTTTGATGAGATTGCAAAACTTCATATTGGATGTGCAATTACGGTTACTGGAACAATTATTAAATCAGAAGGTGCTGGACAAGATTTTGAGTTAAAGGTTAAAACTATTAAGTTAGAAGGAGACTGCCCAGAAGATTATCCAATACAGCCAAAGAGACACTCTAATGAGTTTTTAAGAGAGATGGCTTATTTAAGACCTAGAACAAATTTATTTAATGCGGTGTTTAGAGTTAGAAGTGTAGCAGCATATGCTATTCATAATTATTTTCAAAGCCGTAACTATATATATGTTCATACGCCACTACTTACTACTGCTGACTGTGAGGGAAGCGATCAGATGTTTAAGGTAACAACACTTAATTTAAATAATTTACCACTTACTGAAGATAAACACGTAGATATGTCTAAAGATTTATTTGGCAAGCTTGCATTTATTACTGGTTCTGGTCAGTTACATGGTGAAGCATTTGCTATGGCTTATAAGAAGATTTATACTTTTGGTCCTACGTTTAGAACAGAAAATTCAAATACGAAAACTCATGCTAATGAGTTCTGGATGATTGAACCAGAGATAGCGTTCTGTGATTTAGCTGGCCTTATGGATATTGAAGAAGAGATGCTTAAGTATATTGTATCTTATGTTTTAGAGAGATGTTCTGATGAGATTGATTTCTTTGATAAGTTTGTGAGTAAAGGTTTGAGAGAAAAACTAGAAAAGTTAGTATCTTCACATTTTACAAGAATTACACATCATGAAGCTGTTGATATTTTACTTAAAGCTGATAAGAAATGGGAGTTTACTCCTTCATATGAGGATGATATTGCTAAGGAACATGAAAGATATATTACTGAATATTTTAATGGACCTGTGTTTATTACTGACTGGCCAAAAGACATTAAGGCTTGGTATATGAAAGTTAATGATGATGGAAAGACTGTTGCTGCTGTTGATTTAGAAGTACCTGGTGCTGGTGAACTAATTGGTGGATCTCAAAGAGAAACTAATATTAATGTACTTGAAGAGAGAATGAGTGAGCTTGGTGTAGATAAGAGTGCTGTTGATTGGTATGTTAATTTACGTAAGTTTGGTGGCTGTTATCATTCTGGATTTGGTATGGGATTTGAAAGATTAATTATTTATCTAACTGGGGTTGAAAATATTCGTGATGTTATACCATTTCCTAGAACACCTGGTAACTGTGAATTTTAAGGAGGATTATGAAGGAGTTTACTGAAGAGGAAATAATTTCTTATGCTGATAAGTTACTTATTGGTTTATCCAGTGAAGAGAGTTTGTCTATTAAGGAAGAGTTTAAGTTTATAGATAAGAATATTGATAAGATTAATGAGATACCTAATTTAGCTAGTATTAAGCCAGCTACTAGTCCTTTTGATCTTTATGAAGGAACGCTTCGTGAGGATGTTGCTGAAGAAAGTGTAGACATCGATGACTTACTTAGGAATACTGGTGAAGTTGATGGAAGAGAAGTAAAGGTTCCAAAGGTGGTAGAGTAATGATAGATGAATTAAAGAGTAAAAATAGTGAAGAGTTAGTTAGTGAAAGTATTAAGAAAGCTAAAGAGACTAATGTTGAGATTAATTCATTTGTAACTATAATTGATAATCCAGAACATGTTAATAATGAAGAAAGTCCACTTAATGGAATACCTTATGCTGCTAAGGATTTGTTTAGTACTAAGGATATTTTAACTACTGGTTCGTCTAATATTTTAGCTAATTATGTACCATTTTATGATGCTACTGTTATTAAGAGATTAAAGGATGCTGGAGCTATTCTTATTGGTAAGACGGTATGTGATGAGTTTGGTTTAGGTGGAACAGGTACTACAGGACATACTGGTGTTGTTAAGAATCCATGGGATACTATGAGAGGAGCCGGTGGTTCGTCATCTGGTTCTGCTACTAGTGTAGCTTTAGGTATTGTACCCTTTTCTCTAGGAACTGATACAGGGGATTCTGTTAGAAAGCCTGCATCATATTGTGGGGTAGTTGGGTATAAACCTACTTATGGACTTATTCCTAGATATGGGGTTTTACCTTTTGCATCATCACTTGATCATGTTGGTTTATTTACAACGTGCGTTAAGGATGCTGCGATAGTTACTGATGTGATTAAAGGTTTTGATGGAAAGGATATGACTAGTTTAAGGACTAGTGAGAATCTTACATCTGGTCTTAATGGTATTATTTCTGATAAAAAGTTATTTTATATTAAAGAATTAACTGATATAGAATATTATGATAATCCTAGTGAAGAAGTTATTAGTACTTTAAGTTTGTTTAAAGAAAATATTGCTAAAATAAAAAAACTTGGTGTAGAAGTTCATGAAGAAAGTCTAGATGAAAAGATAATTGATGCACTGGGGCCAGCTTATACAATTATTTCTTGTGCTGAAGCAACTAGCAATTTATCTATGTATACTGGAATTAATTTTGGTATGCGTGGTGTTGGTAATAATATTAAAGATATGATTAAGGATCATCGTACTAAAGGTTTTAGTTCTTTAATTAAGAGAAGACTTGTTATTGGTAGTTATGTTTTAGAAGAGAAAAATCAAGAAAGATATTATCTAAATGCATGCAGGGTAAGACAATTAGTAATTGATAAGATGAATGAGTTTTTAAGCAAGTATGATGCGTTAGTTATGCCAGCGAGTTTTAAAGCACCACTTTTAGATGCTGCCAATGATGTTATTACCGAAAGTAAGAAAGATGTTGCTAGTACGCTTTTAATTGGTAATTTTGGGGGATATCCTTCTATTACTATTCCTTGTGGTTTTGTAGATAATATGCCAGTTGGTATTAATTTAACCGGAAGAGTTAAAGGGGATAAAGATTTGTTAAATATTGCATATGGAGTAGAACAGAAACTAGGGTATGCTGGACAAACTGTAGGAGGTAAATATGAGTAAATATAAAACAATTATTGGGTTAGAGTTGCACTGTGAGCTTATTACTAATTCTAAGGTTTTCTCTCCTAGCCGTAATAGTTACTGCGAAGTGCCTAATTCTAATGTTAATGAGATTGATATGTCTTTTCCAGGTATTATGCCTTATTTAAATAAAGAAGCTGTTAAAAAAGCTTTAAAGATGAGCATGGTTTTAGGATGCACACAGCCTGATGAACTAGTATTTGATCGTAAGAATTATTTTTATCCGGATTTACCTAAAGGGTATCAAATTACTCAAGTTACGAAACCTGTTGGTATTAATGGACATGTAGAACTTATTTCTAATGGAAAACCATTTGTAGCTGAGATTCATGATATTCATTTAGAAGAAGATACGGCTTCCCTTGATCATTATGATTTCTTTTCATTAATAGATTATAATAGAGCAGGAGTTCCATTAATCGAGATAGTTACAACGCCTTGTTTTGAAGGTGCTGATGAAGTAGTTGAATTTTTAGAATATTTAACAAATAGTCTTAAGTATTGTGGTATTTCAGAAGCTGATACTAAGAAAGGACAAATTAGATGTGATGTTAATGTTAATCTTAAAAATGAAGCTGGTGAGTATGTAACACCTAAAGTAGAGATTAAGAATATTAATTCATTTAGTAATGTAGCAAGTGCGATTAAGTATGAAACGTATAGACAAACTAAAGCATTAGAGGATGGCTTAACTGATGAGTTATGTCAGGAAACTAGAAGATATGATGAGACTACTAATACTACTATACGTATGCGTAAAAAAGAAGGAAGTATTGATTATAAGTATTTTGTTGAGCCTAATATTCCAAGAATTAAGATTGATCCAAATTGGCTAGAGGAGATAAAAAGTGAGATACCAACACTTCCTAATGAAAGACTTAAGACTTATATGGAAAAGTATGGATTAAGTGAGTATGATGGTAAGATTCTTGTTCGCAATAAAGATATTTCTGATTATTTTAATAAGTGTTTATTTTTAGGAATTAATCCTAAAACGGCATCTAACTGGATTACTACGGAGATTATGTCTGTTATTAATAAAGAAAGCATTAATATTAAAGATTTATTCTTAACTCCAGAAAGATTACTTCAAATAGTTAGAGCATTAGAAGCTAATACGATATCTTCTAAACAAGCAAAAGAGTTATTTGCTCTTACTCTAAAAGAAAATGAAGAGCCAAATATTTTAATTGAGAAGTATGGGATGAAACAACTAGATAATGATGATGAGCTAGAGTCTATTATTAAAAAGATTTTAGATAATAATGCATCTCAAATAGAGGCATACTGGAATGGTAAAACTAATATGTTTGATTATTTTGTAGGTCAAACAATGAAAGAAACTAGAGGTAAAGCTAATCCAGTTAAAGCAAAAGAAATTATTTCAAGAGAGTTAGATGCAAGAAAGTAACTTAATATTTGACATAAAGCAACCACAAAATGGTTGTTTTTTGCTTTTTCTTTAGTATAATTAAACTTGAAGGAGAGTATTATGATCAAATTAAAAGATGTATCCAAGTATTATTATAATAAGGGCCTTATAACTTCAGGTATTACTAAGATTAATGCTGAGTTTAATATAGGTGAGTTTATAGTAATTACTGGTGAGAGTGGTAGTGGTAAGTCAACTTTACTTAATGTTATATCGGGGCTAGATACTTATGAAGATGGTGAGATGTATATTGATGGCAAGGAAACTAGTCATTATGGGGATGAGGACTTCGAGGAGTATCGTAAGGAATATATTAGTAATATCTTTCAAAATTTTAATTTAGTTGGAAGTTATACTGTATATCAAAATATTGAACTAGTTATGCTTATTAATGGATATACTAAAAAGGAAGCTAGACCTAAGATATTAAAGCTTATTAATGAAGTAGAACTTACTAAGTATAAGAATACGAGAGTGTCTAAACTATCTGGTGGGCAGAAACAGAGAGTCGCTATTGCTAGAGCACTTGCTAAGAATACGCCAATTATTATTGCGGATGAGCCAACTGGTAATTTAGATAAAAGGGCTGCTGAAAGTGTACTTAAAACGCTTGCTCTTACTGCTAAAGATAAATTAGTTATTGTTGTAACTCATAACTATGAACAGGTTGAAAAGTATGCGACAAGAAAAATAACAATGTTTGATGGAAAAATTTTAGAAGATAAGATTATTACTAAAACTGATGAAGTGAAAACAGATGGTAATTTGGAAAGTAAGAAAATGAAGCCGTTATCTAAACTTAGGTTAGGTGTTAGAAATACGTTTAATATTGTTCCTAAATTCTTATTACTTCTTGCTGTGTTCTTGTTTATGTTTGCAGCTATTACTACTGAGATGGCTGGTCTTAGAGAAAATAAGTATGAGGAAGAACGTGTTGGTTATAATTCATATTTACAGAATAAGGACACAAGTAGAATTATAATTAATAAGAGTGATAAATCACCATTTACTGATGAGGATTATCAAAGAATAGAGGCACTAGGCAATATTTCCAGAATTCAGAAAGATGATTATTTGGAGGATTTAAGTGCTAGTTTATATTCGGATTATTATTATATAAGTGGTAGTGTTATTAAAAGAACTAGTCAAAAACTTGATTTAGGTAGAAATATAGAGAAAGATAACGAAGTTGTTATCCAAATGAATAAAGAAAATAATACAATAGGTGATCCAGAGAAAATTCTTAATAAGGAGTTTATGTATAATTATCAAGATAATACTACTAAGTTAAAGGTTGTTGGGATTATCTTTAATGATGATTTGGATTATGAATCTATTATAGAAGTATCTGATAATATGATTAATGAGTTTATTTTGAATTATGTTATTAGTCGTACTACACAAACTTTAACTGTTAATGGTGCGGATACTTATTGTAATTTATTTTATATTGATAGTGTTAATGATAGTTCTATTTATGTTAATGA
>ENA-UONV01002023-UONV01002023.1-human-gut-metagenome-genome-assembly--contig:-CS4-NODE-2023-length-15892-cov-9.171308_pt1 | contig 15892 bp, 10 predicted proteins | sample MGYA00242461_ERZ724008 | MGnify/ENA metagenome assembly ERZ724008 | reverse complement strand
ACAATTCTGGTCATTTGATCCAATACGACACCAACCACTTTTGGCATCATTACCTAATGAAACGGGGGAGGGGTACTCCGTGCTATTCGTTGCGTGCGATCAGCGAACTGATGTTCTGAATCAGCATCGCGACGGCCACCGAGTTGAAGCCGCCTTCGGGAATGATGACGTCGGCGTATTTCTTCGAAGGTTCGACGAACTCCTCGTGCATCGGCTTCACGGTCGAGGTGTACTGCGTGATGACCGACTGCATCGTACGCCCGCGCTCGCAGACGTCGCGCAGGATGCGCCGCGCAAGGCGGATATCGGCATCCGTATCGACGTATACCTTGATGTCCATCAGATCGCGCAGCTCCTTGTTCTCGAAGATCAGGATGCCGTCCACGATGATTACCTTCGAAGGCTTTACGCTCACGGTCTCCGTCATGCGGTTGTGCTCGACGAACGAATAGACCGGATGTTCGATCGGAACGTTCTCCTTGAGCGCCTTGATGTGGTCCACCAGCATCTGGGTGTCGAATGCCTGCGGGTGGTCGTAGTTGAGCTTCGTGCGCTCCTCGTAAGTCAGCTCCGGATGCGCCTTGTAGTAGTAATCGTGGCAGAGCGTTACGACGTCGTCGCCCTCGAAAGCCTCCTGCAGACGCTTGACGAGGGTCGATTTTCCTGAGCCGGTTCCTCCGGCGACTCCGATAACGGTAACTTTCATAGTGTCGGCCAATTAGTGCGGTTATATAAAGAAAAGGATCGCACCTTTCGCAAGGGCAATCCTCTTCCTGATTTCGATTATGCGTCGATGTTCGCGTAATGTGCGTTCTTCTCGATGAACTCGCGGCGGGGCGGCACTTCGTCGCCCATCAGCATCGAGAAGATACGGTCCGCTTCGGCGGCGTTCTCGATATTGACCTGACGCAGAATGCGCGTGTCGGGGTTCATCGTCGTGTCCCACAGCTGATGGGCGTTCATCTCGCCGAGACCTTTGTAACGCTGTATGTGCACGCCCTTGCCGAATTCGGCCGAGATGGCGTCGCGCTCCTTCTCGGTCCAGCAGTAGCGCTCCTGCTTGCCCTTCTTCACCAGATAGAGGGGCGGGGTGGCGATGTAGACGTGGCCGTTCTCGATCAGCTCCTTCATCTTGCGGAAGAAGAACGTCAGCATCAGCGTCGCGATGTGGCTGCCGTCGACGTCGGCATCGGTCATGATGATGATCTTGTCGTAGCGGAGTTTCTCCAGGTTGAGCGCCTTGCTGTCCTCCTCGGTGCCGATCGTCACGCCCAGCGCCGTGAACATGTTCTTGATCTCCTCGTTCTCCCACATGCGGTGCTCCTGCGCCTTTTCGATGTTCAGGATCTTACCGCGCAGCGGCATGATGGCCTGGAAATTACGGTCGCGGCCCGATTTGGCCGTGCCGCCTGCCGAGTCACCCTCGACGAAGAAGATTTCGGCGATCGAACGGTCGCGGCTCGAACAGTCGGCCAGTTTGCCGGGGAGCCCGGCTCCCGAAAGCACGGTCTTGCGCTGCACCATCTCACGGGCGTGGCGTGCCGCATGGCGTGCCGTTGCGGCCAGGATGACTTTCGAAACGATGGCCTTGGCATCCTTGGGGTTCTCCTCCAGATAGTGCCCCAGGGCGGCGGACATCGCCTGGTCTACGGCAGCCGAGACCTCGTCGTTGCCCAGCTTGGTCTTGGTCTGGCCCTCGAACTGCGGTTCCTGCACCTTCACCGAAACCACGGCCGTGAGGCCCTCGCGGAAGTCGTCGCCGTTGATGTCGAACTTCAGCTTGGCGAGCATGCCCGAATCCTCGGCGTATTTCTTGAGCGTGCGGGTCAGCGCGCGGCGGAAGCCCGTCAGGTGCGTACCGCCCTCGATGGTGTTGATGTTATTAACATAGGAGTGCACGTTCTCCGAGAACGAGTCGTTGTACTGCATGGCCACCTCGACCGGGACGCCGTTCCTTTCGGTGTCGAGGTAGATGATCTGGTCGATGATCGGCGTGCCGCGCGTGGCGTCGAGATACTGCACGAACTCCTTGAGACCCTCCTCCGAATAGAAGTTGTCGTGGACGTATTCGCCGTTCTCGTCCTTGCTGCGCTTGTCCGTCAGGTTCAGGTGGATGCCCTTGTTCAGGAACGCCAGCTCGCGCAGACGGTTGGCCAGAATTTCGTATTTGTATTCGGTCGTGAGCGTGAAGATGCTGCCGTCGGGCTTGAAGGTGATGGTGGTGCCCCGGTCGGTGCACTCGCCAACGACCTCGACCTGCGAGGTGGGCGCGCCCTTGCTGTAGCTCTGGCGGTAAATCTTGCCGTCGCGGCTGTGAATCTCCGCGATGAGCAGGGTCGAAAGCGCGTTCACGCACGATACGCCCACGCCGTGCAGACCGCCCGAAACCTTGTAGCTGCCCTTGTCGAACTTGCCGCCGGCATGGAGCACGGTCAGCACCACTTCGAGCGCCGATTTGCCCTCCTTTTCGTGGTAGTCGGTCGGGATGCCGCGGCCGTTGTCGCGTACGGTGATGGAATTATCTTCGTTGATCGTCACGTCGATGTCGGTACAGTAGCCGGCCAGCGCCTCGTCGATCGAGTTGTCGACTACCTCATAGACCAGATGGTGCAGACCCTTCTCACCAATGTCGCCGATATACATGGCGGGGCGCTTGCGCACCGCTTCGAGGCCCTCAAGGACCTGAATATTCGACGCGGAATATTCTTCTTCTTGCTTTTTTACGTTTTCTAATTCGGTACTCATCTGTTGTCTTTAAAATATCGTACAAATATACGAAATATTTCCGGATAATCCAATAGCCCAAATTCCCAAGATCAGCCCAATTCCGCCTTGAGGTCCACTTCGCGGATTTTGCCCTGCGAGAAGAGGATGGCGCGGGCCGGATGGTTCTCTATGAGGGAGGTGTTGTGCGTGGACATCACCACGGCGCAGCCGCGGCAGGCGATCTCCTCGAAAAGCTGCATGATGCCCTCGGCCGTCACGGGGTCGAGGTTGCCGGTAGGCTCGTCGGCCAGCAGCACCTGCGGGTCGTTGAGCAGGGCGCGGGCGATCACCAGACGCTGCTGCTCGCCGCCCGAAAGCTCGAAGGGCATTTTGTAGCTTTTGGCCCCCAGATCGACCAGATTCAGCACCTGATCGATCCGTTCGCGGATTTCGCTCTCGTGTTTCCAGCCCGTGGCCTTCATCACGTAATAGAGGTTCATGAAGACGTTGCGGTCGGTCAGCAACTGGTAATCCTGAAACACGATGCCGATTCTGCGGCGCAGGTAGGGGATGTCGCGCCGTTTGAGCCTTCGCAGGTCGAAGCCGGCCACGCGGCCTTCGCCCGTGAGCAGCTGCACTTCGGCGTACAGCGTTTTGAGCAGGGTGCTTTTCCCGCTCCCGACGCGGCCGAGCAGATAAACGAATTCGCCCGGCGCAACGCACAAATTCACATCGGAGAGTACCATCTCGCCCCGCTGGAGCAATTTGGATTCGGACGTGCTGCCGAACGGGTTGTCCGCATGATAAATAGCCGCGTTTTTCAGTCTTACAACGTATTTTTCACTCATAGAGCCGCTCTCTGGAATTATTTTCCAAAGATAGTCAAAATATTCGTTCCGGAAAGTTCCCGAAGCGAAAAAAATACCTCCGGCGGGCCTCGGTCCGGTTTCGGAGAGGCGTTTGCGGATGTTTTTGTTTAATGAATCAGCCGTTTGTTTTCATAAAATAACCGCAATAATTTGCATATCCGCCCCGGCATGCCTACTTTTGTATAGACGTGCCGGGAGATTCCGGCCGGACAGTGACGCTAAAATTTATCGAATGAAAGAATACGAAATCCTGCAGGAGATCATGCGGGATGCCAAGATAGGTTGGTGGCAGGCCGACCGCAAACGTCGTATGTTCCACATATCGGAAGGGCTTCGCGATCTGCTGGGCCTTGCCACGTGCCAAGTGAGCTACGAGGAGTTCCGGGATATGATAAGCCCCGCCTACAGGGACTACGCCTTCGCTTCGGTGGGGGTGCGCGGGGGCGATTTCAACGAGGAGCGCCTTTACCCGCTTCGGGGACGGAACGGCGAGATCTGGTGCTACTGGAAACTGCTGCGCGAGGAGACCACCGAGGACGGAGGGATGCTGCTGACGGGTTATTTCCGCGTGGGCGATCCGCCGCTCGAAAAGGTCAACTCGCCCGAACGGCAGCAGATCAACGACCTGCTGTACCGGCTCAACAGCATTTCGCATACGCTGCTCTCGCTGCTGAAAACCAACGATCTGGATGTCGTCATCGACAAGATACTCACCGACGTGCAGACCATGTTCCACGGCGGCCGGGCCTATATCATCGAATTCGACCGCGAGCGCAGGACGCACGACTGCACATACGAGGTTACGGCCGAGAACGTCACGGCCGAGCAGGATTTGGTAAACAGCCTGTCGATGGACGAGGTGCCGTGGTGGACCCGGCGTATCGAGAACGGCAATCCCATTATCATCTCCTCGCTCGACGAACTGCCCGACGAAGCGTTCCGCGAAAAGGAGGTGCTCGCCATGCAGGACATCAAATCGCTGATCGCCGTACCGCTCGCCTCGCGCGACAAGGTGTGGGGATACGCCGGCATCGACATCGTGAACGAACCCCGGAGATGGAGCGGGGAGGATTACCAGTGGTTCGCGTCGCTGATGAACATCATCAGCCTCTGTATCGAGCTTCAGCGCTCCGAACGGGAGGCGCAGTCCGAACGCACCTACCTCGAAGGCCTTTACCGCCACATGCCGCTGGGCTATGCACGGCTGCAAATGCTGCGCGGCGAGGACGGCGCGCCGTCCGATTTCAGGATTTTGGATTCGAATTACGCCGCCGACAAGATCTCCGGCAGCCGCCGGGAGCGCTACATCGGCAAACGCGCATCCGAGCTGGGACTCGACATGCGGTTTTACATGCCGATTTTTTCGCAGGTGCTCGACGGCGGCGATTATGTCGAACACGATTATTACGACGAGCAATCGAAACACTGGATACACTCGATTCTCTACACGACCCACGAGGACGAGGTGATCTGTCTCTTTTCCGACACGACGGACGTGCACAACGCCCACGAAGCGCTTTTCAACAGCGAAAAGCTGCTGCGCAACATCTTCGACAACGTGCAGGTCGGCGTCGAGCTGTACGACCGGGAGGGGTATCTGGTGGACCTCAATAACAAGGACCTCGAAATCTTCGGACTCAAAACGAAGGAGGCGGTGCTGGGCGTCAATTTCTTCCGCAATCCGCTCGTTCCGCAGGAGATCCGCGAAAACGTGCGCAACGGACAGGAACAGGCTTTCAAACTCGATTACCATTTCAACCGGCTGGACGGCTACTATCCCTCCGAAAAGAAGGGGAACGTCCAAATATACACGACGGTCACCATGCTCTACGACATGTACGGCGAGCTGATCAATTTCGTGGTCATCAACATCGACAACACCGAGATCAACGAAGCCTACAGCCGTCTTGCCGAGTTCGAAAGTTCGTTTTCGCTGGTGAGCCGCTTCGGCAAGGTGGGCTATGCGCGATTCGACCTGATGACGCGCGACGGCTATGCCGTGCCGCAGTGGTTCCACAATATCGGGGAGCGGAGCGATACGCCGATGCCGCAGGTGATCGGGGTTTACGACCATGTGGATCCCGAAGACCGCGCCGCCATATTCCGGGAGATCGGGCGTGTCAAGGCGGGCGAATCCAACGGCTTCACGCTCGACCTGCGCGTCACGCCCGAAGGCGAACCGACGGGATGGACACGTGTCAACGTGGTGCGCAATCCGCTGAACACCGACCCGTCGAAGATCGAGATGGTCTGCGTCAATTTCGACGTCACGGAGCTGAAGCAGACCGAGAAGAACCTGATCGAGGCCAAGAACAAGGCCGAGGTCAGCGACAGGCTCAAATCGGCTTTTCTGGCCAACATGAGCCACGAAATCCGCACGCCCCTGAACGCCATCGTGGGATTTTCGAACCTGCTGGCCGAGACGGACGACATCGGGGAGCGGCGCGAGTACATGCGTGTCGTCGAGGAGAACAACGAGCTGCTGCTCAAACTCATATCCGACATTCTGGACCTTTCGAAGATCGAAGCCGGCACCTTCGAGTTCAATTACGGCCGGGTGGACGTCAACCGCATGTGCGAGGAGACGGTGCGTTCGCTCAGTCTCAAGGTCAAGGACAAACCCGTCGAGCTGATCTTCGGGGAGCACGATGCGCAGTGCTGCGTGGTCGGCGACAAGAACCGGCTGATTCAGGTCATCACCAACTTCATCAACAATGCGGTGAAGTTCACTGACGAAGGCTCCATTACACTGGGCTACCGCACGGAGGGCGGCGAACTGCTTTTCCATGTCGAAGACACCGGATCGGGCATCTCTGAAGAGCATCGGCAGAGCATCTTCGACCGTTTCGTCAAACTCAACAGCTTCGCGCAGGGCACCGGACTGGGGCTTTCGATCTCGAAGAGCATCGTCGAGCAGATGGGCGGCCGTATCGGCGTCGAATCGGAGGTGGGGCGCGGTTCCCGGTTCTGGTTCACGATTCCGGCCGTGACGTGCGACGCGCCCGAAAAGAAGAACGCAGCCCCCGCACCGCGTCCGGCGGCGGTGCATGGCGACGGACGGCTGCCGCGGCTGCTCGTGGCCGAGGATACCGACAGCAATTACCTGCTGGTGTCGCTGATGCTGCGCAGGGAGTTCGACATCGTGCGCGCTTCCGACGGCGAAGAGGCCGTGAGGATATGCCGCGAACTCAAACCCGCCGCAATTCTCATGGACGTCAAAATGCCCGGCATGGACGGTCTCGAAGCCACACGGCGTATCCGCACCTTCGATCCGGCGGTTCCGATCATCGCCGTCACTGCCTTCGCCTACGACCGCGACCGGCAGAAGGCGCTCGACGCCGGGGCCAGCGAATACCTGTCTAAACCCCTTAACGGCGAACGGCTGCGGCAGACGCTCCGCGAGCTGCTTTCGGAAGAATAGGACAACTCCGGAAACAGTGGCCCTGCGGTATGCCGTCCGGCGGGATTCGGGCTGTCATGGGTGTCGTTGCGGCTCTCATACTTTGCTTATGCAGGTGCGCCCGGCCCGAAATGGAAAACGGGCCGTTGCCCGACCGGCTCATAAGCGCATCGCGGAGTCTTCCGCAAACAGAGACCTGTCTGCGCCCGGTTCAGCCACCCTTCCCGGCGGCGACTTGTCGCGGTGCAAGGAGACGCTCATGCAGTTGCGCGCAGTTCTTCCTGCCGGGCCGGACGAGTGCGTGAACCGGGGCCGGATTCCCCGGCACGACGCCCTTGGGCGGAGCCGAATAGACGATTTCTCCCGGTGCGGCTGCATTATTCCGAAAATTTGTACTATCTTTGCAATGTTTTCATGAGACTTTGTTTCGCAAAACGGGGGTGCCCGGTTTTGACAGCAGGCAGAGTTTGATTGTAAGCACGCCGAGCGCTGTGTGGCGGCTCGTAAATCCCGACGCTCAAGATTCAAATGGCAATAACAGCTATGCACTCGCTGCATAATTTTCAAGGAAAATTAGCTTAATCGCCGGGCCCAAGGCGGCTTGGCGACGAGTATCCCGGGGAGTGGTTCCGCCCTTTAACCGCTTTCCATATGGGGTATCATCAATTCAGGGATAGTGCACCGGAGCGTCCCGGCCGGTGTGCGAAATTCAGGGACTGGGACTCGGGTTGGGTTGCCGCCTGCCAGGCCCGGGTAGAAGGATCAAACGGCGGCTAAGCGTGTAGAAAGCTTTCGGGTTCCCTGTTTGGACGCGGGTTCGACTCCCGCCACCTCCACACCGCAACAACAAATACGACCTGCCGTCACTGCGGCAGGTCGTATTTGTTTGAAGAGCGGAGTATTATTTCTTGTACCAGTCTTTATTCTTTTCGCCGTTCGTAGCGGCCCATTCCGCATAAGCGGGGTAGACCTGATCGATCGGGGACTTTTCATTTGTCTGGTCGAGCAGTTTGGCCACGTCCCCGTCGTTCGCACCCGAAAGGAAGAAGGCGAACGGATAATTCTCGGCGCGTACGTAGTAGATGCCTTTTTCGGGAACAGACTTGTCGTCGTTCGTGCCGAAGAACGACATTTCGGCCCGTGCCGTCGGCGCTTCGTAGGGGATATGCACCTCCCAGCGTTTGCCGGCGGTCAGCCCGTCGCGGTCGGTGCGGTAGATGAACGGCTTGATCGTTCCGGCCTGCGCCTCGGCGACCGGCGCGTCGTATTTCGCCGTAATCCGGTAGGTCGCACCCATCGTCTCCTTAACGTCGGGCGTCAGCAGCACGACCTTGCCGTCGCGCTCGAAATCCGCAGCTTCGAACGTCTCGGCACCGGGCTTGCGGACGCTGAATTCGAGTTTTGCGTCCGCCGCCGCTCCCGTAAGGGTCACGGCGAGTCCGTTGGCGTTGCCTGCGAAGTTGGCGAAGGTCTTCAGCATGAACGACTCCTCGAAAATGCCCTTTTCGTTGAACACCTTCTCGTAATCGCTGCGGACCATCACGTCGTTCATGTCGTAGTCGCCGCGGCTGGGCCAGAGGTCCTCGAAGGCATAGATGCCGCGCAGTACGTTGGCCGTCTTCTTGCCGTCGTTGACATCGACCGACGGAATGTCCGTCACGGCGTCCACGGGATTGGAGGTCATCGTGAATACCACGTCGCTGAAATTTTCGTCGTTGTTGTGGTCCTCGAACGAGAAGAGCACCGAGTTGATGCCGCTTTTCTTGTCCGTATAGCGGAATACGGCCGTGCGGGGCGTCTGATAGGCGACACCGTTGTTATTGACGCTCAGACCGTCGGAAGTCGCGGCGCGGTACTTTTTGTCTCCGGCTCTCAGCCGGTTGGTCCATGCGTTGGTGGCCAGTACGAATCCGATGCGGTAATCGGCCGGGAATACGGTCGTAGCTCCGGCCTTGCTGCCGTCGGCGATTTCGGGATAATAGATCAGCTGTACGGCTGTGCCGCGCTCCACACCCTGATAGAGCCGTGATTCCCACGGCGAGTTGCTCCACCGGCCGTCCTGCGTATTGGGGAAGATCATCACCACGTCGGCGTCGGCGAGCGACTTGGGTTTGTTGCCGGTTTTGTAGTAATAATAACCCATCGAGCTGTTCCAGCAGGTGTTGCTGCCCAGCAGGGTGATGACTACTTCGGCCGATTTTTCGAGGTAGAGGTCGCGCGAGGAGCGGTACTCCTCCGGACACTTTTTGGTCGTGTCGAACACGCTTGCGTGCGCCTTGAGGAGCGCTCCGTAATTCTTGACTTTCAGGTCGCCCTTGTATTCGTAGCCGATGCTGCCGTAGGTCGTGTCGTAGCTGCCCAGCCATGTTTTCCAACCGTCCCGCTCGACGGCCGTCGAATGATACTCCTTGGCGCGCGTCGATGCGGGGGCCGCGTTCGCGGGTGCTCCCGATTCGGCCGATGCGGTCAGCATATCGCCGCTGCGGGTCGCTTCGAGCAGGGTGCGCGCATAGAAGGCGGGGGTCAATACATAAGCCTTCCGGATATACGAGGGCAGTTCGATCGTCCCTTCGAAACGCCCCTGCTCGTCGGTATAGCCGGCATAGAGCGGCTCGGTCCCTGCGATTCTGGCATAGGCCGTTTCAGTCTCTTCGACGGGGCAGGTGTCGTATACCTCGAAATAGACGTTGGACGGCATGCCGTCCATGTCGCCGTAATCGACGCAGAGCGTGACCGGGACGGTCGTCGTGAAGCCGAATTCATTGAATTCCCCGCCCTTTGCGGGCGGTTCGGGCGACGGGGTGGGGTTGTCGTGGGAACAACCCGCCGCAGCGGCCATCGCCATGGCCGCAATCGTTAGGATAGTGACGCTTTTCATTATCGTTGTCAATTGCACCTGCTCTGTTTTGTGTATATTTTGAGCGAAAGTGTATATTATGCCACAAAAGTATGCAAAAAAAACGTACGTTGTACGCCGACGCACGAAAAATTGCAGGAAATTATTAAAAATAAGATTTATAGACCCTTTTATGGTATTCGGAAGATCTTGCCTTCGGCGAAGGTCGCCCAGAGGGAGCCGTCGGGAGCCTGCGCGAAATCATTTCCGCCCGAATTGCAGCATTTGACGCTCCACAACAGCGTGCCGTCTTCGCCTACGGCGGCAACGGTGCCGTGACGGCCCGCGACATAGACCACGCCGTCGCGCACGAATGCCGGGCAGGAGTTGTACTCATACCCCCAGCCGAGGTCGGTGCACCATAGTTCGCGGTACCGCTCCGCCGAGGTGTCTATGGCTGCCAGCTCGCCGTCCATCGTCTTGTAGTAGAACCTCCGTCCGTCGCCGCTCAGTCCGGTCGTTTCGCGCGATTTGCGGCTGTTGTCGCGCCATAGCTGCTTCCCGGTGGCGAGATCCAGACAGGTCACGACGCGGTCCGGGGCGACGATGAAGACCTTGCCGCCGGCGATGCGGGGTACGACGTGCCCCGGCGAGAAGAAGAGACTGCCGCTGCCGTTGTTCCACTTCCAGAGCAGTTCGCCGGTGCCGGCGTCGAGACAATAGAGATGGCGGTCCCCTGCGCCTGCCCGCAGCCGTAATCTTGCCGCCACAACAGCCTGCCGCTGCGCAGGTCGATCTTGCCTATGGAACCGGTTCCCAGACCTATATATAATGCCCCGCCGTCCGTAATTCCGTCGCCCACGACAGCGCTCTGCGTCGGAAGGTGCCATTTCTCGCGCCCCGTCCGGGCGTCGAAGGCCCATATGCCGCCCGATGCGGCTCCCGCGATCACGAGTCCGCCGGTGCAGAGCGGGGTGGTGTAAAGCCCGTCCGGAAAGACGTGCCGCCATAATTCGCGTCCCTTGCGCGTGTCGTAAGCGCGCAGTGCGCCCTGCGAATTGCCGTAACAGAGCACCTCGCCGCAGAATGCCGCTCCCGTCAGCACCATGGCGCTGTCCTGCACGACCAGCCGCATGCGGCCTTCGGCGTCGGGCGCCGGCGGCAGCGGGTCGCAGGGGAGCGCCAATATCTGCGGATCGTCTTTCAGGCAGACCGTATACCGGGTGACCGGGGGCATGCCGAGCGGCTTCTCGCGTATGCGCACCGAGTCGGCGAAAAAGTCGAGCAGCGTATACCCCGGCGCTTCGCCCCTTTTGCCCGCGAGCGCGCGACCCGGAATCCCCGCAATCCCGTCGAAGTTACGCAGCTGCAGCTGGTGGTAATGGCCGTACAGCGATGCCGTGACGCCCACGCTTTTCAGCGTCTCGGTCACCTCCTGCCGGTTCGTCAGATCCCCGTTGAGCGGATAGTGGCAGAGGCTTACGATCCGCTCGCCGGGCCGTGCGGCGGCCGCTTGGCGTTCGAGCCATGCGAGGTCTTCGCCCCGTATCATTCCGTCGGCCATTTTCATATAAGGCCCGCTGGCATAGCCCAGAAAGAGATAACCCTTGGCGCGGCTGGCGACGCATCCCGCATGTCCGAACAGACGGCGGAATGTCGTGCAGCCGCTTTCGGACCACGTCGTTTCGTGGTTGCCCGGCACCGTGATCCACGGCTTGCGGAGCTGCGATATGAGTCCGTGCACATGCGCCAGCTCGCGGTCGCTCCCCATGTTCGTCAGGTCGCCGCCGAAGATGACCAGATCGGCGTCTGAAGCGTTCGCCTCCGCGACGGCGATCCGGAAGAGCGAATCCTGCACGTTGCCCGGCGTGACGTGTATGTCGGTGAAGAAGACCGTGCGGAGCGTATCGGCGGGCGGCACTTCCCCGGCCGTTTTCGCCGCGGCAGGCTGCGGCGCCAGCGTCAGCAGGGTCAGGCACATGCAGCCGTATAAGTCGATGAACGGGTTTTTCATGGTTTCAGAGCAGTTTTATCTTTACAAATTTAGGCCGAAAAAACATATCTTTGCGTCACTAAAAAAACAGAAGTCCATGAAAAAGATAATGCTGCTCGGTTCGGGTGAGCTGGGCAAGGAATTCGTGATCGCGGCGCAGCGGCTGGGGCAGACCGTCGTCGCCTGCGACTCTTATGCGGGCGCCCCCGCCATGCAGGTCGCCGACGCATGCGAAGTGTTTCACATGCTCGACGGCAACGCGCTGGCCGCCGCCGTCGGGAAACACCGTCCCGACATCATCGTGCCCGAAATCGAGGCGATCCGCACCGAACGGCTCTATGAGTTCGAAAAGGCGGGCGTGCAGGTCGTGCCGAGCGCCCGCGCCGTCAATTTCACGATGAACCGCAAAGCCATCCGCGACCTTGCGGCCAAGGAGCTGGGGCTGAAGACCGCGCGCTATTTCTACGCGACGTCGTACGACGAGCTGAAGCAAGCCGCCGCGAAGATCGGTTATCCGTGCGTGGTGAAACCCCTGATGTCGTCGTCGGGCAAAGGCCAGTCGCTCGTCAAAGGACCCGAAGAGCTGGAGCACGCTTGGCGCTATGGCTGCGAAGGGTCGCGCGGAGACATCCGCGAGCTGATTATCGAGGAGTTCATCCGCTTCGACAGCGAGATCACGCTGCTCACCGTAACCCAGAAGAACGGCCCGACGCTCTTCTGCCCGCCGATCGGCCATGTGCAGAAGGGCGGGGACTACCGCGAAAGCTTCCAGTCGCCGCATATCGCGCCCGAACATCTGGCCGAAGCGCAGCGCATGGCAGCCGCCGTCACCGAAGCGCTGACCGGTGCCGGACTGTGGGGCGTGGAATTCTTCCTGAGCCACGAAAACGGGGTCTACTTCTCCGAACTTTCGCCGCGGCCCCACGATACGGGCATGGTGACGCTGGCCGGCACGCAGAACCTCAATGAATTCGAACTGCACCTGCGGGCCGTGCTGGGGCTGCCGATTCCGGCCGTCACGTTCGAGCGTCTGGGCGCCTCGGCCGTCGTCCTCTCGCCGGTCGCCTGCGCCTCGGCGCCGCGTTACGAGGGCATTGACCGCGCACTGGCCGCCGATCCCCGCACCGACGTGCGCATCTTCGGCAAACCCTCGGCCCGCGTGAACCGCCGCATGGGCGTGGTCACGGGCTACGCCCCGCTCGACGGCGATCTGGAGGCCCTGCGCGAACGGGTCAAGGCCGCCGCCGCGGAAATCAAAGTTCTGGAACCTTAATTTTATCGAACGATATGGCACAATACGCAATTATTTCGACCGAGAAAGGCGACATGAAAGCCGAACTCTATACCGATGAGACGCCGGGCACGGTGGCGAACTTCGTAAAACTCGCGGAGAGCCGTTTCTACGACGGACTGACTTTCCACCGGGTGATTCCGGGATTCGTCATTCAGGGCGGCTGCCCCAAAGGCGACGGCACGGGCGGTCCGGGTTACACGATCAAATGCGAAACCTCGGCTCCGCGCCAGTACCACGACCGGGGCGTACTCTCGATGGCCCATGCGGGACGCGACACGGGCGGCTCGCAGTTCTTCATCTGCCACACCCGCGAGACGACGCAGCATCTCGACGGCCGGCACACCTGCTTCGGCCGCGTCGTCGAAGGGCTGGATGTCATCGACGACATCCGTCCCGGCGACCTGATCCTCTCGGTCCGTATCGTGAACGAGTAGCGCGCCGCTGCAATCGCAGATTATCCCTGAGGCAGCAGAATTTGCCAAAGGCTCTCCGTGCGGAGAGCCTTTTTTCGTCGCGGGAAGATCCGTTGCCCGCAAGAGGAGGCCGCACGGCGGCCTGTCCTCCCCTTTTCCGCATCGTCGGCATCAGCGTGGAGCAGCACGAAGAAAGGGAGCCGCCGGTCTGATGCGGGAACCGGCGATGCGCTGCCGCCGCGTCATATCTTCCGGATCATTTCGAACTGCTTTCCCTGCGGCACGATGTTTTTCGCTTGCAGGAATCCGGTTATCGAGCCGCACGAAACGTCGGTATTTATGATTTTGATGGAGTCGTTCCTGTTCAGCCGGAGCATCTCCCGCAGCAGCAGGCCGGCGATTCCCTTTCTGCGGTACTGCCGCTTCACCGCGATCTGCGCGACGTCGCCCGACGCGGGTTCGAAAACGCAGTAGCCGGCGAGTTCCTCTTCGGTGAATACGCCCAGACTGACGAAATCTCCGGCGGCTCTTCCTATGGCTTCGAAACTGTTCTGCCACGAGGGCGTGAAATCCCAAAAGGAGGAGATCGAAGCGAATTTTTCGGGATCTGTCCGTCTCACCGAGTGGGGCAGGCGGGGCGTATCGCCCCGATCGGCGATTTCCGTGTTCGACCGGTAGAAATAGTTGAACTCCCGGACCGTCTCGAACCCCAGATTCCGGTAAACGGACACGGCTCTGGTGTTGTGCTGCAACACCTCCAGCAGATACTGTCCGACGCCCGCCCTCCGTAGGTGCGGCATCGAGTGTCTGAAAATCTCCGTGGCCAGTCCCGTGCCCCGGTACTCCTTGAGGGTTCCGGTTCCCGTGTCGTAAGCCGTCGGCACGCCGTTGAAATTGCCGATGCCGTTCAGTGTGAAAGCCGCGATCTGCGCTCCGTCGAATGCGGCGAACGACAGGGTGGGATCGAAACCGCGCCGTGTCAGCATGGCCCGCAGCTGTTCCGCGTTCAGCTGCACCTCGTAGTCGGCGAACGCCCGGCCGAAAGCCCTGAACAGCGTGTCGAAGTCTATCTTTTCCAGTGATTTTATCTCCATATGCGTCGGTTTTCGGCGGAAAAATGGCCGCCCGGCAAGGCTATGCCCGCTCTGTTTCAAAGATAGTGATTTTTACCGATCTCCGCTTCCCGAATTCCGCTTTTTCACCGCGGCTCCGGTCCGTACGACGGCCGACAACCACGGCAAAAAAAGAGACCGTCTCAAAACGCTGAGACAGTCTCTTTGTCATTCGGTTCTTGGACCGTATCGCCTCCGGATTATTTTCCGAACTTGGCCTTGATGTTTTCCGTCGCCTTCTTCAGCAGCTCTTCAGGACAGCAGAGCGTGATGCGGATGTAACGCTTGCCCTCCGAGCCGAAGATGCCGCCCGGAGTCAGGAACACGTCGCACTTGTCCATCACCTCGTCCGAGAATGCGAAGCTGTCGCCCTCGTACGACTCCGGCAGTTCGGCCCATACGAACAGTCCCGCCTGATGCTCGCGGTATTTGCATCCCAGCGCGTCGAGCAGCGCGTACGCCTGCTTCTCACGGCCGTAGTAGATGTCGTTCAGCTCCTTGAACCACTCCTCGCCCAGCGCCAGCGCCGTGTCGGCCGCAGCCTGAATGGGGTAGAACATACCCGAATCCATGTTCGACTTGAACGTGAGGATCGAGTCGATCCACTCCTTCTTGCCTACGACCACGCCCACGCGCCAGCCGGCCATCGAATGGCCTTTCGACAGCGAGTTCATCTCCAGCGCCACGTCGCGCGCGCCTTCGGCCTCCATGATCGAGATCGGAGCCGCCGCGTTGCGGATGAAGCTGTAGGGGTTGTCGTGCACGATCAGTATGTTGTGCTTGGCGCCGAAATCCACGATCTGCTGGAACAGCTCCATGGTCGGGGTCTGTCCCGTCGGCATGTTGGGGTAGTTTATCAGCATCATCTTCACACCGTCCAGCCCGGCCTTCTCGATCGCCGCGAAATCGGGATAGAAATTCGTCTCCTTGTTGAGCGCATAGGTCACCATCTCGCCGCCGGCCAGACGCACGGCCGCCGAGTAGGTGGGGTAGCCGGGGTTGGGCACCAGCACCTTGTCGCCCTTATTGAGGAACGTCATGCAGATGTGCATGATACCCTCCTTCGAACCGATCAGGGGCAGCACCTCCGAATTGTAGTCCAGCTCGGTGCGGTACCATTTCTTGTACCAGTCTGCAAAAGCTTTGCGCAGGATCGGCTCTCCCTTGTAGGACATGTATTTGTGCACGTCGGGACGCTGCGCCTCTTTGGCGAGACGGTCGATGACCGACTGGTGCGGGGGCAGGTCGGGGCTGCCCATAGCGAGTTTC
>ENA-UONV01002021-UONV01002021.1-human-gut-metagenome-genome-assembly--contig:-CS4-NODE-2021-length-15912-cov-4.729583_pt1 | contig 15912 bp, 10 predicted proteins | sample MGYA00242461_ERZ724008 | MGnify/ENA metagenome assembly ERZ724008 | reverse complement strand
ACAAGACATCACAAACTTCGACTTTGTTCAGTTGAAAAACGGAAATGGCTATGACCACAACTGGGTGCTGAACACAAATGGAGACATTGCTCAATTAGCAGCAAAACTGACTTCACCTGAAAGCGGTATTACTCTGGAAGTATATACCAACGAACCGGGTATACAAGTTTATACCGGTAACTTCCTGGATGGAACTGTAACAGGTAAAAAAGGTATCACTTACAACCAACGTGCTTCCGTATGTCTGGAAACACAACACTATCCCGACAGTCCTAATAAGCCGGAATGGCCCAGCGTTGTATTGGAACCGGGACAAACATACAACAGCGAATGTATTTTCAAATTCTCAGTAGAGAAATAATAGTTAACTTTTAAATATTAGAATTGTGGAAGCATTAGATTGGATCGTAATTGGAGCCTTCGCTTTAGCTCTGATTGGTATTATTGTTTGGGTTGTCAAACAGAAACAAAATGACTCAGCGGATTATTTCCTGGGTGGACGTGACGCTACGTGGATTGCTATTGGTGCATCTATTTTTGCATCAAACATCGGTTCGGAACACTTGATCGGGCTGGCTGGTGCCGGTGCATCCAGTGGTATGGCTATGGCACACTGGGAAATTCAGGGATGGATGATTCTTATTTTGGGATGGGTATTCGTACCGTTCTATTCAAGAAGTATGGTATATACAATGCCGGAATTCCTGGAACGTCGTTACAACCCGCAATCCCGTACTATATTGTCTGTAATCTCCTTGATCAGTTATGTATTGACTAAGGTAGCGGTTACGGTATATGCCGGTGGTCTGGTATTCCAACAGGTATTCGGCATTGAAGAGCTCTGGGGAATCGATTTCTTTTGGATTGCAGCTATCGGTTTGGTTTTGATCACTGCATTATATACGATCTTCGGTGGTATGAAGTCAGTACTTTATACTTCTGTATTGCAGACACCGATTTTATTGTTAGGCTCACTGATTATCCTTGTACTCGGTTTCAGAGAACTGGGTGGATGGGACGAAATGATGAGAATTTGTGGTGCCGTAACTGTTAATGATCAGGGCAACACCATGACGGAATTAATCCGTAGCAATAGTGACCCGAATTTCCCTTGGTTGGGTGCATTAATCGGATCAGCTATCATCGGTTTCTGGTACTGGTGTACTGACCAATTCATCGTACAACGCGTTCTTTCAGGTAAGAACCAGAAAGAAGCACGCCGCGGTACTATCTTCGGAGCTTATCTGAAATTGTTACCTGTATTCTTGTTCTTGATTCCGGGCATGATTGCTTTTGCACTTCATCAGAAATACCTCGGTGCAGGTGGTGAAGGTTTCTTGCCGATGTTGGCTAATGGCAGCGCCAATGCCGATGCAGCTTTCCCGACACTGGTAGCCAAGTTGTTGCCGGCTGGTGTGAAAGGTCTGGTGGTTTGCGGTATTCTTGCAGCTTTGATGAGCTCATTGGCATCTTTGTTCAACTCATCTGCCATGCTGTTTACAATTGACTTCTACAAACGCTTCAAACCCCAAACTTCTGAAAAGAAGTTGGTAGTGATTGGCCAAATGGCAACTATAGTGATTGTGATTCTGGGTATTTTGTGGATACCTATCATGCGTAGCGTAGGTGATGTACTTTATACTTATCTGCAAGACGTACAGTCTGTATTGGCACCGGGTATCGCCGCAGCCTTCCTGTTGGGTATCTGCTGGAAGCGTACTTCTGCACAAGGTGGTATGTGGGGATTGATCGCCGGTATGGTAATCGGTCTGACACGTCTGGGAGCAAAGGTATATTACAGTAATGCAGGAGACGTAGCCGGCGGTACATTCAAATATCTGTTCTATGATATGAACTGGTTATTCTTCTGCGGATGGATGTTCCTGTTCTGTATCATTGTAGTGATAGTAGTAAGTCTGGCAACGAAAGCACCGTCTGCAGAAAAGATACAAGGATTGGTATTCGGTACCTCTACCCCGGCACAATTGGCGGAGACACGTGCCAGCTGGAACCATTGGGATATTATCCATACGGTTATTATCCTGGGTATCACTGCCGCTTTCTATATCTATTTCTGGTAAAATAGTTACAAGCTACGGGCTACAAGTTACGAGTGTCATTTGGCATGATAGCGTAGCCACTTGTAGCTTGTAGCTCGTAGCCCGTAACTTAAAGATATATGACAAATAACTATTATAGTTCAAATCCGACCTTTTACGTTGGTATCGACTGCATCATCTTCGGTTTCAACGAAGGAGAACTGAGCCTGTTATTGCTGAAACGAAACTTTCAGCCGGCAATGGGTGAATGGTCTCTGATGGGTGGATTCGTGCAACAAGGTGAAAGTGTGGATAATGCTGCTAAACGTGTACTGGCGGAACTCACCGGTTTGGAAAATGTATATATGGAACAAGTAGGGTCGTTCGGCGAAGTGGAACGTGATCCGGGAGAACGGGTTATCTCTGTTGCTTACTATGCATTAATCAACATCAACGAGTACGACCGCGAACTGGTGCACCAGCACAATGCCTACTGGGTAAACATCAATGAATTACCACCTCTGATCTTCGACCATCCGCAAATGGTGAAACAGGCACGGGAATTGATGCAGCAGAAAGCATCCACAGAGCCTATCGGCTTCAACCTGTTACCGAAGTTATTCACGCTGTCTCAACTGCAAAGCCTCTACGAAGCTATTTACGGTGAACAAATAGACAAGCGTAACTTCCGCAAACGGATAGCCGAAATGGACTACATTGAAAAAACAGATAAGATTGATAAAACAGGTTCCAAACGCGGAGCTGCCTTATACAAATTCAATGAAAAGGCATACCGCAAGGCACCGAATTTTAAATTATAAATTATGCTGGAAGAACTGAAAGAAAAGGTATTCCATGCCAACCTTGAACTGGTGAAGCATGGACTGGTTATCTTCACCTGGGGAAATGTATCGGCTATCGACCGTGAAACGGGACTGGTAGTCATCAAACCCAGTGGTGTAAGTTATGACGATATGAAGGCGGAAGACATGGTGGTGGTAGACCTCGACGGTAAGGTGGTGGAAGGACGATTGAAACCGTCTTCAGACACACCGACCCACGTGGTACTCTACAAGGCTTTCCCTGAAATCGGCGGTGTGGTGCATACCCACTCTACTTACGCTACTGCCTGGGCGCAAGCCGGATGTGACATTCCGAATATCGGAACGACACACGCAGATTACTTCCACGATGCCATACCTTGCACGGCAGATATGACAAAGGAAGAAGTGGAAGGAGCGTATGAAATGGAAACCGGAAATGTAATCGTGAAGCGCTTTGAAGGGCTGAACCCTGTACACACGCCGGGAGTACTGGTAAAGAATCACGGCCCCTTCTCTTGGGGAAAAGATGCGAACGATGCTGTACACAATGCAGTGGTAATGGAACAAGTGGCTAAGATGGCAAGCATTGCTTATGCCGTCAATCCGAAATTGACCATGAATCCGCTGTTGGTAGAAAAGCATTTCAACCGCAAGCATGGGCCCAACGCTTATTATGGACAATAAACAATCGACAGTTAAAGATTAACAATTAAAGAATTAAAACATTATGAACGCATTTGATCAATATGAAGTATGGTTCGTGACCGGAGCACAGCTCCTGTACGGAGGTGACGCAGTTATCGCAGTAGACGCACACAGTAATGAAATGGTAGCTGGATTGAACGCCAGCGGCAAATTGCCGGTGAAAGTGGTTTATAAAGGTACGGTAAACTCTTCTAAAGAAGTAACTGAAGCTTTCAAAGCTGCTAACAATGATGAGAAATGTATCGGTGTTATCACCTGGATGCACACTTTCTCTCCTGCCAAGATGTGGATTCACGGTTTGCAGGAACTGAAGAAGCCGTTGCTGCACTTCCATACTCAGTTCAACAAAGAAATTCCTTGGGATACCATGGATATGGACTTCATGAACTTGAACCAGTCTGCCCACGGTGACCGTGAATTCGGCCACATTGTAACCCGTATGCGTAAAAACCGTAAGGTAGTGGTAGGCCACTGGCAAGATGAAAAAGCACAGGGCCAGATTGCAACATGGATGCGTGTTTGCGCCGGATGGGCTGATGCACAGGATATGCTGATTATCCGTTTCGGTGACCAGATGAATAACGTTGCTGTTACTGATGGTGACAAGGTATCTGCTGAACAAGTTTTGGGTTACCACGTAGACTACTGTCCGGTAAACGACCTGATGAAGTACTACAATGCAGTGGAAGACAAAGATGTACAGGCAATGGTAGATACTTACTTCAAAGAATACGATCATGCTGCTGAACTGGAAAAAACCGGAACAGAAGCTTATACCAAAGTATGGAATTCTGCAAAAGCAGAAATCGCTCTCCGTCGTATCCTGAAAGATACAGGTGCTAAAGCATTTACTACCAACTTCAATGACCTCGGTGACTTTGATCAGATCCCTGGACTGGCTTCTCAACGTCTGATGGAAGAAGGTTATGGTTTCGGTGCAGAAGGTGACTGGAAAACTGCCGCTTTGTACCGTACCACATGGTTCATGAGCCAAGGTATGCCGAAAGGTTGTTCTTTCCTGGAAGACTACACCTTGCACTTCGACGGTGAAAAGAGCGCTATCCTCCAGGCACACATGCTGGAAGTTTGCCCGCTGATTGCTGAAGCAAAACCGAAACTGGAAGTACATCGCCTGAGCATCGGTATCGATAGCGAAACTGCACGCCTTGTATTCACCAGCAAGCAAGGTGAAGGCGTAGCCGCTACTATCGTTGACCTGGGTAACCGTTTCCGCCTCATCGTGAACAAGGTAGAATGTATCAAGAGCAAACCGCTGCCCAAACTTCCTGTAGCCAGCGCATTGTGGATTCCGATGCCGAACCTCGAAGTAGGTGCTGCTGCATGGATTCTGGCAGGTGGTACTCACCACACCAGCTTCTCTTATGATCTGACTGTAGAATACTGGGAAGATTATGCAGAAATGGCAGGTATCGAAATGGTAGTTATCGATGAAAATACAACTATCAGCGAGTTCAAGAAAGAACTGCGCATGAATGAAGTATATTACATGTTGAACAAAGCACTTTGTTGATTATGAAACTAGACGCAAAATCAACCATCGAAGCAGGCAAGGCCATTCTTGGCATAGAATTCGGTTCCACCCGAATCAAGGCTGTTTTGATTGACCAGGAAAACAAGCCCATCGCTCAAGGAAGTCACACCTGGGAAAACCAGTTGGTTGACGGACTTTGGACATATAGCGTTGAGGCCATCTGGTATGGACTGCAAGATTGTTACGCCGACCTTCGCTCATACGTGAAGAAGCTCTATGACATAGAAATAGAAGCTTTGGCAGCAATCGGTGTCAGCGCCATGATGCATGGTTATATGGCATTCAATGATAAAGAAGAGATTCTCGTGCCCTTCCGTACTTGGAGAAACACCAATACAGGTCAGGCTGCGGCTGCTTTATCAGAGCTGTTCGTTTATAATATTCCTCTGCGTTGGAGCATTTCTCACTTGTATCAGGCTATTCTGGACAACGAAGAACACGTGAAAGATATTAATTATCTGACAACGCTTGCAGGTTTTATCCATTGGCAGATAACCGGTAAAAAGGTATTAGGCATAGGCGATGCATCAGGTATGCTCCCTATAGACCCGGTTACCAAGAACTACTCCGCTGAAATGGTGGCCAAGTTCGACGAGTTAATCGCTCCGAAGGGATATGACTGGAAATTGCTGGATATTCTTCCCAAGGCATTGCCGGCTGGCGAGAATGCAGGTTTCCTGACACCGGAAGGTGCTAAGATGCTCGATGTATCCGGTCATTTGAAAGCTGGAATACCGGTTTGCCCACCCGAGGGAGATGCAGGTACAGGTATGGTTGCAACCAATGCCGTTAAGCAGCGTACAGGAAACGTATCGGCAGGTACATCTTCATTCTCCATGATTGTATTGGAGAAAGATTTGTCAAAGCCCTACGAAATGATCGATATGGTTACTACTCCCGATGGAAGTCCCGTAGCCATGGTACATTGCAACAACTGTACATCTGACCTCAACGCATGGATCAACCTGTTCAAAGAATACCAGGAATTGCTGGGTATACCTGTAGATATGAACGAAGTATATGGAAAACTCTACAACCATGCCCTGACAGGCAATGCGGATTGTGGCGGCCTCATTTCATTCAATTACATCTCAGGCGAACCTGTAACAGGATTTTCAGATGGAAGACCAATGTTTGTACGTTCGGCCAATGACAAGTTCAGCCTTGCGAACTTCATGAGAACGCACTTGTATGCTTCTGTCGGTGTCCTCAAGATTGGTAATGACATTCTTTTCAAAGAAGAAAAGGTGAAAGTTGACAGAATCACAGGACACGGAGGTTTGTTCAAGACTAAGAATGTGGGTCAGAGAGTACTTGCAGCAGCATTAAATTCACCGATTTCCGTAATGGAAACTGCCGGTGAAGGTGGTGCCTGGGGTATTGCGTTGCTGGGGTCATTCCTTGTGAACAACGAAAAAAAGCAACCTCTCGATGCTTTCCTGGATGAGCAGGTGTTTGGTGGAGATGCAGGTGTTGAGATAGCGCCTACAGCTGAAGATGTAGCAGGCTTTAACGCATACATCGAAAACTACAAGGCAGCACTGCCCATCGAAGAAGCCGCAGTGAAATTCAAAAAGTAATTCCTACTTCAAGGAATAAACGAATGTAATAGTATAGGGAAAAGCTTCGGCTGCCACGTGGGTGCTGTTGGCACCGGAGCAACTCCCTATACATTCGTTCTACAAGCTCGGACAATTCATTGAATCCGGCAAAGCATCGTTGCCCGTTCAGACAAAGTACCGTTGCTCGCTCAGGTGAAACACTGTCACTCGCTCAGGTGAAACATCGCCACCCGTTCAGGTGAAACATCGCCACCCGCTTAGGTGAAGCACTTTCGTCAGTAAGCAAATAATCTCTATACCTCAAATATAATATAATATGAAATCGATCCTTATTACTTACCTGTTCCTTTTTTGTTTTCTCCTGACCGGGAAAGCTCAAACCCAACAAGAAGTTTCCTATTTCCCTCTGCAAGATGTTAAGCTGTTGGAAAGCCCCTTCCTGCAAGCGCAACAGACTGACTTACATTACATCATGGCCATGGAGCCCGACCGCCTGCTCGCCCCTTTCCTGCGCGAAGCCGGACTGACGCCCAAAGCGCCAAGTTATACCAACTGGGAAAACACCGGACTGGACGGACACATCGGCGGACATTACATTTCCGCACTCTCCATGATGTATGCCGCTACCGGAGACACAGCCATATACCGTCGGCTGAACTATATGCTGAACGAACTACATCGTGCACAGCAAGCCGTAGGCACCGGATTCATCGGAGGAACTCCCGGAAGCCTGCAACTTTGGAAAGAAATTAAAGCTGGGAATATCCGTGCTGGAGGTTTCGACCTCAACGGCAAATGGGTACCCCTATACAATATACACAAGACTTATGCCGCACTGCGCGACGCTTACCTCTATGCCGGAAGCGACCTTGCCCGCCAGATGTTGGTGACCCTCACCGACTGGATGATAGACATCACCGCAGGACTCACCGAGCAACAAATGCAAGACATGCTCCGCAGCGAACACGGAGGACTGAACGAAACTTTCGCTGATGTTGCCGAAATCACAGGTGACAAGAAATACTTGGAACTGGCACGCCGCTTCTCCCATAAAGTAATTCTGGACCCTCTTGTGAAGGATGAAGACCGCCTGACAGGCATGCATGCCAACACACAGATACCGAAGGTTATCGGCTACAAACGTATCGCCGATCTTGCACAAGACCAGAACTGGGATCACGCCGCCCGCTTCTTCTGGAACACAGTGGTAAATCATCGTTCCGTCTGCATTGGTGGCAACAGTGTACGCGAACATTTTCATCCGGCAGACAATTTCACATCCATGCTTAATGATGTGCAAGGTCCGGAGACTTGTAATACTTACAACATGCTTCGCCTGACGAAGATGCTTTACCAGACTTCTCCCGACATTCGTTTTGCCGATTATTACGAACGTGCTTTATATAATCATATCCTTGCCTCACAACAGCCAACAAAGGGTGGATTTGTTTACTTCACCCCTATGCGTCCGGGACACTACCGCGTTTATTCGCAACCGGAAACATCCATGTGGTGTTGCGTCGGTTCCGGATTGGAGAATCACACCAAATACGGAGAGTTTATTTACGCCCATGCAAAGGATACGCTGTATGTAAACCTCTTCATCCCCTCCCGTCTGACCTGGACAGAGAAAAAGATAACCCTGGTACAGGAAACCCGTTTCCCCGACGAAGAGCAAATCAGATTCCGCGTGGAAAAGAGCAAGAAGAAAGCATTCAGCCTCAAACTCCGTTACCCCTCCTGGGCTAAAGGCGCCAGCGTTTCCGTTAATGGAAAAGTACAAGAAACGAATGCCCAACCGGGAGAGTACCTGACCATTCACCGCAAATGGAAAGCCGGAGATGAAATCACACTGAATATGCCCATGCAGGTTGCCTTGGAGCAAATACCGGATCGGGAAAATTTCTATGCATTCATGTATGGCCCCATCGTACTTGCCAGCCCCACAGGGACAGAGAATATGGACGGGCTTTATGCAGATGACAGCCGTGGCGGGCACATTGCCCATGGCAAACAGATTTCCATGCAAGAAATACCGATGCTGATAGGTTCCGCCGCGTCTCTACCTCAATCACTCCGGAAGATAAACGATGACTTGGTTGCATTTACTTATACCGGTAGTGTCTATCCGGCACAGAAAGAAGCGCTGAAATTGATTCCTTTCTTCCGTCTTCACGATTCTCGTTATGCCGTTTATTTCCATCAGGTAACCGAAGCTGAAGTAGAAAGTATCCGCAAAGAAGTGGCATTGAGCGAGCGTAAAGCAATGGAACTTGCCAACCAGACTGTAGATCTCATTTTCCCCGGCGAACAACAGCCTGAATCAGATCATGGTATTCAGTATGAGCAGGCAGAAACTGGAATCAATAAAGACCGTCATTTCCGGCGTGCCAAAGGTTGGTTCAGTTATAACCTCAAAGTAAAAGAGGAAGCCAGCCAGCTGATGATCACTGTACGGAAAGAGGATTATACCAAGGTAGCCATCCTTCTTAACAATGAAAAACTGACCGTTAGCCCTACGATCAGCAAACCTGATAAAGAGGGTTTTATAACGATCTGTTATTCTTTACCCCAAAAGTTAAGTACAGGTAGCTATCCGATACGCTTCAGTCCGGACGGAACGGAGTGGACACCTGCCATTTATGAGGTCCGCTTACTCAAATAAAATAGCCTTAGTCAGAAATATATCATAAAGCAAAAGAACATGAAGAAGATTGTTTTACTCTCCGCCCTCCTGGCTATTTCAGGTGCTTTAACGGCACAGGAAGTACAAGGGCCGGACGGTGCATTAAAAGTAAATGTGGAGTTAAAGGATGGAAGTCCCGTCTATTCCGTTCATTATAACAATAAAACATTCCTGGAGCCTTCTCCGCTGGGATTGAAAACCAGCATCGGAGATTTCTCCGCAGGACTGAAACAACTGGGACATCAGGTACGTACGATTGATGAGACTTACACAATGCCGCATGCAAAGGTAAGCCGTGTACACTATCAAGCCAATGAGTTGGTGTGCAACTATCTGAATGAAAAGGGGGATACTTTACAAGTTATCTTCCGGGTAAGCAACAATGATATTGCACAAGCCTATCGGATTGCTTCTCCCAAGCATACACACTGCATTATTGAGAAAGAAGCAACCGGATTCGATTTTCCTTCATACACCACAACTTTCATTACTCCCCAGGCTCCTGCGGGAGACGGATGGATGGGTACTAAGCCAAGCTATGAAGAAGAATATACACTGGATGAGGCTATTGGTACGCCTTCACGTTACAAACTGGGCTATACATTCCCGGCTCTCTTTCATGTAGGTAATGACGGATGGGTGTTAGTTTCCGAAACCGGTGTAAGCAGCCATTATGCAGGAACAAAGCTCAGCGAAGGAACTCAAGACGGTTTGTACACCATTGCTTTTCCGGAAAAAGCAGAGAATGGCGGTGTAGGTGATGCAACCATTGCAGCATCCATCCCCTCCCTGACATCTTGGAAAACCATTACCGTAGGTGAGACCCTGAAACCAATTGTTGAGACGACCTCTGCCTACGACAATGTACGCCCGCTCTACGAACCGACACAGGTTTATCAACCCGGTCGCTCTACCTGGAGCTGGATACTCTGGCAAGATGCCAGTTGTAATTATAAGGATCAGCAGACTTTTATTGATCTTGCAGCTACCATGGGATACGAATATATCCTTATTGATGCGTTATGGGACAAACAAATCGGTTATGAGAATATGCCCTCGCTCATTGCCTACGCCCAGTCAAAGGGAGTGGATGTTCTTCTCTGGTACAACTCCAACGGAAGCTGGAATGACGCTCCGCAAGGTCCAAAACATCGTTTAGACAGTGCACCGGCCCGCCAGAAAGAAATGGCCTGGATGAAAACCCTGGGTGTAAAAGGCATTAAGGTAGATTTCTTTGGCGGTGATAAACAAGCCACCATGAAACTCTACGAAGACATACTGACCGATGCCAACCAATATGGAATCGCTGTTGTATTCCACGGTTGTACCTTACCGCGTGGCTGGGAACGCATGTATCCGAATCATATGAGCAGTGAAGCAGCATTGGTATCTGAGAATTTGGTATTCGGGCAATATCATGCCGACAAAGAAGCTCAACGAAGTACATTGTACCCCTTCATCCGCAATGCAGTTTCAGCTATGGACTTCGGCGGTGTATTTTTCAACAAACATTTCTCCAAAGATGGAGTCAGCGGTACACTTCGTAAAACGACCGATGCCTTCCAGATTGCTACATCTGTTCTCTACCAGTCAGGTATCCAGCACTTCGGCATCACTCCCAATAACCTGACGGAGCAACCGGAGTTTATTCTCGATTTCATGAAAAAAGTACCTACCGTGTGGGATGAAACTCGCTTCATTGACGGCTATCCCGGCAAATATTGCGCTGTAGCCCGTCGATACGGTAATCAATGGTACATTGCCGCCACCAATGCCACCGAGCAACCCATGAAACTGAATTTGTCTTTACCGTGGCTGACGAATCAGCAAGTTTCCATCATCCATGATAACGAAGCCCGCACTGCCGGTCTTTCGCAAGGCACCGTCAACAAAAAAGGTATCCTTACCATCGAAATGCAACCGATGGGTGGAGCCATGATTTATACTAAATAACATTACGAACATCATATAACTAATAACCATTATGAGAAACAAACTATTATTCAGCAGCGTTCTTTTAGCTGCATCTGTATCGCTGTCCGCACAAAAGAGTGCAACGATCACGCTTCATGCCGACCAAGGCACACAAGTTATCCCCAAAGAAATTTACGGCCAGTTTGCCGAACATCTGGGTACCTGTATCTATGGTGGACTTTGGGTAGGAGAAAATTCGGATATTCCCAATATCAAAGGTTATCGTACCGATGTATTCAATGCATTGAAAGAACTCCAGGTTCCCGTACTTCGTTGGCCGGGTGGCTGTTTTGCCGATGAATATCACTGGATGGACGGTATCGGTCCGAAAGAGAACCGCCCCAAAATGGTAAACAATAATTGGGGAGGCACAATTGAAGACAACAGTTTCGGTACACATGAGTTCCTCAACCTCTGCGAAATGCTGGGTACTGAACCTTACATCAGCGGAAACGTGGGTAGTGGTACTGTAGAAGAACTGGCAAAATGGGTAGAATACATGACTTCCGAAGGAGACTCTCCGATGGCAAGACTTCGTCGCCAGAACGGTCGTGACAAAGCATGGAAAGTGAAATACCTCGGTGTCGGTAACGAAAGCTGGGGCTGCGGCGGAAGCATGCGTCCTGAATATTATGCTGATTTATATCGCCGCTACTCCACTTACTGCCGCAACTACGACGGCAACCATCTGTTTAAGATTGCCAGTGGTGCCAGCGATTACGATTATAACTGGACTAAAGTCCTGATGGATCGCGTAGGCGGACGTATGAACGGACTCTCTCTCCATTATTACACCGTAACCGGCTGGAGCGGAAGTAAAGGAGCAGCCACTAAGTTCGACAAAGACGATTATTACTGGACAATGGGTAAATGCCGTGAGATAGAAGACGTTATCAAAAAGCACTGCGCCATCATGGACGAATACGATCCTAAAAAGCACGTAGCCCTCATGCTCGATGAGTGGGGTACCTGGTGGGATGAAGAACCCGGCACTATCCCAGGACACCTTTACCAGCAAAATACATTGCGTGACGCTTTCGTTGCCTCTCTTAGTTTCGACATCTTCCACAAATACACCGACCGTCTGAAAATGGCAAATATTGCCCAGATAGTAAATGTATTGCAATCCATGATCCTGACAAAAGGTAAAGACATGGTGCTGACTCCCACTTATTATGTATTCAAGATGTACAATGTACACCAGGATGCCACTTACCTCCCACTCGACCTGAACTGCGAAATCATGGATGTACGCGATAATCGCAAAGTGCCTATGGTAAGTGCCACAGCTTCTAAAGACAAGGACGGCAAAATTCACATCTCAATGTCTAATATCGATGCCGACAATGCACAGGAAGTTACTATCAACCTGCCGGACGTAAAGGCAAAGAAAGCCGTTGGTGAAATCTTAACTTCTGCCAACCTGACGGATTACAACTCTTTTGAGAACCCTAATAATATAAAATTAGCTCCGTTCAAAGAGGTAAAAATCAATAAAGGCATACTGAAGATAAAACTACCAGCCAAGTCTATTGTTACTATAGAGTTACAGTAAATCAGTCTGAAAGGCTTATTGTATTTCAAACAAGAAGCAGGTGGAAGTGCCGCAAAAAAAGAGGCTCTTTCTATGTTGCGAATTACGCATAAAGAGTTATCTTTGTCGCTGTTAAAATTAACAAGTGACACTTCAACCTGCTTTATTATAGTATTCAAATCAAATAAATATCAATATGAACGACAACAAACTTATGAACCGTGCAGCGGATAACATCCGTATCCTCGCTGCTTCTATGGTTGAGAAAGCTAATTCCGGTCACCCAGGCGGTGCCATGGGCGGTGCCGATTTTGTGAACGTACTCTTCTCTGAGTTTCTGGTGTATGATCCCGAAAATCCTGCATGGGAAGGTCGTGACCGCTTCTTCCTGGACCCGGGTCACATGTCACCGATGCTCTACTCTCAGTTGGCATTGACAGGCAAATTCACATTGGATGAACTGAAGGAATTCCGCCAATGGGACAGCCCCACTCCAGGACACCCTGAACGCGACATCATGCGTGGTATTGAAAACACTTCCGGTCCGCTCGGTCAAGGTCATACATTCGCAGTGGGTGCAGCTATCGCAGCTAAATTCATGAAAGCCCGTTTCGAAGAAGTGATGCAGCAAACCATCTACGCTTATATTTCGGACGGTGGTGTACAGGAAGAAATTTCTCAAGGTGCAGGTCGTATCGCAGGTGCACTGGGACTGGATAACCTCATCATGTTCTATGATGCCAATGACATCCAGCTTTCTACTGAAACCAAAGACGTAACTATCGAAGATACTGCCAAGAAATACGAAGCTTGGGGCTGGAAGGTTCTCAAGATCAACGGCAATGATCCCGATGCTATCCGTGGTGCTTTAAACGAAGCGAAAGCAGAAAACGAACGTCCTACTCTGATTATTGGTCATACCGTAATGGGTAAGGGTGCACGCAAGGCAGATGGCAGCAGTTACGAAGCTAACTGTGCTACTCACGGTGCTCCTCTGGGTGGTGACGCTTACGTAAATACCATCAAGAACCTGGGTGGTGATCCGACGAATCCATTCGTAATCTTCCCCGAAGTGAAGGAACTGTACGCAAAGCGTGCTGCTGAACTGAAGGAAATTATGGCTAAGAAATATGCTGCTAAATCAGAATGGGCAAAGGCTAATCCTGAAAAGGCTGCCAAACTCGACCTGTTCTTCTCTGGTAAGGCTCCTGAAGTAAACTGGGCAGCTATCGAGCAAAAAGCAGGTGCTGCTACACGTGCTGCATCGGCTACCGTACTGGGCGCTCTTGCTACTCAGGTAGAAAACATGATCGTTGCTTCCGCCGACCTTTCAAACTCTGATAAGACAGACGGCTTCCTGAAAAAGACGCATGCTTTCAAGAAAGGTGATTTCAGCGGTGCATTCTTCCAGGCTGGTGTTGCCGAACTGACTATGGCTTGCTGCTGTATCGGTATGGCACTGCATGGTGGTGTAATCCCTGCTTGTGGAACATTCTTCGTATTCTCTGACTACATGAAACCTGCCGTACGTATGGCTGCACTGATGGAAGTTCCCGTGAAGTTCATCTGGACACACGATGCATTCCGTGTAGGTGAAGACGGTCCTACTCATGAACCGGTAGAACAGGAAGCCCAGATCCGCCTGATGGAAAAACTGAAAAACCATAAAGGCCACAACTCTATGTTGGTTCTCCGTCCCGCAGATGCAGAAGAAACAACAATTGCATGGAAACTGGCTATGGAGAATACTACTACTCCGACCGGTTTGATCTTCTCTCGTCAGGATATCGCTATGTTACCTGCTGGAAACGACTACTCTCAGGCTGCTAAGGGTGCTTACATCGTAGCAGGTTCTGATGAAAATCCGGATGTAATATTGGTAGCCTCGGGGTCAGAAGTATCTACGCTGGTGGCAGGAACTGAATTATTGCGCAAAGACGGCGTGAAAGTACGTATCGTATCTGCTCCTTCCGAAGGTTTGTTCCGCAGCCAGGCTCCGGGATATCAGGAAGGTGTTATCCCTGCTGACGCAAAAGTCTTCGGTCTGACAGCCGGTCTGCCTGTAAACCTGCAAGGTTTGGTAGGTGCTCACGGTAAAGTTTGGGGATTGGAATCTTTCGGTTTCTCAGCTCCTTACAAAGTACTGGATCAGAAGTTAGGTTTTACTGCTGATAACGTTTATAAGCAAGTAAAAGCAATGTTATAAAAAGCCCTGGTGCATACCGGGCGAATGATTATTCGCCCCTACAGGTTGTAACAGGCTTGTAGGGGCGAAATATTTTTCACCTGATATCCCATTATAGAGCCTCTAAATCAATCATACTACAACAGAAAATGAAAACAATTGGAATTTGTTCCGACCACGCCGGGTTTGAATTGAAACAGTACGTCAAGGGGTGGTTGGAAACTAAAGGATGGGAATACAAAGATTTCGGAACCTATACAACGGAGAGCTGCGACTATGCAGACTTTGCTCATCCTCTGGCATTGGCCGTTGAAGCCGGAGAGTGTTACCCGGGTATTGCTATCTGCGGAAGTGGTGAAGGTATCAGCATGACACTGAACAAACATCAGGGTATTCGTGCTGCACTTTGCTGGACAGCGGAAATTGCTCATCTGGCACGCCAGCATAACGATGCCAACGTACTCGTCATGCCGGGACGCTTTATCAGCACAGAAGAAGCTGATATGATTATGAGAGAATTCTTCAGCACACAGTTTGAGGGTGGACGCCACCAGAAACGGATTGATAAAATACCGGTGAGATAATCATCCCAACTTAAAAATTACACTTGCAGGTGCGAGAACTGACACTTGCTGTTGTGTAAGGTTACGCTTGCGGATGTGTAAGACAACACTTGCAGTAGTGAAGGCTTACACACCCGCAAGTGTTTTTAGTTTATATACCTTTCAATGGCCTAAGAAGCATAAACACATCAAATTTTACACATTTTATGCCAAAAACTCTTCCCTCTAATAGAGTCACTTTCCGTACTTTTGCCCAAATATCTAATAACCATTAAAAGTAAAACTGGA
>ENA-UONV01002019-UONV01002019.1-human-gut-metagenome-genome-assembly--contig:-CS4-NODE-2019-length-15926-cov-3.915947_pt1 | contig 15926 bp, 10 predicted proteins | sample MGYA00242461_ERZ724008 | MGnify/ENA metagenome assembly ERZ724008 | reverse complement strand
CCGCCGTCCAGCAGCTTATATTTCTGTTTCTGTGCCAATGTCTGCTCCCAACTCTCTGAAATCCCTTACGATATCTTCATATCCTCTCCGGATAAAATGACAGTTTTCCACGACCGTCTTATGCTCTGCACACAGCCCCGCCAGCACGAGTGCCGCCCCGCCCCGCAGTTCTTTTGCAAAAACCCGCTCTCCGTGCAGTTTTCTGCCTCCGGTGACCTCCGCGCTTGTTTGTCCGGCGACGATCGCAGCACCCATACGGTTTAACTGCTCATGCACACCAAACCTTCCATTAAAAACGCGCTCCGACACCATACAGTTTCCTTCTGCACAGCACAGTGCCGTCAGCATCGGGGACTGCAGGTCGGTCGGATAGCCCGGATATACGTCCGTTTCCAGCAAAAGCGGGGAAACCAGCCTGCCTGCACGTTTTACCAACAGTCCTTCTGAATCCGGGACAATCTGTGCGCCCATTTTTTGGGCAACTGCGATCACCGCTGTAAGCTGCCCGATCGGCGCCTGCCGCAAAAACGCTTCCCCGCCTGCCGCGAGTACACCGATCAGACAGGTTCCTGCCACGATCCGGTCCGCATCGATGGAAAATTCTGTGCTGCAAAGCTTTTTTACGCCCTCAATTCGAATCGTTTTGCTTCCGGCTCCTTCGATCTTTGCCCCTGCACCGTTTAAAAAGCGGCATAGCGAAACGACCTCCGGTTCCTTTGCACAACCTGTCAGCACTGTTTCTCCCTTTGCACAGACCGCGCATAAAATCGCATTCTGCGTCGCACCGACGCTCGAAAACGGAAAAGGGATCTGTACGCCGTTCAGTCGCTTTGCAAATACCGTCAAAAAATTGTCATCCTCCCGCCTTGTCTGACAACCGAAGCGCGCAAAGGCTTTCAGATGCAAATCGATCGGGCGGTCGCCGATGACACAGCCGCCCGGATCGCAGAAGGACGCCTGCCCCAGCCGCCCCAAAAGCGCGCCCGTCAGCACGATGGAGGAACGCATCCGAACCACTTCCTCTGCCGGAAGCCTGCTTTGCAGCGCACCGGAAGCGTCCACGCAGATCTCGTGACCGGTTTTTGTCACTGTTGCGCCGATTTTCTGCAAAATGCGGCACATGCAGTCCACATCCGAAATATCCGGGCAGTTTCGCAGTGTCGTCTTTCCGGCGATCAAAATGGTCGACGCCAAAATCGGCAGCACGGCGTTTTTCGACCCCTGCACTGTCATTTCCCCGTAAAGAGGTCTTTTGCCTCTGATCCAGATTGAATCCACAAAACCACCGTCCGCGCTGTCCTTACCCTATACTATGGCAAACGTACCGCACACGTGACAAATGCAGCTGCACTGCTGCCCCGTGTCCAGATAACACGCTCGTCTTCTTTGCTCCCGGTGAAGGCACGATACGCGCATACCCCATTACACATCCCGGACCTTGATGCCGCGGGCAACGCTCATGACGAGCCCCATCTCGATCAGCAAAAACAGGATCGATGAGCCGCCGTAGCTGATAAACGGCAGGGACACGCCGGTGTTCGGCATTGAGTTCGTTACGACCGCAACATTTAAAATGACCTGAATCGCGATATGCCCCAGCACGCCGACAACTAACAGCGCACCGAACAGATCCGACGCGTTGTTCGCAATAATCATCAGACGCCAGATCAACAGCAAAAAAATCAGGATCACAGCAATGCCGCCGAACAGCCCCAGCTCCTCACAAATGATCGAAAAGATCATATCATTCTGCTGTTCCGGCAAAAAGCCCAGTTTCTGGATACTCTGCCCGAGCCCCTTTCCAAAAATACCGCCGGAGCCGATCGCATAGAGTGCCTGCAGCGTCTGGAAGCCCTTGCCGGACGCATAGGCTTCCGGATCGAGCCACGCCATGATACGGGCGAAACGGAAATCCAGCCCTTCGATGCTCTGCAGCTGCTTGACACCGAAAATTACGCCTATAACTGCGAGTGCTCCAATTCCTCCTATGATGAAAAATGGTTTGTATTGCGGACTCGCCACAAACAGCATCAGGATCGCAATTCCCAGCACGATAATCGCAGAGCTCAGGTTGTTGGTGATTTTCCAGATACAAAAAACGTGCGGCAGGGAAACTCCAATAACCGTCAAAAAGCCTCTCGACGTCCGAATGTTTCTTCCCATCTTGCAGATAAACGTCGCCAGAAACAGAATCATCGCCAGCTTTGCGATCTCCGCAGGCTGAATCGACATACCGAGATTCAGCCACCTTCTTGCACCGTTGACCTCGACGCCCAGCGGTGACAGCACGAGTGCAATCAAAATCAGGGAAACCACATAGCCGATTACCGCAAACCGCTCCCAGAAATGATATGGGATGTGGGAGACGAAAAACATCCCCACCAGCCCCAGCGCCGCCGCAAACGCCTGATGCATCAGATAATAGTCCTCGTTCAGATTCTGCGTCGTCGCATCGTAAGCGCTGGCGGAATAAATCATAACCAGTCCGAAGCCTGTCAGAAACAGGATGATGAACAGAAGACTGTAATCAAAATAGTATTCTGTTTTCTGAGTTCTTCTCCGTCCTGCCACTTGCTCACCCCTTCAGGCTGTTTACATATTCCTTGAACATTTTACCGCGCACTTCATAATTCGGGAACATTCCCCAGCTCGCGCATGCGGGGGACAACAGCACCGCGTCGCCCGGACACGCTGCCTTTACACAGGTATCCATCGCTTCTTCAAAGCTGTCCGCCAAAACGATATTTTCCATTCCGTGCTTCTTTGCGCACGCCGCGATCTTTTCCCGCGTCTGACCGATCAGCACCAGGAGCTTTACCTTGCCGTCAAACGCTTCAATCCACTCGTCGTAGGTGTTCTGCTTATCATAGCCGCCGCCGATCAGCACGGTGGGCCACTTCATTGCGCGGATCGCCTGAATCGCCGCATCGGGATTGGTTCCCTTGGAATCGTTATAATAAACGACGCCGTTTTTGGTCTCTACATATTCGATTCTGTGTTCTACTGCCTGAAAATGTTTTACGGTATCCAGAATTGTTTCCATCGGCACGCCGTATGCTGCTGCAATTGCAATCGCTGCCATCACGTTTTCAAAATTATGTACGCCGATCAGCTGCATCTCGTCAACATCCAACAGGACTTCTTCCCCATTTCCGAGATTTCTGCAGATTTTGCTGCCAACCAGATAGTAGCCTCTCTCCAGCTTTTCTTTGGAAGAAAACCAGATGACCTGGGCCGGGCACTTCGGTGCAAACGCCTTTAACCAGCTGTCCTCGTGATTGAGCACACAGAAATCGTCCTTTGTCTGGTTCTTCGTGATGGATTCCTTGACCGCCGCATAGTTCTCCATCGTATGATGACGGTTCAAATGATCCGGCGTGATATTTAAAATCGCGCTGACAGACGGATGGAAATGCACTGCAGTTTCCAGCTGGAAGCTGCTGATCTCCGCTACCGTCACGCTGTCCTTATCTGTTTTTAAAACCTCCTGCGTATAGGGGGTTCCGATATTGCCGACAACAAACGTATTGTCCTGACAACGCTTCATGATCTCGCCCACCAGCGTTGTCGTCGTGGTCTTTCCGTTCGTGCCTGTAATTGCGAGCACCTTTCCCTTTTCAAAGTTCCAGGCGAGCTCAATTTCGCCCCATACCGGAATATCCGCCTCTTCCAGTGTAGAAACAAACGCTTCTTCAATGGAAATACCGGGGCTTAAAACCGCCAGCGAAAGCTCGGAAAGCAACTCCTTCGGAAGGCTTCCCAGTACCAGCGCAGTGTCTTTTGGATAATCTTCCCGCGCGCAGAGCGCCTTCCCATCCAGCTTTTCATTTTCATCAAACAGAACGGGAACGGCTCCCGCTTTCTGCAAGAGTCCGGCGGCTCCGAGTCCGCTCTTTCCGCATCCGGCTACCAGTACCTTTTTTCCCAGTAAATCCATGTTGATTCTCTCCTTTCGCTGCCATAGACAGCACTTTCGTTCTATGTTTCCCTGCAATTAATTGCGGTTTATTGTTTCATTCTTCTCATAATACCCTATTTCATCCAGATAGGGAAGAATATTTTCAAAAAGCTCGCGCACTACCGGTGCCGCCACCAGTCCGCCATAATAGACGCCTTGGGGGTTTCGGATAATGCACAATGCCAGCACCTTCGGATCGTCCGCAGGTGCAAAACCCAGAAACGAAGAAATATACCGACCCGTACCGCGAGGAAGCGTCTCGCTGGTCGCCGTCTTGCCGCCCACCTGATAGCCTTCGACTTTTCCGTTTTTTCCGCCGCCGTTTTCCACGACCTGAAACAGGATGCTGCGCAGCCGGGCGCTCGTTTCTTCCGAAAGAATCCGTTTTTGCTCCGTTTCCTTCTGTACCGAAATGCGCTCCGAACCGTCCGTCTTTTCGCAATACAGTCCCAAATGCGGTGTAATCCGCGTCCCGCCATTAATGAGGGAGCTGACCGTCGCTGCAAGCTGGATCGGCGTGATCTGAAAGGACTGCCCGAACGAAATCGTCGCAAGCTCCACCGGACCGATCTGATCCTGTGCGTGCATGATTGTACCGGCTTCTCCAGGCACATCGATTCCAGTTCTGTTCAGCAGCCCGAACTGCTTCATGCTTTGGTAAAACGTATCTGCACCCATCCGAAGCCCTACCGTCACAAACACCGGATTGCAGGAATTCATCGTCCCCTGTACGAAATTTTCAGTTCCATGACCCCGAACCTTTGCACACCGGATTTTTCTGCCCTCTACGACAATATAGCCCGGGCACTGAAAAGAATCCTCTTCCCGGACAACGCCGTTTTCCAATGCGGCTGCCGCCGTAATGACCTTAAAGGCAGAGCCAGGCTCGTAGGTATCGTTGATGCAGGCGTTTCTCCACATTTTATTCAGGGCTTCCTGCTTTTCTTTTTCGGTCATGAGCTGTTCCCGCTGCCCCTCCGGAAGTGTGAACGGGTCATTCAACTGATATTCCGGCACATCCACCATCGCAAGGATTTCTCCGTTATCGGGACGCAGCACCAGAATCGAAACGCTTTCCGCTTCTTTTTCCAGGCAGACCTGCTCCGCCAGCTGCTGTGCGTACAGCTGGATGTTGGCATCCAGACTAATGTATAAATCCTTTCCATCCACCGGCTCTACCCGGCTCTCTCCTTCATCCAGAAGCCGGACGCCGCGTGCGTCCGTCATTTCCAGAATCAAGCCCTCCTGCCCGGAAAGCACTTCCTCATACCGGCTTTCCAATGCCAAAATTCCCTGATTATCGCCTCCGGTAAAGCCGATCACTTTGGAAGCGAGATTCTCATACGGATAATATCGTTTATAATCCTCGTCCACCTTGATGCCGTCCAGCCCTGTCCGGTAAATTTCCTCCCCGGTTTCCAGATCGACATTGCTTTTGATTTTTTCGATGGACGATACCTTTTCCACTCTTTTTCGAACGGTCTCTTCCGACAGTCCAAGCTTGCTGCACAAAAGCGCAATCACTGCGTTGGGATCGCGAATCTGGTTATGGATGACAGAAATCGTACAGACCGGCTGGTTATCCGCCAGCACGATCCCGTTCCGGTCTAAAATTCTCCCGCGCTTTGCCTTGATTTTGCGCTCTCTCTGATGCAAATCCAGCGCGAGCTCAGAATAATGTGCCGCCCGAAATACCATCAGATATACCACTCTGGCGGACAGCCCTGAAAAGATCAGAATACACGCCAGAAAAATTACGACGATCTTTTTGCGGTGAAACGGTTTGCTCAGTTCCATAGGTTCCCTGCAAAGCAGAAATTACTATACCTTATGAAACCGCTGCCTAAAATATGCACATGCCGCCGCTGCGCTGTGATCACAGCAGACAGCGATACAGCTCTTTTCTTCCATTATTCCATCGGATTTTGCGTATCCCCACCAGAGTCGCCTGCTGCACCGTTTTCCAGAATGCCGGAAACCGGCACATCATAGCCATCCGAATCCTCCGTGATCACCTCTCCAGTCGTCGGATCGATCAACTGCCCGTCACTGTTGACATACGGATTGTCCGCTTCTGCTCCATTTGCAGTATCTCCACCTGTTGTAGACGGGTCGTCGCCCGCAGGCTGCGCAGCACTGCCATCCTCCCCTGCCGTAGTATCCCCGGCAGACGGATCCCCGCCGGTATCGGTTGTATTTCCACTGACATCATTCCCGCTGACATCCGACGCCGGCGCGTTTGCGCTCAGCTGCTCGCGGATTTCAATCTGCATCGCTTCCAGCTCTGCGCGCTCTTCGTCCGTCAGCTCCTGTGTCATGAAGATATTTAAATAAGGAAGCACTTCGGTCAATATGTTTTTGGCGATGATACATGCTTTTCTCGTTTCCAGATCCTGTTCCCGGGCGTTTGGTCTGTTTAAAACCACATAAATTGCGATCTGTGGATCTTCTGCGGGCGCATAGCCCAGAAACGATACGACGTAGTCCTCCTTTTCACGAGTACCGCTGGCGCTGACAGTTTCTGCTGTACCAGTCTTAGCGCCGATGCGATAGCCTGCAGGCTTTGCACGTTTACCGGTACCATTTGCACCTTCCACAACCTGAACGCAGTATTCACGGATTTTCTCCGAAGTTTCCGCAGAAATGGTCTGTTTTAACAGTCTCGGCTCAATATTTTTTACCACAGATCCATCTGCTGCCGTAATCTTACTGACCATATGCGGTTCATAATAATAGCCTCCGTTGATCAGGGAGCAAAAACCTGTGATCATCTGGATCATCGTCACGTTAAAGCCCTGTCCAAAGCTCGAGGTTGCAAGCTCCGTAGGTCCCATCGTTGAAGAATTGAATACCAGGGAAGCCGTTCTTGCCTCGCCCGCCAGATCTATATTGGTCTTTAAACCGAAATTATATTCCGACATATATTTCAGAAATTCATCGATCCCGATAACCTGTGCTATCCGGATCAGCGTGACATTACAGGAGCGTTCAATGGATTCTCCGATCGTCAGCCACCCCTCCGCACCGTTTGTGTAGTTATGACAGCGGATTTTGTAGCCGCCGATCTCGATGATACCGGTGCATTCAAAGGATTCATTGCCTTTGAGCCTGCCGTCCTCCAACCCCATCGCTGCAACGAAGGGCTTCATCGTGGAACCCGGCTCGTAAGTGCTGTTGATGCAGTAGTTTTTCCAGAGGGCATTTAAGTTCTGTACAAGCAGATCGTTATTTTCCTCCTGCTTCATCGACGCTGCAATCTCTTCGTTGATGACCGTATCCGTCGAGTTTCCACTGACATCGATCAGTTTGCTGCCGATCAGTGCCTCCGGATTTCTCGTATCGTTTAAGTCAAACGTCGGATAACTCGCCATTGCGAGCACTTCCCCACTGTGGACATCCATCACAATACACGCTGCATCCTGCGCACCGTTACCCTCGCGGGTGCTGTCTTTGTTTTCGTCGTTATATTTTTTGAGGTACTTTTCCACAATGCCCTGAATCGTCGCGTCGATCGTGGAATAAACATTGTAGCCGTCTACAGCAGCCTCCGTCGTCCGCTGCAGATTATCGTCCCCGTCTATATATCCATACTGTCTGCCGTTTACGCCGCTCAAAACATCGTTGTAATACTCTTCCAGTCCGTAGGTTCCGGTTCCGTCCGTCCGCGTAAAGCCGATGACATCGCTTGCGAGAGAGCTATTCGGGTAAACTCGCTTATAGCTTTCCTCAAACCAGATTCCCTTGACATACTGGTTATATTCTTTCTGGCTCGTATCCGCCATCATCTGCTGATAATCACTGATTTCATTGTAGGACATTCTCTTTTTGAGGACATAATACTGGGAATCCGGGTGTTCCTGCGCATAAGCGCGCACCTGATCGCCGTCAATGCTAAAATAATCCTCCAGTGCCTGGATCGTAGGCTCCACATAGTCCTCTTTGTTATTCATCTGTTTGATATCCAGCACCAGATCGTAAACCTTTTCACTCGATGCCAGCTTCGTTCCCTTGCTGTCCAGGATTTCTCCCCGTTTATAAGGAATCGTCGTACTGGAATACTGCTGCTGGGAAAGCACCTGCTTTTTGTAGCTGTCGCCGTTATCCCGGTTAATTAAAATCAATCTGACGCTCAACCCTGCAAAAGCCAGCAGTACCAAACAAAACAGTACCACCAGCTTTCTCTGCATTCGTATTGTAAACTTATTTTTCTTATCCAATCCGGCACCTGCCTCACTTCTTGATGTCTGCATACTGTCTTACATAATCGCTTCCATCATCCGGGATTTCCACGATCTGTCCCTGTCCTGCGTAGGTCATGCCAAGCTCCGTAATTGCAATTCTTCTGATTTCCTCCAGATTGATGGAGCTGTCAATCCGGTTTTTCATTTCGTCATTTTCCGTCTTTAAGTTATTTAGCTGACTCTGCAGCGCTGCAACCTGCTTTACGCTCTGGGTGATCGAGGATTCCATCCGGATATAACTGATCAGCATTACGCTCGTGACTGCAAACGCCACAGTCAGAAACAGCACATAGGCTGCATTTCTGTAGCGCAGGCGTTTCATTTCCTGCTTCTGCTTCTCCAGCTCACGTCTCGGAACCCGTCCGGAGACCTGATCCAAATGGCGTTCCAACCCTTCGCCTACCTCAGCGTGTCTGACTGCCGTACCGTTTACATATGCTGTTTTCTGATAAGGCGTTCTTTTGTACGCTGCCGATTGGCTTCTTCTGACTGAATTCGATGTTCTTGCCATTTGCTCTCCTCACCGCCGTCTGTTCCGGCCTCTGGTACAGCATTTCGTAAATAACGATACCAATCGGATTCACAGGCAAGTGAGTGGTATCGTTATTTCGAAAACGATGTACTAGCTCTCTATTTTTTCGAAAATGCGCAGCTTTGCGCTTTTCGCTCTGGAATTTGTCTCCATCTCTTCCTCGGTCGGAAGAATCGGTTTGCGGGTCACAACATGTCCCCGGCTCGTTTTGCCGCACACGCACACCGGAAATTCCGGCGGGCAGGTACAGGGATTTTCATTTCTGCGGAAGGCATTTTTCACAATTCTGTCTTCCAGCGAATGGAAGGTGATGATGCAGAGCCTTCCACCCGGAGCCAGCCGGTCGATAAAGGCGTCCAGGGAATTTTCCAATACCTCCAGTTCTCTGTTGCAGGCAATCCGAATCGCCTGAAACGTTCGTTTGGAGGGATGTCCGCCTTTTTCCCGCATCTTTGCCGGAATCGCCGCCCGGATAATGTCGTTTAATTCCCCGGTCGTCTCAATCGGCTTCTTTTCTCTCGCCTGCACGATGTGTTTGGCGATATTCTGTGCAAATTTATCTTCTCCGTAGTCCCGGATACACCGAAACAGCTCTGCCTGTGACCACTCATTGACGATCGTTTTCGCCGTCAGGGTCTGACGCTGATCCATCCGCATATCCAGTGCGGTATCATAACGATAGGAAAATCCTCTCTCGGCATTGTCCAGCTGATAGGAGGATACACCAAGATCTAACATAATGCCATCTACTTTATCGATGCCGAGGCTGTTTAATACTGCCGGAAGGTTACAGTAATTGTCGCGCACCAGCGTCACATGCTCCTGCCACGGCTCCAGCCGTTTTGTCGCCGCTTCGATCGCCTCTGCATCCTGGTCGATACCGATCAGCCGGCCGGTCCTAAGGCGCGCTGCAATGTGGCTGGAATGTCCTGCCCCGCCCAATGTGCCGTCCACATAGATGCCGTCCGGTTTGATTGCAAGTCCTTCAATTGTCTCCTCCAACAGGACGGATGTATGTGCAAATTCCATCGATTTTTCCTTTCTTTGTTACAGCAATTACAGTCCGAGGTCGTCCATGCGCTCTGCGATATCCTCCATAGATTCCTCCGCCTCTTCTTCCAGGGCATCCCAGCGCTCCTGGCTCCAGATTTCAATATGTCCTGCAGCGCCCACCAGCACAACGTCTTTGGTCAGCTCTGCAAATTCTCTTAATTTGGAAGGGATCAGGGCACGTCCCTGCTTGTCCACCTCCACCTCCGCGGCGCCTGCCAGAAAGTGACGGACAAACATACGGGTGTCTTTTCTGCTGATGGGCATTGCCTGAAGCTTTTCTTCGAAAGCAGTCCAGCCGGCATTGTCGTACACAAATAAGCAGCCATCCAGTCCCTTGGTCACTACAAATTTCTCACCGAGCGTCTCTCGAAATTTGGAGGGAATGATCAACCTGCCTTTTGTATCCAACGTATGATTGTATTCGCCCATAAACATGTACAATCACCTGCCATTCATGGAAAAGGTCTGCCACCTTACTCCACTTCGTACCACTTTCTACCACTTTGAAACCATTTTAGTATAAAATGCCCTCCTTGACAAGCGATTTCAGAAAAAAAAGACAGCCGGACCGTGAAAAGTCCAACTGCCTTTTTCGTCATTCGTGACAACAAAATGCCCTAAAAGCGTACCTTTTGTTGTATTTATAATTCTTTTGCGCTTTTGCGAATGGCGCGAGTGAACAGTAACGATTTTCTCAGACATTGAAGCGGAACAGGATTACATCGCCGTCCTGTACCACATATTCCTTACCCTCCATGCGGACAAGTCCTTTTTCTCTCGCTGCCGCAAGGGAGCCGTTTTCCAGCAGATCTTTGTAATTGACAACCTCAGCCTTGATAAAGCCGCGTTCGAAGTCGGTGTGAATCTTGCCGGCTGCCTGCGGTGCCTTCGTGCCCTGTTTGATCGTCCATGCTCTCGTCTCATCCTCGCCGGAAGTTAAAAAGCTCATCAGGCCGAGCAGATGGTAACTTGCGCGGATCAGTTTTTCCAGACCGGATTCTTTTAATCCAAGGTCATCCAGAAACATCTGACGTTCTTCATCGTCCAGCTCGGAAATTTCTTCCTCGATCTGTGCGCAGATCGCAAATACCTCACTGCCGGTTTCTTTTGCATATTCTCTGACTGCCTGTACGCCTGCGTTATCTGCGCCGTCGTTTGCCAGATCTTCTTCCCCGACGTTCGCCGCATAGATCACCGGTTTTGCAGTCAGCAGGTTCAGGTTCTTGAAATATTCTTCCTCGTCTTCATCCTCTGTCTCGAAGCCGATTGCAAGCTTGCCGTCCTCCAGACGCTCCTTGACACGCTCCAGCATCGCCAGCTCTTTTGCCTGATCCTTATCCATTCTCGCGCCCTTTGCCACTTTGGCGATTCTGCGTTCCAGAATTTCCAGGTCGGAGAAGATCAGCTCGAGGTTGATCGTCTCGATGTCGCGCAGCGGATTCACGTTTCCGTCTACATGAACAACGTTGCTGTCCTCAAAACAGCGAACGACGTGCACGATCGCATCTACTTCACGGATATTGCTCAAAAACTGGTTGCCAAGGCCTTCGCCCTTAGAAGCACCTTTTACCAGACCTGCGATGTCTACAAACTCGATCACAGCAGGCGTTACCTTTTTGGAATGATACAGATCACCCAGAAGCTTTAAGCGCTCGTCCGGAACGGCTACCACACCTACATTGGGGTCAATGGTACAGAACGGATAGTTTGCAGACTCCGCACCAGCTTTCGTCAGAGAATTAAATAAGGTACTTTTACCAACATTCGGGAGACCAACGATACCAAGTTTCATTTTACGATTTACCTGTCCGAAAACCCTTGATTTATCGGGGTTTTCGCCTTTCTATGTTTTTGTACTGCACAATTACCTGCACATTTTCAGGACGCTTTCTATTTTCTCCAGCTCTTTTATTTTCTCCCTCTCTCTGCCGTGTAAGCAAAAAGTTGGATACAATCTAATAATATATCATATTTGTTTTCTTTTTTAAACCTCAAAAATCAATTTTCCAAAGATCATAACGCATAACACGCCGTCCCAAAATCCACTTCCGTCATTCCAAATCCGATGGCTTGTTTTTTTTAATGCTTTCCGCTATACTTCTCTCTGCAGGCTCTGTTTTTCTCCTGGGCAGAGCTGTATTTGGGAAAAAGAAAAGAGGGAAATCAACAACAATGGAAAAAAGGGAACAACTCGGCAGCCGTCTCGGATTTATCATGATCTCGGCAGGATGCGCCATCGGCTGCGGTAATGTATGGAAATTTCCGTGGATGTGCGGACAAAACGGGGGCGGAGGCTTTATGCTGATCTATCTGATCTGCCTTCTGATTCTCGGTCTGCCTGTCATGACGATGGAATTTTCCGTCGGGCGCGCTGCCCGGACAAGTCCGATTTACATGTACCAGAAGCTCGAAAAGCCCGGCCACAAATGGGGGATTTTCGGTATCGTCAGTCTGATTGGCAATATTACTCTGATGGCATTTTACACCGTCGTATGCGGCTGGCTGATCTATTACTTTGTGAAATTTTTAACCGGGCAGAATCAGTCCTTCGGCTTTACACAGATGATTCAGAATCCGTCCGTCAACGTGTCCTATCTGCTCGTCACGGTCATCGTCGCTTTTCTGATTCTGAGCTTTGACTTACAGGGCGGGCTGGAACGCATCACGAAATATATGATGACCTCGCTGCTCGTTCTGATGCTGGTGCTGGCGGTCCACAGCCTGACCCTTTCCGGCGCAGCAGACGGGGTGAAGTTTTATCTGGTTCCGGACTTTTCCAAGATCAACGGCTCCGTCATCGTCGGTGCAATGAATCAGGCATTTTTCACACTGTCGGTTGGAATGGGAGGCATGGCTATTTTCGGCAGCTATATTGACAAAAAGCGGTCGCTGATGGGGGAATCCGCCACCATTATTTTACTGGACACACTCGTGGCAGTTCTCGCAGGGATCATCATGTTCCCCGCCTGCTTTACCTACGGGCTGGAGGTCAATGCAGGACCCAGCCTGTTATTCGACACCATGGCGGATGTCTTCAACCACATGGCTGGCGGACGCATCTGGGGCACACTGTTTTTCCTGTTCATGGTGTTCGCCGCCCTTTCAACTGTCCTAGGTGTCTGCGAAAATATTCTCGCCATGATCCGCGAACTCACCGGCTTGTCACGAAAAAAGGGCTGCATTGTCTGCGGCACCGGCATCTTTGTCCTGGCTCTGACGACTGCCCTCGGCTACAGCGTCCTGCATTTTCAACCCTTCGCAGCAGGCACGGCATGGCTGGATTTCTGGGATTTTATCGTATCCAACAATGTATTGCCCCTCGGTTCCCTGGTGCTTGCTCTGTTTTGCTGCAACAGCTTTGGCTGGAGCTGGGAGAATTTCGTACAGGAAGCCAATACCGGACACGGCTTAAAGGTGAAGGCATGGATGAAACCAGTCTTTCGCTTCGTCGTCCCGATTGCCATCGCGTTTATTTATATCTACGGCATGGCGACATTTGCGTGGCGCTAGGCCCAAACAATAGAATGCACGCTCTGCGAGCATTCTATTGTCATGAAAAACAGGCTGCCCGGAGGATTTTCTCATTCCTCCGGGCAGCCTATTTTTATGCTCTTTCTAAATCCGTCTCAGTCAGGCGTCTCTATGCCTTCCGTATCCCGTCTTTTTTTTCAAATCTTCATAAAGCAGCTGATAATTCTCGTATCTCCCCTTGCTGATTTCGCCATTATCCACCGCTTCCTTCACCGCACAGTCCGGCTCCGCCAGATGCGCGCATCCCCGGAACCTGCAATTTCCGGCATGTGCTGCGATTTCCGGAAAATAGCCGCCCAGCTCTTCTTTCTCAATGCCGAATAATTCAATCGACGAAAAGCCCGGCGTATCCAGAATGTAGGTATCCTCTTCCACCCACATCAGCTCCGTATGCCGCGTCGTGTGCCGTCCCCGTTCAATTTTCTCGCTCACTGCGCCTGTCTGCATCTGTACACCATCCTGCAGCAGGTTAATCAGAGACGATTTTCCGACTCCGCTGGGACCAGCAACAGTCGTCGTCTTCCCCCGAAGATACTCCCGAATCGCTTCAACGCCTTCCTTTTGTGCCGCGCTGACAAACAGCAGCGGATATCCACTGTTGCGATAGCGTTTCCTTACTTCCGCGATCATTTCGTCGGAAGCCAGATCCGTCTTGTTCATACAGATCAGTGCCGGAAGGTTCTGTTTTTCCATCAGAACCAGAAATCGATCCAGCAAATTAAAATTGGGTTTCGGACTCACAAGGGCAAAAATAACAAGCGCCTGATCCACATTTGCTACTGCCGGACGGATCAGACTGTTTGTTCTCGGCAGGATTTCATCCAGATTTCCTTTTTTTTCTGTTTCGTCCAGGACGCTGATCGAAACCAGGTCGCCCGGCAGGGGCTTTTCCTTATCCTTTCGGAAAATGCCCCTCGCACGGCATTCATATACGCCCTGATGGGTGTGCACATAATAAAATCCGCCGATTCCCCTGATGATTTTTCCCTGCATCCGCTTATCCTTCCGATGTAAACATGACCTGACGCTGCACAGTCTGTCTCGTTGTCGTTCCGGGCACGGTCACAAGGTTTCCGTCCTCATCCGTCGTCGTGGTCGCCTCTCCGGTTACCGTATATTCGTAGGTAATCAGTCCTGCCGGATCTGCCATTCCATGCAGATTGACTGTCGTGATCGGGAAAGAACGAACTGTCGTCTTTAAATATTCCGTTCCGGACTGTCCGGTGATCGTTACTGTACACTCGGTTCCTTCTTTGTACTGGGGGTCCAGATCCGCCGGGCTTGCAACCGCTTCCTGATATGCGTAGGTAACCGCTTTGGGTCCGACGCTGATTCCGATATCGATCGTAGAGCCGGGCTCTACCGCAGCACCTGCCGTATAGCTTGCATAGCATACCTTTCCGGCAGGAACCGTGTCATCGCTCATCTCTTTCTGGTCCCCGATCAAAAATCCGTTTTCTGTCAAAATTGCAACCGCTGTCTCCACATCCAGACCGATGATAGCCGGCATCGTATTTTTACTGCCGGTATCCGGTCCCTGGCTGATCACGATCGTCACGGCAGAGCCGGAGGCTGCACGGGAACCACCGACCGGATTCTGAGAAATAACCTTTCCCTTTTCAATCGTATCGGAGTAGCCGTCCGCTTTCGTCACGGTAAATCCGCTTCTGGTCAGCGTTGCGGTCGCATCCGCCTCCAGTGCTCCTAACACATCAGGAACCGGGATTGTGTCCGTATCGGAAGCAGGTGCTGTGCCGCTCACCGTCAGCTGTACCTGCGTACCGGAGGAAACCGTCGTACCGCCCTGTACATCCTGTGAAATGACATTGCCCTCCGCTACCGTATCGGAAGTCTCATAGGCAAATTTTACCTTCAAACCAAGGTCTTCTAAGATCTTCTGCGCCTCTGCCGCGGATTTACCGGTCACATTCTCCACCGTCACCTGCGCAGACGTCGCACCGAAATTGAAAATACCAACTGCCCTGCCGACTAAAAAGATCACGGCACAGCCGATTAAAACAGCACCGATGATCGCCAGCAGCGTCGTGATTTTTTCCATTCTGGAATCGTCATCGTACTCCTCATCCTCGTCATCTTCTTCATCCTCTTCCGGCTCTTCATAGACGGGCTGTTTTTTCTTCTTGGGCTTCTGGGGCGTCTCGTTCTTTTTCAGGCGCGTTCCCTCTGTCGCCTCTTTATTTCTGCTTTCGTTGATTTCCTTGCGTTCCCTGGAAGTCACGGTACGGGTCGCCATCGCCTCATCCGGGTTCTCGATCTGGACAAAATCCTCGTTCGGGGACATCAGCGCCTTTTTCAGGTCAGCAATCAGCGCCGCCATACTGTGATAGCGGCGATCCGGACTTTTCTGGGTACATTTTAAAACAATCTGTTCCACGCAGACCGGAATTTCCGGCACGTATTCTCTCGGAGACGGCATTTCTTCCTGAATATGCTTGATCGCAATCGCAACCGTCGTCTCACCGTTGAACGGAACGCGTCCGGTCAGCATTTCGAAAAGTGTAATACCCATCGAATAAATATCACTCTTTTCATCGCTGTAACCACCTCTTGCCTGCTCCGGAGAAGTGTAATGCACAGAACCCATGACGTT
>ENA-UONV01002017-UONV01002017.1-human-gut-metagenome-genome-assembly--contig:-CS4-NODE-2017-length-15937-cov-17.001133_pt1 | contig 15937 bp, 7 predicted proteins | sample MGYA00242461_ERZ724008 | MGnify/ENA metagenome assembly ERZ724008 | reverse complement strand
AGCCGCCGGAGCGGTGCTTGAGCCGTTAGGCGGGAATTGTGCGGTATTGCCTTAGAACCCCCAGTGCAGAAAATCAGCATCTTGCACGATTATTTGAAATATTTTTTGTGAATACTCTTGACAGAGCGTGGTTTATCCGCTATTATAATAAATGCGTGAGTTAAGGGGTCAAGTGCGGCCAAAATGGAAGCACAACCCCCGCAAAAAACTGCGCGGAATAATCAAGAAAGGAGAAAAGAAATGCCTACTTTTAACCAGCTCGTACGCAAAGGCCGTGAGGTCCTGGTAACCAAGAGCACTGCTCCTGCCCTTCAGAAGAGCTACAACTCCCAGAAGAAGCAGTACACCACCATGAACAGCCCCCAGAAGCGTGGTGTTTGCACCGCTGTTCGTACCATGACCCCCAAAAAGCCCAACTCTGCTCTGCGTAAAGTTGCCCGTGTCCGCCTGACGAATGGTATCGAGGTCACCTCCTACATTCCTGGTATCGGCCATAACCTGCAGGAGCACAGCGTTGTCCTGATCCGTGGCGGTCGTGTTAAGGACCTGCCCGGTGTCCGTTACCACATCATCCGTGGTACTCTGGATACTCAGGGTGTTGCAAACCGTAACCAGGCTCGCAGCAAATACGGCGCAAAGCGTCCCAAGGCCGGTGCCAAGAAGTAAGGAAACATCTTTTCGCCATAAAATGGTCAGCTGACCCTTTTGTGGCATAACGGGAGTTTTCTTTAACTTTCGAGTACCGATGATATCATTAATGTGAAGGAGGGAAGAAAGATGCCCAGAAGAGGTAAAATCGCAAAGCGCGAAGTTCTGGCTGATCCTATTTACAATTCCAAGCTCGTCACCCGTCTGGTCAACAGCATCATGCTGGATGGCAAGAAGGGCGTCGCTCAGAAGATCGTTTACGAAGCTTTTGAGACTGTCAAAGAGAAGACCGGCAACGATCCTCTCGAAATGTTCGAGAAGGCCATGGAAAACATCATGCCCAGCCTCGAAGTTAAGGCCCGCCGTGTTGGCGGCTCCACCTACCAGGTTCCCCTGGAGGTCAGCCCCGCCCGCCGCGAGACCCTCGGCCTGCGCTGGCTGACTCTGTACAGCCGCAGCCGTGGTGAAAAGACCATGTCCGCTCGCCTGGCCGCCGAGATCATCGACGCTACCAACAACGTTGGCGGCGCTGTCAAGAAGCGCGAAGATACCCACAAGATGGCAGAAGCCAACAAGGCTTTCGCGCATTACCGTTATTGATCTGCTTACTGAGGAGGTTTAAGCCATGGCAACGCCGAGAGACGTATCCCTGCAAATGACCCGAAATATCGGTATCATGGCCCACATCGACGCAGGCAAGACCACCACCACCGAGCGCATTCTGTACTACACCGGTATTAACCATAAGATCGGCGAAGTTCATGACGGCGCTGCTACGATGGACTGGATGGAGCAGGAACAGGAACGTGGTATTACCATCACTTCCGCTGCAACCACCTGCTACTGGAGCCACACCGAGACCCAGCACGATCCGGCTCTGTTCAAAAAGAACCGTCATCGTATCAACATCATCGACACCCCGGGCCACGTTGACTTTACTGTTGAAGTTCAGCGTTCTCTGCGTGTTCTGGACGGTTCTGTTACCGTTCTGGCCGCAAAGGGTGGCGTTGAGCCTCAGTCTGAAACCGTTTGGCGCCAGGCTGACGAGTACAAGGTTCCCCGCATGGTTTACGTCAACAAGATGGATACCATGGGTGCTGACTTCTTCCGCTGCGTACAGATGATGCATGATCGTCTGCATGCCAACGGTGTGCCTATCCAGCTGCCTGTCGGCCAGGAAGACACTTTCCGCGGCATCATCGATCTGATCGACATGAAAGCCGATATCTACTATGATGATATGGGCAATGATGTGCGCGTTGAGGAAATTCCTGAAGACCTGAAAGAACAGGCTCAGGAATATCATGACAAGCTGATCGAAGCTGTTGCTGAGACCGACGAAGAGCTGATGATGAAGTACCTGGACGGCGAAGAGCTGACCAAGGGAGAAATCAAGGCTGCTCTGCGTAAGGCTACTATTTCCAACGAGATCGTTCCTGTTGTCTGCGGCTCTTCTTACAAGAACCGTGGCGTTCAGAAACTGTTGGATGCAATCGTTGATTATATGCCCGCTCCGACCGACGTTGCGGCCATCAAGGGCACCAACCCGGAGACTGGCGAGGAAGAAGATCGCACTTCTTCCGATGATCAGCCGTTCTCTGCACTGGCATTCAAGATTATGACTGACCCGTATGTCGGTAAGCTGTGCTTCTTTCGCGTGTACTCTGGTACCGTTGAGGCTGGCACCACTGTTTACAACTCTGTTAAGGATCAGGACGAGCGTATCGGCCGTATCCTGCAGATGCATGCAAACAACCGTAAGGATATCGACATCTGCTACGCTGGCGATATCGCCGCTGCTGTTGGTCTGAAGAACACCACCACTGGTGATACCCTGTGCGATGAGAAGCATCCCATCATCCTCGAGTCCATGAACTTCCCCGAGCCGGTTATCCGCGTTGCCATCGAGCCCAAGACCAAGGCTGGCAGCGAGAAGATGGGTATTGCCCTGTCTAAGCTGGCTGAAGAGGACCCGACTTTCCGTACCTGGACCGATGAAGAAACCGGTCAGACCATCATCGCCGGCATGGGCGAGCTCCACCTGGAAATCATCGTGGACCGTCTGCTCCGCGAGTTTAAGGTCGAAGCTAACGTTGGCGCACCTCAGGTTGCCTACCGTGAAACCATCCGCAAGGATGCTAACCAGGAAACCAAGTACGCACGTCAGTCCGGTGGTAAGGGCCAGTATGGTCACGTCAAGATCAAGATTGAGCCCAACCCGGGTAAGGGTTATGAGTTCGTCAACGGTATTGTTGGCGGCGCTATCCCGAAGGAATACATCCCCGCTGTTGACAACGGTATCCAGGGCGCGATGAAGTCCGGCATTCTGGCTGGCTATCCCGTCGTGGATGTCAAGGTCACTCTGTGGGACGGCTCCTATCATGAAGTTGACTCCTCTGAAATGGCGTTCTCCATCGCCGGCTCCATGGCATTCAAGGATGCTATGAAGAAGGCTGATCCCGTCATTATGGAGCCCATCATGAAGGTTGACGTTGTTGTTCCTGACGAGTATATGGGCAACGTCATTGGCGACTTGAACAGCCGCCGCGGCGCGATCCAGAACCAGGAATCCACCGATGGCACTGCCCGTGTCACCGCTATGGTTCCTCTGTCCGAGATGTTCGGTTACGCTACTGACCTGCGTTCCAAGACCCAGGGCCGTGGCCAGTACTCCATGGAGCCGGCTGATTACCAGCAGGTTCCCAAGAGTGTTGCAGATAAGATCATGACCGAGCGCAATAAGGGCTGATTCTGCACAAATTCGCGCAAAATACTTGATTTTTCTTGAAAAATCTAGTATGATAGCCTTACAACAGGCTATTTTATCTGTTTGAATTAAAGGAGGATACTTCCAATGGCTGAAAAGGAAAAATTTGACCGCTCTTTGGAGCATGTCAACATCGGTACCATCGGTCACGTTGACCACGGCAAGACCACTCTGACTGCCGCTATCACCAAGGTTCTGGCTCTGAAGGGCGACGCCGATTTCATGGATTACTCCAGCATCGATAAGGCTCCTGAAGAGAAGGCTCGTGGCATCACGATCAACACCGCTCACGTTGAGTACCACACCGCGAAGCGTCACTATGCCCACGTTGACTGCCCGGGCCATGCTGACTACATCAAGAACATGATCACCGGTGCTGCTCAGATGGACGGCGCTATCCTGGTTGTTGCTGCAACCGATGGCCCGATGCCGCAGACCCGTGAGCACATCCTGCTGGCTCGTCAGGTTGGCGTGCCCAAGATCGTTGTGTTCCTGAACAAGTGCGATATGGTTGACGACGAAGAGCTGCTCGACCTGGTCGAAATGGAAGTTCGCGAACTGCTGGACAGCCAGGATTTCGACGGCGACAACACCCCGATCATCCGTGGTTCCGCTCTGAAGGCTCTGGAGAGCACTTCCAAGGATCCCGATGCTCCGGAATACAAGTGCATTTGGGAGCTGATGGACGCTGTTGATAGCTACATCCCGACCCCGGACCGTGCTGCTGATAAGCCGTTCCTGATGCCCGTTGAGGACGTTATGACCATCTCCGGCCGTGGCACCGTTGCTACTGGTCGTGTTGAGCGTGGTACTGCTCATGTCGGCGATCAGATGGAAATCGTTGGTCTGAAGGAAGAGAAGCTGACCACCACCATCACTGGTCTGGAAATGTTCCGCAAGAGCCTCGAGTTCGCTCAGGCTGGCGACAACATCGGCGCTCTGCTGCGTGGTATTGACCGTGACCAGATCGAGCGTGGCCAGGTTCTGGCTGTTCCCGGCTCTGTTCATCCCCACACCACTTTCGATGGCCATGTTTACGTCCTGAAGAAGGAAGAAGGCGGCCGTCATACTCCGTTCTTCAACAACTATCGTCCTCAGTTCTACTTCCGTACCACCGACGTTACCGGCATCATCACCCTGCCCGAAGGCACTGAGATGTGCATGCCCGGCGACAACGTTGATATGCACGTTGAGCTGATCACCCCGGTTGCCATGGAAGAAGGCATGCGTTTCGCTATCCGCGAAGGCGGCCACACTGTTGGTTCCGGCGTTGTTTCCAAGATCGAGAAGTAATTTTCGGCTTGTGATATAGCTTTCAAGGCTCCTGCTGTTAAGGCAGGGGCCTTTTTGTTGTGTATGACTTATGGGACGGGGAGGGGGCAAAGGCCGGGTGTGGAAGACCAAGGAAGGCATCATGAAAACATCAGGAATTGTAGATAGGGGAGAGGACACCATTCGGAACTTTGAAAAAGTGGAGCAGGAGGGGGCACTAACACCGCCCTACCTTGGGAAGGTGTATTTCCGGTCGCGGTTAGGGGCAAGGGCTGATCTATCCCTAAGTTTTCGGAACGGTCAGGAACGCTCTCTACAGTACAATTTATAATGGGCAATTCTCAACCTCCAATTTTCCCTTCAAGTTTCCTCCAATCTCTGCCAAATCTCTCAACAACAAGCCAAACCGAAATGGCAAAAAATGCGCGATTACAATACCGGGTGATTGGATTAAGAGATTGCAAAGAACATTATCGGGGTAAATGTTTAATCATTTGATAAAATCAGGAATAAACCATTCAAAAATGTTAATAAATACCGCCAAAGGGTCACCGCACCGCAGCGCAAATAATGTGCGAAAAACAGGTTTCAGTTGATTCAAGGACAAAAATTTACCTAGAAACCGCTCTAATTAACTATGCAAATTCTGGCAACTGTGATATAATGTATATACCTAGATGTGTCGGAAAGGTTATCATTTGCGGGATCAAGGCATGCAGCCGGTACAACGTTTTGTCAGCCGCTGTGCCGGGGCCAAAAGCCCCAAAAGCAGGCCGCAGCCCGGCAAGGGATCGCCAGACCGAGGGGAGCACAACCAGGCGTTTTGCAATCAACACCTGCAAAGTGCCGCACATCTGCCGTACCACTTTTCACACAAAAGGGGAAAGTAGTAACACTTAAGGGAGGATAAAACTATGAAGAAAAACCTTCAGCGTTTTGGTGCATCCGTGCTGGCAGCAGCCATGGTTGCCCAAAGCGTGGCGCTTCCCGCAGCAGCCGAAACTACCAAGATTGATTCTTCGGTAGCGCAGTCTGTTGCAGCTAGCGCAGCAAGCGCGGCCAGCGCTGTGCAGTCCCTGCCCAAGTTCACCAGCACCGCAGACCTGATCAAGCAGACAGCTCAAACGCTGGCTGCCCAGGGCGAAGTGCATGAACTGGAGCAGGATGATGCCAAGCTGGAAGCGACTGCACAGAGCAAGGCGGGCATGAGCCTTGCAGCGTTGGAAAATGCATTGGCCGATGCCATGTACGCCAACGCCGCAGCCGGCAAGATCAACACCGAAGCCTATGGCCTGAACAAGGACGAGATGGCATCGGTGATGGCTGCCACCATCAAAACGTATCATCTGTCCAGCGCCGTTACCGACCTGGGCTATGAGACGAACGCCGCAGGCGTTGTGACCGCCGTTACCTTTACCGGCAGCTCCGGCATGACCTCTGCGATGGAGTCCATGACCAACAGCGATGATGAAGTGATTGCGCAGCAGGCTGACAGCTACGCACAGGCTTACGTTGCTGAAAACTCCGATACCTTTGCTGCCAGCGCCGCTGCGGACGGCCATACCTATGGCGAGCCGAAATGGTACTGGAATGACACCAACCCGGAGGATGGCCACACCCATACCTGGAAGGAAACCCCTGATGGTTACTGGACCAAGACCGATGACGGCTGGGCTTACACCGCTGTGTATACCTGTGAAAAGAACGATGCCTACCAGAAGGTAGAAGGCACCGTAACCAAGGATACCACCGATGCAAAGCCCGGCGTTGCCGGCAAGACCGTTTACTCTGCCAGCGTGCCCGCTGACAAGAGCCCGGTTAAGAAGGAATACAAGGAACCCACCACCCGTACCGACGACATTGCCGCCCTGCCCTGCCAGAGCCATGCCGTGCCCAAGGATGCAGATGGCAACTTTGTTGCTACCTTCAACTGGGAAATGAAGAAGGTCGAGGGCAAGCTGGAAGCTGACTACAGCAACGCCCAGCTGTTCTATGACAGCGAAACCAAACAAATTTCTGCCGGCGCTCCCGTTACCATTGACTGGGAATGCACCGGCATCACCTTCAAGTGTGCTGCCTGCGGCGAAGAAATCAGCACCAAGCCGGTAATGACCATGCCGGTCAGCGTTGTGGTAGACCAGAATAACAATTCCGTCTACATCAACGTGGGCGGCACCCCGACCCTGGATACCACCTCCGGCGGCGTCGGCGTTACCCTGGTGTCCGCAATGGATGGCGGCAACTGGTACGATATGCAGAACAACCCGGTTGACGCAAGCAAGGTGAACTTCACCTATCAGAGCGGCGACAACAAGGGCAAGAACAGCCTGCTGCTGTACGACAGCCAGAAGACTGCCGTGTATGTGGACGACCAGGGCAACCAGGTCACCAATACTTACGATGTCTCGACTGCGCAGATGAACTACTACTACTTCCAGCTGTCGCAGTTCAACCAGGACGAAGCAGAGTACTTCGGCGTGGCTGCTCCGTTCTGGACCTCCAAGGGCGTTCAGAAGCAGGGCGAGGATGGCAGCATCACCGGCACCATGGGCGCAATCAAGGTATTGTGCAGCATTGATCCGAACGATGATGTCCCGCCGACCACCATGGCATTTATGCTGCAGTTCCTTCCGCAGGGCTTTATGTCTTACGTTATGACCTATGGCGAAGCTCTGAAAGCCATCCGTGATGCAGGCCTGGCACAGGTTGCCAAGCTGGGTGACAGCGCTGACTATGTCACCAAGCTGCTGGTCCTGCACGACTGGATCTCCCAGGTTGCAGAATTCGATATGGGCTCCATGGGCGATATCACCGGCGGCGGTAACAACGACCCCATCCAGATGACTGCTTTCGGTGCCCTGCTGGGCGGCGGGATCGGCGCTTCCGGCGTTGAGTATGGCTGCATCTGCCTGGGCTATGCATCTGCATTTAACTACATGGTCCAGAATTTGCCTGACAACAAGAGCATCTATAAGAATGAAGACGGCACCTGGAAGACCCCCGATGAAGTAGGCGATAACGCTGTTGTTGACTTTGCCCAGATCCTGTATTACTGCGATACTGCTGATACCAGTATTGCCGGTAATGCGTTCGGCGGCGGCATGTTCAACAACGTCCACTACTTCAACGCAGTCAAGGTCAACAAGCTGCAGGGCGACAGCAACTCTGCTACGATGACCACCGGCGAAGCCAACAAGAACTGGTACTATGTTGACGTCTGCTATGACGACGTGAACACCGAGTGCATGGCCCAGACCCGCGTTGAGAACGCAGGCGACATGCGCCATGTCAACTTCCTGGTTTCTCCCTCCGGTCTGGAAGGCCGTTACAGCAAGTACTATGATTACATTGACTCGCTGTACGATGGCTACACCTACACCAAGAACAAGAATCCCGATGTGGATGATGACGGCAATGTTGTGTTGAACAACGGCAAGCCGCATTACTCTTACACCAAGGCGGAGAACAAGAACGAGACCCGTTACACCGATACCTGCTACGAGGATACTTGGTTCACCTCTATCTGCAGCCCCATCTACTTCGACAATAATTACTTCTATTACGTTGATACCACGACCAACCAGAACCTGTACAACAACATGCGCCGCCAGCAGTCCGAGAACGGCAACAACGGCAACTCTGGTTCCGGCAGCTCTGGTAACAACTCCCAGATGCAGCAGTTCATGAAGAAGATGCAGAACCAGGGCCCCGATACTCTGGAAGCACGTCCGCGTAATGCGAACTACTATATCCGCAAAGAGGATTCCAGCAGCAGACCCGGCGGCTTCAGCATGAGCAGCTTTACCAAGACGGATGACCCGTTTGATATCATCCTGATGTACTACAACGATCTGAAGGAAACCAGCAGCAACTTCAATGATGACGACAGCAATGCCAAGGTCCTGGCCGAAGCTGGCACCATCTATAAGATCGATACCAGTGCAAAAGATAAGCATGCCAAGGTTGAAAACAACCTGAACACCGAGTGCCTGGCAGACGCTGCTGCAAAGCGGATCTACCCCGCACTGGTACACTCTACCGCACTGTATGATGGCAAGCTGTACTTCAACGTCAACAACGCCATCTACCGTATGGACCCGACCACCGGCGCAGTGGAAGAAGTGAAGGAATACAACACCGTCTATGGCGGCATTAAGCTGACCAAGGATAAGGACGGCAACAAGGTTCCCGATACCCACTTTCCCGGCATGAGCATGGTTATCATGGATAGCGCCCAGGATACCAGCAGTGTGAAGTATCTGGGCACCTTCATGAACCATCCTCTGGCGGGCCTGACCCTGCGTGACAGCTACAGCTTTGCTACCACCACCCAGCAGGGCCAGACTGTGATCACCGGCATCAACACCACCAAGGATCAGCTGGTCGTTTCTGTCGGCACCAACCTGTCCAACACCTATAAGGAACTGGTGGACGGCAAGGCAGAAGTCAAGACCGATGCCTCCGGCACTTCTTATGCAAACCGTAAGAGCTACAAGACCGAGTCCTGGAACTACAACCCGAGTTACAACCAGAACATGGGCAGCTCTGACGAGAAGAACAAGAACGAAGAGTTCATGTGGTGCGCTAACCTGGTTGAAACCATGCCGATGTCCGACATGGTCAGCGACCTGAGCAGCGGCGCAACCACCGATGTTTCCGTTGAAGCATGGTGTGATACCCCCGCTTACACCCAGGCCCGCACCAACAAGTACGGCCTGACCAAGGGTGAAAAGAAGTACGCTGACGGCGCACTGCCCAAGGGCCATACCTGGGCTCTGGACGAGCTGGAAACCAAGTCCGTTGGCAACAATGTGTACCTGTGCTCTGATTGCCATACCGCAACCGAAAGCACCCCCCACACCGTTACCCTGCCCGATGCAGTTGAAGGCGTTACCCTGACCCTGGGCACCACCAGCAACACCTACATCAAGGACGATACCGTTACCCTGACCGTAGAAAAGAAAGGCACCGATATCGTTACCGTTACCGCAAAGAACGGCGATACCGATGTTGCTCTGACTGAAGTTCAGGAAGCAGCGCAGGACGAAGCCGCAGCCCAGGCTACCACCGAAAAGGCTAAGACGGTTTACACCTTCACCATGCCGGACGGCGATGTGACCATCAGCGTTACCAAAGACGCCAAGACCTATGCGGTCAATGTTGCTCCCCTGACCAATGGTGAGATCACTGCTTCCGCTAAAGAAGCAGCTGAGAAGGAAACCGTAACCCTGACTGCTAAGCCCGCGACCGGCTATGCCCTGAAGGCTGGCAGCGTGAAGGTTACCTACAAAGACGCTGACAACACCGATAAGACCGTTGAAGTGAAAGCTGGTACCGAAGCCAACACCTACACCTTTGCAATGCCTGCTTACCCTGTCAACGTCAGCGCAGAGTTTGTTAAGGAATACAAGGTTACCGCAGCTCCTGCTGAGAACGGCACTGTTACCGTAGACCCGACCGCAGCTGTTGAAGGCACCGACGTTACCGTTACCGTTAAGGCAGCTGATAACTACCAGCTCAAGGCTGACAGCCTGACCTACAGCTATCAGATCGGCGAAGATAAAAAGACCGAAAAGCTGACCGTGACCGATGGCAAGGCTACCTTCAAGATGCCTGCTGCTGATGTTACCGTTAGCGCTGTGTTTGAAGCACTGACTGCAACTCCGACTGCAACTCCGACTGCAACTCCGACTGCAACTCCGACTGCAACTCCGACCGCAACTCCGACCGCAAAGCCGGCAGAGCCGACTGCTGTGCCGGAGCCGACTGCTGTGCCGGAACCGACTGCTGTGCCGGAGCCGACTGCTGTGCCGGAGCCGACTGCTGTGCCGGAGCCGACTGAGGTACCGTCTACTGAACCCGAAACGCGCACCGCTCACGGCGCTGCTGAAAAGACCACCATTACCGCAATGGCTGTCTTTACCTGCACCGATAAGAACTGCGCAAGCGCTCAGTTCGTGGATGCAACGGTAAAGCAGACCAGCGGCGTTACCACCGCTGCTGTCAACTTCAACGGCAAGGACTACACCGCCAAGTACGGCGAGAAGAACGGCTGGGTTGAAGAAAACGGCAAGAAGTACTGGTACGAAAAGGGTGTGAAGCAGGGTACCACCGGCCGCGGCAAAGAGATCTATGATCCCGATTCCGACGCCTGGTACTGGCTGGATGCTGTCCAGGGCGGCGCAATGACCGTCAACAAGGACGTTTACCAGGAATCCGCCGCCGGCCAGTGGGCTGATAGACCCGATGGCACCGGCAAGTGGGTCCGTTACGATGAGAACGGCCACATGATCAAGGGCTGGCAGACGACCGAGAAGGGCACTTACTACTTTGACCCGACCTTTGGCACCATGGCCAAGGGTGTTACCGAAATTGACGGCGTACCGTGCGCGTTCGATCAGAACACCGGCATTGGCCTTGATAAACAGTGGGTAACCATCAATGGCGCCGATTACTGGTACGAAAATGGCGTTCGCCAGGGTCTGGAAGGCCGCGGCAAGGAAATCTATGACCCGGCTTCCGATGCTTGGTACTGGCTGGACTCTGTTGATCAGGGCAAGAAAGCCACCAGCAAGGATGTCTATCAGGAATCCGAAGCTGGCCAGTGGGCTGATAGGCCCGATGGCACCGGCAAGTGGGTCCGTTACGATGCACAGGGCCACATGATCAAGGGCTGGAGCGCTGACAAGCGTTACTATTTCGACCCGATCTATGGCACCATGGCTAAGGGCGATGCAGTCATCGACGGCCGCACTTATCACTTTGATAAGAACACCGGCGTTCTGCAGTAATCCCACAGCCGAACAATGAGCTGTAACCAGCCCATTAACCTCTAAATAAAAATGCCGCAGCAGATGTAACAGTCTGCTGCGGCATTTTTGTATTTGTGGGCATAGGTTCGGTGAAATATTTGCCAGGCCAGTAGGGCGGGCGACCCCACCCCGCCGAAAGCTAGAAATAGTACACGATTAAAAAATCGCAATTTACCTTACCCGCATAATAAAGGCAACACACAAAAACATGGCGAACACATCAGGCCGGTGCAAGGGCAAAACTTACCAAAAAGCTGCGGCTAAATTTGGCAAATATGGCGCGCGAAGTATAATTTTTGGAGGATATCACAAGCAGAACAAACAAACTTTGTCAGTTCAAACAACAAAAAAACAACAAACTGGCATGAATGCCAAAGAATGCGGCCGCGAATTGTGAAAGATTTTAATATATTTTCTTCGTTTTCTCCTTACCTGTTATCATTTGAATTTGCAATCGAAATATGGAACTTGTATAATAGAATAAAAGAAAAGTGCAAACTAAATGGGCGAAGAGGATTTGGTGCAATGGAAGATAAAAATAGATTCAGCATTCTGCTGGAGCATTTGCTGGAAGTTGCGGAGGTCAAGAACTATACCCTGGCCAAGCGCCTGCAATACGATGTTTCCTATATCAGCAAATGGGTCAGCGGCCGCATGCTGCCTGCCAAAAAGACTGAAAAGCGCGTGATGGAGGGCATCAGTGCCTGCGTGGTGGATGAAGCCACCGATGATGGCCGTAACCTGCTGCTGCGGGAATACAGCGTTAGCATCCCCAGTGACCTGAAAGCCGCCATTTATGATAACCTGATTGCTGAATATGATTATTTGCAAGAGGAGCTGGACAGCGGCGAGGCGCGCATTGGCCCCTATACGGACTTTTGGGCCGAGCTGAACATGCTGCAATACCTGACCAAAATGGCGCACCCCGTGCTGCGCCGCGTCAGCCAGCTGGACATTGTGGCTGTGATGGACCTGATGGAAATGGCGCGCGAATACCGCCTGAAAGTTGCCAACCTGCAAAACGGCCAGCTGGTGGACCAGCGCAGCTATGATAACGTCTATTTCAAGCTGATGATTGATATCAGCCGCGAAAAATGGGACCCCATCTATGATGCCGCGCTCATTATCAACGTGCTGACCAACTTCAGCCATATTCATTTCAAGCTGTTTGGCAGCACCGCGGCTGCCGGGCGCGCGGTGTTTGTGGTCAAGGGCGATTTTGCCATTACCGGCCTGCTGGTCAGCCACAGCCGCTGCGCCGCCGTTACCGCCACCGAGGACCCGCAGAACTGCGAAAGCCTGTATGATAACTTCTCCAAGCTCTGCGTGCGGGATGACCAGCTTTTCCGCGATACCAGCATGCGCCAGCTGATCAGCCAGTACGACTATATGCACACGCTGCTGGCCTCCAATCTGCGGTGGATGTTCGGCCACCTGAATGAGCTTCTGCTGCCGGATGACTTGTTTGAAGAGATCCTGACCGCCCACGAGGCCGAGCTGAAAGATTTTTTGGGGGCTACCCCTGCGGAGCTGCGTAGCGTACACAACCTTGCCAAAGGTGTGGTGGAGGAAACAAACATCCGCATCCTGATTTATGAAGCTGCATTTTCCTCCATGGCGGTTTCCGGCGAGCTGGACTTTTTCAGTTACAAGGTCAACCTTACCCCGGATCAGCGCAGCCGGTGCATCAGCTATGTGCTGCAGCTTTGCAAGCAGCGTGAAAAACTTGAATTCCGCTTGATCAGCGGCCGCATTGTGAACGATTTCCAGTATGTGGCGGACCCCAATATGTTTCTTTCTGGCGCTGCATCGTATCTTCGGCTGGATAACAACTGCCCCATCAACCGGATTGCAATGGTCAACAACAGTGTGATGGAAGACCGCCTGAGTGAATATTTTGATCAGGTCTGGAATTTGGATGACCAGAACGTGACAAAAGAGCGCAACGCCATTGCGGAGCACATCCATCATGTCCTGCAGGGAATCCATCTGATTACCCGCGCCAAAAGTGATGAAATGGAAGAACTGCAAGAGAGCTGGATGAACAAAATCTAAAAATGCAACATACATACGCATAAACATAAAGCCCTGGCTGCTGCGGCAGCTGGGGCTTTTGTTGCACCGAGGAAAATGAAATTGCAAGAAAACTCCATGCCAAAGCGTGAAAATCCATGTGAAAAAAGTGAATCATGCGGAATCAATTTCTGGAAATTTGTGCCATGGGATTCTCGTGCTTTCCGTAAACAGGAATGGTATACTATGTTCAGCACCGAAGATAATTATAGCATTATGGTTCGGCGACGCTGTGCAACGATGTGCACAGCAGGGGAAAGCGCCATAAAGGTTTGGCGTGATTTGATTTGGATAATTTAATTCCCTGCAACTATAAGGGAAAGACATTTGGAGGAAATTGCAATGAATGAAAACGCGATGTTGACTGGCAAGCCCAGCATTGACCGCCCCTGGATGAAGTTCTATCCAGATGTTCTGCGCGGTATCCAGGTTCCGGCCTGCACCGTGGAGCAGTACCTCTCCGTGCGCGCTGCAGACCCTAACGTGGTTGCCATGCACTACTATGGCGTGGATATCACCTGGGGTACCGTGTTCCGTAAGGTGGACGCCACCGCCCGCGCTCTGCAGGTGCTTGGCATCAAGCAGGGGGACCAGATCCCCGTGTTCCTGCGTTCTGTGCCGGAATTTATTTATCTGCTGCTGGCAGCCGAGCGCATCGGCGCTTCGCTGCTGTGCCGTGACAACACCCTGGAAGAAAACATTGAAGCTGTTCAGAAAGCCAATGCCAAGGTGATTTTTGTTCACGACTTCTTCTCCAAGGCCGAAATCGAAGCCTACCGTGAGCAGACCAACGTGAATACCTATGTTATCGTTCCCGCTCTGGAAAGCGGCGACCGCGCCGCTATGCCGGTTTACCTGCAGCATTCCCTGGATGCCCTGTATCCGGATGTTCCCGCCCGTGGCTCTGATACCATGATGTGGGCTGATTTCTGTAACATGGGCCAGCGTTTTCGCGGCTTTGTGCCCGCTCCTGTCAACATTGACCGCCCGCTGCTGCGCGCCTACACCAGCGGTTCCACCGGCCCTTCCAAGCAGGTCATCCATTCTGCACACAGCATCATCGGTGTGCTGGCCCAGATGAACTTTTATGGCTCTTCGGATAAATTCCGCCCCACCTGGCTGCTGACCATCCTGCCCCCGGCTCTGATCGCTGTTGTGGTTTCCATGATGCTGCTGCCCCTGGCCGGCGGTATGCTGCTCATTCTGGATCCGTTTGTGGATGTGTACGATGTTGACCTGGAAATGATGCGCTACCGCCCCAACAACTGGCCCCTGATCCCCATGTTTGTGGAGGTTATCCGCCGCAGCAAGCGTCTTCCGGCTGACTATGATATGTCCCACATGCTGGCCATCGGCGCCGGCTGCGAGGCATTCAACAACAAGCAGCTGCGCAATGTTGAGGAGTTCCTCAAGCAGCATAACTGCAACCTGCGCTTTACTGCCGGCTACGGCAGCAGCGAGGCTGGCTCCAACGCCACTCTGCCCATGGCTCCGTTCCCGGTGCGTGACGGCAACGTTGGTGTGCCGATGATCCACAGCGTCATCAGCATCTTCAAGCCCGGCACCCAGGAAGAGCTGACCTACAATACCCCCGGTGAGATCTGCATGACGGGCCCCGGCGTGATGCTGGGCTATGACCGCCCCGAAGCAACCGCCAAGGCACTGCAGGTCCACGCAGACGGCAAGACCTGGCTGCACACCGGCGATATCGGCTATATGTCCGAGGACGGTGTGCTCTACACGATGACCCGCGGCGCATCCCCGCGCTTTGGCGGCGGCGACCTGATGGTGCAGCCGCTGGAGAACATCGTGGCCGATGCCGACATCAAGGGCATCAAGGACGAGTTCTTTGTTATCGTGCCGGATGATGAGCACGAGGGCTGCTTCCTGCCGTACCTGTACGTCCAGCTCAAAGATGGCTACACCTTGGACGATGTGCGCGATAAGATCAATGCCTGCCTGCCGGAACGTTACATGCGTCCGGTGGAGATTTTCACCGTACCGGAACGCCCGTTCTTCCACTTCAAGACCAACCGTATTGGCCTGAGCAAAGAAATCATCGCCAAGCGCAACCAGCAGAAAGAGAAAGCCAAGCGCAACAGCTTTGCCGATGGCTGCATTGCCTGATGACTTTGGCGTGATAAAATCATGATAATGTAACGGCATGTGCCCACCTTATGATAGAGATAAGGGGGCACATGCCTTTTGTTTTGGGGTGGGGGAGCGGATGAAGATGAACGGTACGCGCGGTTGGTGGATAGGGGAGAAGGGCAATCGGATTCCGGTGCGGGGGAGATACTTGTGAAGTTGTAAAGGCAATACCGCATAATTCTAAGTGCCGATACGGCGAGCGAGGTGCGGCAGC
>ENA-UONV01002016-UONV01002016.1-human-gut-metagenome-genome-assembly--contig:-CS4-NODE-2016-length-15941-cov-3.815876_pt1 | contig 15941 bp, 9 predicted proteins | sample MGYA00242461_ERZ724008 | MGnify/ENA metagenome assembly ERZ724008 | reverse complement strand
AAAACAGCAAATAATGACTATTTATATTCTGCCCAGTCTATCAAGCGCATATCCTTCTTCCCCTATCTGTTTCATTATCTTCTTTGCCGCTTTGTGGGATATGTTATCGAAATATCCCTCAATGTCATACTGGAATACATACCATTGGTCACCGTACATGTAATACATCTCTTCCATGGCAGCCTTTACATAATCCATGGCAAGGAATGGTCCCTTGCCTGACTGGCATGCCATGTTGTATTTATGCAGTTTTGGTCTGAATACCGGCTGTATGTATTTTTCAACAAACCATTGTTCAACTATACGATCCTGATAGAACGGGGCATTTATCACCCGGTTCGGATGATAAACATTAAATGGGAAATACCCATTTACCTTCCACTCCCCTTTGGCAATGTTATGGGCTGCCCAGGCAAGCTGACTTGCGCTCTCCCGTTCAAATCGGAATGCCTCCAAAGTAAGATGCTTGGTTTTAAGACGGTTTTTATACAGTTCATACAACTCAAAGTACAATTTTTTTTCTTTTGAAATTTCTTCCATTGATAATCCCCTTGCGGAGCTTTTTATCCGCTTTTACAGCGGAACCGGAACATGGAAACCTTTCTTTTTACCAGTATTCCGTAAAATACTGTTTAAAACAAAGCGGGGGCGACCACATAGTCGTTGTTCTGATCGTTGTTGTTGTAGACGTTGCCATTCGAGTTGACATACCACGCGTTGTTGCCACCGTTGACAGTACCAAGCCACGCATAGTTGTTGGGAGACCCGAACGAACTGTTCGAACCATGTTCCGCAATATTTTATTGTTTCGTTGTACCACATAGATAGGAAATCATTGCCTGCGAGAAAAATTCTTTATCAGATTCCGCAACCTTACGGTTTACCTCTTTCTGGACTTTTTTCTTTTCAGCAACGACAGCATCCGGCACGGGACTTTTCCCGTTTAATACCGGTACTGCTTTTCCTGTCTTTTGGCCGATCTCTTTTAACACCTCCCCTAACACAGAATCGTCCTTATGGAATTCCTGTATGGATAAAAGACGTTTCATAAGGCGGTCATATTCATGTACCAGTGCCCTGTAACCGTCATGTTCTATCCTGTACCGCGATTTACTTTGTTCCAGAGCAATTGCAGTTTTTTCCGTTTTTACCGACTTATAGTAATCATTAACGAGTTCATATGTCTTTTTTGCCTGATATAATTTCCATGCCTGTGCATTCAGCCGTTTTTCGCACATGGACAAAGCAGTTTTTTCATCCCTCTCCATCCAGTTGTGCAAAGGCTGTTGCAGGCTTTCAATTGATAGTTCAATCTGTGCCTCCCTGTTTATCCCTATGTTAAGCAGCTTGCCAACAACCGGTAACAGGTCCTTAATATCCTCCAGAAAATCATCTGCCTGTTCCTGCATCTCTATGCGTTTTTCACATCCAGCCGGCTGGCCATTGGCCTTTCTTACCATATGGATAACATCCTCGCTTTTCTTCCGGATATCCTGGCAGATTGTAAAACGGTAGCTTTTATCTGCTTTCCCCTGCATTTCCACAATATCAGTACACAATTTCTGCGCCAGTTTGATAACCCGGAAATCCCTGTTCTTAGCCATCACGCAGTCCTTTTTCAAGAATCTGTGTAATAATCGCATCAAACGATGTCTGCCATTTTTCCTGTGATATTGCTTTTAATTTATCTGCAAGCTCTTCCGGACACCGGAACGTCACCGGCACAAGCACAACCGGTTTCTGGTCATGTTTTGTTTCAAAACATTCTTCGCCATCCGCTGTGTTTTCATTCCTGGCAGTCTTTGGAACCGGTGGTGGGATATTCGCATCTTTTAAGTATTCATTAAGAACAACCCCTTTTGAATACTCATGTATGATCTCGTCTTTCCTGTAAACCAGATAATTTACCCTTTTCTCTTCAAAAAGTTTCATGATTTTATCCAGAGACCTGAATGGAAAACCACATTCCACCTCACCAGTTTTCGTTTTCCGGAGTTTATATCCTGTCATGCCGGCAAGAGCCTCTGCTGATTTTCCTTCTGCGTGGTAAAACCCGCCCTGAAGCACAAGCACCACTGATTCCGGATTCTTTTCACTTAATTCTTTTGTTTTACCCATCATCTTCCTCCTTTCTTTACTTTATGAAACTGATTTATTTCTTCTTCACATGTCCTCCTTTGCATAATAGAAAGAACACACTCTGAAAATTTACTCCCATCAATTTCGATACTGACTTTATCTTTTACCCATGTTCCATTTTTACCATTAATGCCATTCATTACCTTAATGCCTTTGGCCGGAGGATCCCACGAATGTAGATTTTTAGAATAATCATCAAGTAAAAAATCATTTTGTTCAATTCCTCCTTGTTCTCTTTCTAAAAACTCTTTTTTACTCTCTCCACATTTTGGATAAAGTCGGTGGACAGCATCGACTTCTGGCAGATATTTATCTAACCATGCATTCTTTTCTGGAATTGCATAGGGACTGTCAGATAATACTGCGGAAAGTATAAACACTTCGACTTCAGGATGATTTTTTATAATAAAACGTATTCCATCAATTACATTTATTTGTGGCCGAAGATTTAAGAAATAATCCTTTTCATAAAGTTTTTCCAAAGTGTCCACTGACTGAAATACCGCCAAAGTACCATCCATATCAACAAAAAGGCGGTGTACTTTGTCATCCATTGCATCACCCCCAGACAAATCTGCTCATTTTATATAAGGATAAATCAATTTCGTTTATAAATTGTTAGGGAAAAACCATATAAAACGAAAAATTGTTTGCATAAAATAAAATATAACTAATAAAAAAGCTATTCCATAAAGACAAAATAAAACAGCCATAATTCCAGTTAATGAAAAAATGACTGTCTTAATTCTCCCATTACAGGAGCAGCTATAAAGTTATTCTTCACTAATACCCCCATCCCACTCAGCAGTTTTCTTTTCTGCTTCAATCAGCCAGGACCGGTTATGCAGATCTGCCCCATATATAGCAAAGGCTTCCCTGATGATATTCGGGTAAAGCAAAGAAAGTGCCTTTTCAGAACTAAGATCCGGGGGAATATCTGATGGCGCAACATCTTGCATGCTTATTTTTCCTGCATTGAACAGAAATTTTCCGTTGTGTCCTTTCAAAAAGCTCTTTTTTTCTCTGTATTCGTAAATATATGCATAAACATACATATACCCATATGCTCCCAATAAGAGATTAACTGCATATTTCCCCCCATTCCACAACACCGGGTAAAATGTGTAACCATATGGTATTCTTTTCTTCTGTATTCCCGTTTTTTCTGCAGAAGATGGATCTCCATTTGTATATTTTCTTTTAATTCTTTCAAATATTTTCATTATTCATTTTTTCCTTTCTTACTCCCTAGTTCTTTACATTTTTCGCAGGTTACCGCATTCAGATTTGCTAATAAAAAAATCACATCACTACTCATAAAAATCCACATCTCCACTTTAATATTCTAAATAGCTTTTCTTTCCCAATGCTAATCATTTTAGATACGCGCTTATTTATCTGCGATTTTTCAAATATACTTTTGAATATCCAGCACAAACATCAAGTAAATAATTTGTACTTGCCAAATCCATTCCTTTTGTAATTTCATCAAATCTCTGTCCATTTGTTTTACGTTTGTTTTGATCATAAGGGAACAATTCAACAGGGCTTATTTTCAATGCTGCAGCAATTTTTATCATAGATTTTAATCCAATATATCCTTTACAATTAAAAATTTTAGTAAGCTGACTATAATTAACATCCGATAATTCAGATAATCCTCTAATCGTAAGTCCTTGACGTTCCATTTCAGATAATATATTTTGAGCAATTCCAACCAATACATTGTCCATTAATTCTTCAATATGTAGACGGACGGATTTTGTCTTAGAATCGGGCGTAAAAAATTTATTATTTACAGATGTATAATTTCTTCTTTTCTTCTTTACTGGTTTTGGAAAATCATTACCAGACGAGTTTATTTCAGTTAAATTATTCTTGCTATCCATGTCTTCTACTCCTTATACGCTACAGTAATATTACCTAGTAATATTACTGTAGCATGATTTTATGTGTTTGTCAAAGATTTTGCAAAAAGCAAATACAAAAATAATATTTTATGAAATAAATGCAATAAATTCAAAAGGTTGACAATGCTAAAAACACTCTCAACCTTTTCATACCTACAAAGCAATTCTTCTGTGGTTATCATTACAAACGTTAGATTCACTAACATTCTCAACAATATTTTCTTCCTTATCTGTTTTTTCCAGCAGTAAGCAATTCAACTCAGCCTGCCTTGCAAGCAATTTTTTTAATTCCTCCTCTTTTGAAAATGGTTTTTCAAATTCTTTCTTCGTGGATACAATGGATGCTTCAATCTCATCCAATTTGTTTTGATATTCAATCAATTTATCATCCAACTTTTTTACAGCATTTTGAATTCTGGTAATATTTCCAATATCTGTTCCACCCATTGTATCAATTGTATATTCCAAATTTCCAGTTAATATAATGTTAAATGCTATATCAGAATCAAAAAATACCTTCGTTTTCTTCACTCCAACAGTAAATCCCGCATATGTTGCAAAATCAACTTTAGGATCATGAACCGTAATTTTATCAAACATTGCTTGTATCATTTCACCAGCCTTACGTCTTTCCGTAATTTCGATTCCATTAAAATTCATGCTAAATGGAAATGACTCCGTATTATCGTCACTTCTCAAATTCTCAACATTCAAATTAGCATATAAATCAGACTGATTTCGAAGATCAATATCCTTTTTTAATTTATCAATAAGAATGATGACATTATCACGTTTCTCAGGTAGACTTTTCTGTAAATCCATTTCCAACTTATATTTGTTACTGTTAAAACTACGCTTCAATAATTGTAACTTGCTGACATCAGCATCAACATCCATTTTTTCTTTTATAAGAGGATTTCCTGATGCAACAGCTTTCATCTCGGCATAATTCATAACTGCTTCGTCCACATCAGCACAAGATCTTGCCACCTCACCTCCGGTCATTACCTGGCTTATGAACTTCTGCTTATTTTCAATAATGGACCAATTATATGCATCAAATGTTCCTTTTGTAACATATCGGAAAATGCGAACTACTTTATTCATATTTCCCTGACGTAATATACGTCCTTCACGTTGCTCTACTTCGGAAGGTTTCCACGGAACATCAATTTCGTGCAAAGCAACAAGTCTAGTCTGAATATTAGTTCCTGTACCAAGTTTTTCTGTGGATCCAAAAATGATGCGTTTTGCCCCACTACAAACATCCTGGAACATATCCTGTCGCTCCTTATCATTTTTTGCATCATGAACAAAACAAATTTCATAATCTGGAACACCTTTTTGTATCAATTCATTTTTTATAAACTGATACACATTAAAAGATTTATTTCCATTTGGAACACCAATATCAGAGAACACCACTTGTGTTCCACGGTTTTCTTTTGTTTTATTCCATATTTCAAACACTTTTTCTGCACACTTATAAAGCTTTCCATTTGTATCCGGATCAGCCGTTGGATCAAGCATCCGAACATCTGTAGACACAAGTTTTGCATCATGACATATTTTAAGCATATTATCTACCGACGGATCTACTGAACCGTTACGAATTTTTTCTGCACGCTGGACAAAAGAATCCACATAATCCTTTACCGTATCATTTGGCTCGGACTCAATAATATCAAACTTATTATTTTCTAATTCTGGAATATCAAGATACGGAAGATCCTCTAGCATTTTCACATCTGCGAACATTCGGAACATCGTAACAAGCTCTGGAAGATTTGTAAATTTTCCAAATCTAGTTTTTTCTCTATATCCCTTACCTTCTGGAGATAATTCCATAGAGGTAACTATCTCCCCAAAATTTGCTGCCCAGGCATCAAAGTGATATATGCCCTTTTCCTTTAAAAGATCAGGTTGCAAGTATTTCTGCATCAAATACATTTCACACATTGTATTTGATATTGGTGTACCAGTAGCAAACACAACATTTCTTCCTGGACTTAACTCATTGATATACTGTATCTTTTGAAATAGATCAAACGCTTTATTGCTTCCATTCGGATTAATTCCAGCTACACGACCGATTTTAGTTGTGAAACTCAAATTTTTGTAATTATGCGCTTCATCAATCATAAGTGCATCTACACCAAGTTCCTCAAAACAGATCACATCATCCTTATAATCAGTGTTCGAAAGCATTTCCAACTTATTACGCAACTGTTTTTCATAGGACTGCATCTGTTTTATTGACCAATTCTGATTGTTATCATACTTGATACTCGAAACAAAATTCGTTACTTCACTAATTTCATGTTCAATATTGTCTCTAAGACGCTCTCTAGAAATTGGAATTTTTTCAAATTGACTATGACCTATAATGACAGCATCGTAATCACCCGTAGAAATTTTGCTGATAAACCTCAAACGATTACTTTTTTCAAAATCCTTTTTCGTAGTCAACAAAATATTCGCAGCTGGATATAACTGCATAAATTCCGCAGCCATCTGTCCCGTCAAATGATTGGGAACAACTATCATAGGTTTATGTGCCAATCCAAGTCTTTTTAATTCCATTGCTGCAGCTGCCATTTCAAAAGATTTTCCAGCGCCGACTCTGTGCGCAAGCAGCGTATTACCGCCTCTTATGATTCTTGCAACCGCATTCTTTTGGTGTGGCCGAAGCTGTATATTCGGATTCATTCCAGGAAAAGTAAGATAACTTCCATCATATTCTCTCAAACGAATATTATTAAATCGGTCATTATATATACGAACATATTTTTCTCTTCTTGAAAGATCAGAAAACAACCAATCCTTAAATTCTTCTTTAATTAGCTCCGCTTTTGCTCTGGCAAGCATTGTTGCTTGTTGATTTATAACATATGTATGCCCATTTTCAGTATCAACACGATCTCTTACTGTTATCTGCCGCATATTCAAAAGATTTTCATATATATCAAGAGCACTCATCCGATCTGTACCAAAAGAAGTTGTATTTTCAGGGGATGTACAGCTTGACTTTGCCTGAATAAAATATGTATTAATCACAGAATTATACTCCAAATATATATCTCGTTGTCTCCATACTGCTATGCCAAATTTATCGTACATAAATTGTTGGTAATCCTCTGTGTTAATCCAATTTACTCCAATCTTGACATCAATTTCAGATGCATCCAAATCTTTTGGAATAACATTTTCTAGTGCTACAACATTTTTTTCAAACTTCTTGTCATTTGTTGCTGCAATTTTCGCAGCTAATAATTTTGCACGTACATCTCCAGATAAATATTCTTCCTTTATTACATATCCAATATATATATTATTGGAATCCGCCTTATTGGGATCTAAATATATTTCATCCTTCAATTCCTCCAATAGTTTATCGAGCGAAACAGGATATAAACGCAATATATTTTCCATATTAACATAACCATAATCAGCTATGGTAATGTTTAGTGCTTCTAAAGCATTTTCAGCCGACTCTTTCTTTTTTTGCGGATGAATGGTACGTTCCGTAAAAATCTTTGCTTTTACATATTCATCATCCTTTTTTTCCTCTAAGGCGCACAATAATGGATATTCCACATCGTCACAGAAACATTTTTTTGCATCTTTATCATTAACATATCCGTATTTATTCACGAAATCATCATATAGCCGATTTAATTCTTGTTGAGCTCCTTTTAACTCATCATCACCACCTTCTAAAAGCTGAATATCAATAACATTATGTAATACTGTCCTAATTTCACACAGAGCCATAACTATTTTTTGTTGTTTTTGCGGCATCTCCTGCAAAATCATTTCAGAATTTTCACGCATATACAAAGCGCCATTCATTACTACATATGTAAAGTTTTTAACATTTGGATCAGCTGCTACAACATTTTGAAATTTTTCAACCACTTCAACCGTTTTTTCTTTAACCGGTTTCTTATAAATATTTTGTGGCAATTTTTCTACAGCACGATTCAGATCTGTTTCAAGATCACTATCCACATCTGGTACAAGATATGTTACAAGATGATCTGCACCATATCTCTTTGAATCTGCTTTCATATGTCCAAGCATCATATCAGGATTTGAGACAAAATAACTATTCAAAGGAATATTGTCTCTGTTAAGTTCTACAGATTCAAATTCCTGTTGCTCAATCGCAGGAGATAATTTCTTTTTCAAAAAAATAATATCGCTGGTAGCTTGTGTATTCGCAGAATCTGCAAAAGTTGTATTTGGCAATCTGATAGCACCAAGAAAATCTGCTCTTTCTGAAATATATTTTCTAACATAACCATTTTTCTTATCCAATGTGCCTTTTGAAGTAATAAAGCAAATAAGTCCTCCTGGCGCACACAGATCTAATGCCTTAGCAAAAAAATAATCATGTATCAAGAAATTTTCTTTATTGAATTTTTTATCATTTACCTTATACTCTCCAAATGGCACATTACCAATAATACAATCATAAAAGTCCGAAGCTAAATGCGCATTTTCAATTCCTGAAATTTGAATATTACAATTAGGATGAAGAAGCTTGGCAATCCGGCCAGATACAGAATCTATCTCAACGCCATACAAATTGCTACAGTTTCTCATTTCGGAAGGCATTGCATTATAAAAATTACCAATTCCCATTGAGGGTTCCAATATATCTCCGCCTGTAAATCCAAAGCGATCCAAGGCTTTATAAATTGCTTCGATAACCACTTTAGGTGTATAAAATGCATCCGTAACTGTAGACAGAGCAGCCTTATACTCAGATTCTGTTAAAAGATTTTTTAGTGAATCATAATTAGGCTGTTGCGAACTATCAAACCATTCAGGAAGTCCGCCCCACCCCACATAATGGCTTAATATAGTTTGTTCTTCTTTAGTTGCAGCACGTTGTTCCGTTTCCACTCTTTTTAAAACCTGAATTGCTTCGATATTTGCCATGCCTCTTTTAGTACTATTACCAATCGTCGGTGTCCAATCATCTCCATATATAAACTCTGTTCCTTCCGCTTCTCCGTTTACATTTTTCTGCTCCAATTTCTTGATATTATTTTGAATACGCATTTTCATGGATTCATTCACAATATCATCATAGCCGACAACATTTATCTCGGTAGCATGATTATCAATATATTCATGTATAAGTTTTTCATTTACAAAAAATCTGTTTCTTTCCGGATATGGGATTAAAACTCCCTCTGGATCAAGTGTTACCAGACGGAACCTAACTCCACGTCGTTCAGCTGAATACTTATATGTAACAAACCCAATTGAAGGTTCTGAATAATCTTCACTAGATTCTATTGCTACAGTAACTTTTTCAGATATATCCATTGCCGAACTTTCTGCGCCAATTTGGCGCAAATCATCTTTTTGAGTTTGTTTGTCTAAATCTTTATCATCTGGAACGTTCTCCGTTATATCAGAAGGTATCTCATTTTTCGTATCTAGGAGTTCTTCCATATTTTCCCTAACATCACCAACTTTTTTTCTTTCTGCCTGACGTTCATTAAATACGGAAACGCAAATGTTTGTAAATTCTTCAAATGAAAGTTCGAGATTGTTATTTCTATAATACCATCCTTCGGAATCTATATAATTATTTGGGAAACAATAACATTCCACCACATCAGAAGAAAATCGTGTGTTTTTACTGTACGAAACACCGATCTGAACATAATCATATCCTTTCAGATGATATGTTTTATCCTTATTCTCTTTGAAAAAATGGTATACAAAATTTTCTTTTTCATTTTGCGTATAATCATTTGATAACAGCATCTTCTTTAATTCATCCTGTATATTTAACAAGCGTGAATTATTTAAAAGTTCGCTTACCACTGCATAGGCAAACTCCTGTTGTTGGTTATCTGATAATATTGGATACGATGGATAATTGCTATTTTCCTCACGGGGCAATTTTTCCTCGGCCCTTTTTAATTCTTCCTGAAATGCATTATATGCGGCATTACGCTCCTCCTTGTCCTGTTTCCACTGCGGATATGCTTCTTTTTCTCCATCTAAAAACAATTCATCCGCTTTAATATAATTACAAATACGTCTTGCAATTTCTTTATATGAAAACGTTCGTTCCAAAGGAATTTGATTTCTTGTATCAATTTTAATTGTATATCCTTTACTCGGCGCATGATCAGTTCCAAATCCAGAATACCCATATCCTCCAATTCCAAATCTATTTTTTAAATACTCTACTACAGAGGACATGTCCTTTCCCATTTCAGACGTGTCAAATAATTCTCGTCTGAAAAGAACATCAGATTCTGTGATTCCTTTTAAGTGAATAGCCTGGTCAATTGCATCGTTTGGAATAAATGTTGGAACCAATTTGTCAATATGACCTGGAAGCTGAAACTTATATCTGCCATTTAGGTACGCTTCAAGATGATCAACACGGTCCGATTTGCAGGCATATTTCCAATGACAATCGATTTTACCATTTTCATATTCATTCCAGAGTTGCTTTGCATGATTTAAAAGAATTGCCCCACTTTCATGATTCTTTATAACCTGCCGTACAGTCTCCATAATGTTGGGAAAAATATACCCATTTTTATCAAATGGTTCTGGCAGCCTTTCTTTAGGGACATCAAAAGCATCTTGAAAATAATATATAATATCCGTTACCACCTCTTCCTCATCCACTTGAGCTGCTATTATTTCTTCTTCTGCATCAAGGAAATGGTTACTTTCCACCATATCATAGATATGCTCTTCGACATCACTCCATGAAATAATTTCTGTCGGATGTTGTCTGCATTCATCCCCATATGCCAAGAGCATTCCCTGCTCTTTATCATAGTAAACACTGATCCGCTTACCATCTACTAAAAAACCGAGAGCTGCTCCACCATATGCTTGTTTTATCTTTTCAATAGCTGCATTGATTTCTTCAATTTCCCATTCACTATTTCCCATATTCCACCGCGTACTATAATAATTAAATACCTCATAAATTGCATGGTGATTATATCCAGCTGGTCCTGATTGTAAAATTAGATCAATAACTTCATTCGAAATTCGTCCTTTCGGACTAAACAACTTCTTTTTTGTAGACTGTGACAAATCAATATTTCCAACGGCTTCATTATCCTCTGATTTACTGGTTAAATATGTAAATAGATCTATTTGTCCTGATTCATTTGCGGAAATCCGTTTATCACTTTCTAAATTATCAGTGGTTTGTAAAGAATTTCCTTGCTTATTACTTCCATAATCTGCTCCCTGATTCTCTGTTCCGCCAACACTCTCTCTGGAAAACTCATTGTCTGAACCTTCATCTTTTCCTGAAGATTTTTCTGCATCGTATCGTACTGCTCCGTTGCCTGCGCTATCCTCTGATCCAAGAGGATCTCCAACTTCCCGTTGCACACCATAAGAGGCATCAGTTCTGGATAGTTTTCCATCAGATAATTGACTATCATTCTCGCCCAGGAATTTTTCTTGCTCAGAATCTGATCCAGATCTCCATATACTGGTGTTCGTTCCAGTCCCAGATACTTCAGTGCTTCCTTTTCTGTCATATTTTGCATTTTCTGTATTTCCGGATTCATTTTGATCTGTTGCTCTGACTGATTCTGCACGATCTCCTCTATTTCCAACATGTTCATCTCTCATTCTCCTTTTCTCACTAATCACAAAATCTCTGGTATATTGTAGTTCTTCTGCAGATACACGTTGAACCGCTTTCAAGCATTTCATACAAAGCATATCATTTAAATTACCATCAGTGTCGATAAAATAATTTTCAAACGTAACTGCAGATTCCTTTTTCACTTCATATCCAACATCACAACGCTGCAGAACTATTTTAGTACAACAATCTGCAATAAATTTATGCAATGCCCATCTTTTATCTAATTGTTGATCATCAAACCATAAATCTTTGTCCTCATTCAAAGCATAATTAATTGTTTTTTCATAAAGTAAATTATACAAATACTCTATGTTATCTTCAGTTCCTGGTTGGATATTCCGATAGCTTTGCATCAGATTATCCATAATATCATCGGTCATGCTCCATAGATGAATTTCTCTTCCCTTAGTGTCTGTAATATCAAAAACAAATTCTGAAAATTTTGCAAACGTTCCCGAAATATCATACGGAAAGACAGCAATTCCCGTGTTTTGCAATGGATACCTTCCAGATTTTTTCCAACCATCAAAACCAGTAATTAAAGTTGCATCCGGTCTTTGATTGTATACTGCAAAAATATTTTCAACAGACATCTGATAAATATTTCCATTTCCACAAAATGAAAGTAATTTTTGGAATCTATTAAAATCTTTCATCTGTATAACAGACTCATATACTCGCTTTTCAAGCTGATCAACTCTCATTTATTATTCCTCCGTTCTTATGTGGCATATCAAGGAAAGAAAAAGCTACCTTTTTACTCGACTTATCAATTACAAGACGTGCTGAAAACAACTTTCTCTTTTTCGGATTAAAAAATCCATGAATAACGTCTGTACGGCCATATACCAAAAGTTTCTTTATCTGCTCATCCGGAATTTCAACAGAAGAAACCGTAGTATAAACGCGAAAGCCACATTTACAGTAATAATTATTTTTACCCTTATAGAGAATCTTTTGGCAGATTGGGCATGAATAATCAGATTTTTCAGCAATATCTTCTTTATCCGGAAATTCAAAGCAAATATTCTGGCTTTCCTCATTCCATTTTAGATAGGCTGAAAAATTCGCTTTTCCTTTTTCTTTAGGCTTAAAACCGGAAATAAGATCTGTCTTACCATTCTTTACCAGTTTTTCTATCTGTACATCATCAATCATAACACCCGCTATTCGCCCAATGAAAAACTGGCATCCTTCTGTTCTGGAAACTCTGCCAGAACAAAAATAACCATATTTGCCTTTTTTGATCTCTTTTCCACATACCGGACATTTCAGGTTCATATTTACAGGCTCATTATTGTCAAACTTTAATGAGATACGATTTTGAGCCTTATCCCAATACAATCTGGCCTCAAACTTTTTCTTATCGCTATTCTTAAAACTGATCAATTCCGTTTCCATTCCGTTCAATACTGCCTCAAGTTCTTTTTTCCTAATCGTATGTCCCATAATTTGTCCGGCAAAAAAACTACAATCATTTTCAGCTCTTTCATTAAGGCTCTTAAAATTTTCACATTTAAACCCGTAACTTGTTTCAAGTATTTTTCCATGACAAATAGGGCAAAAAAGTTCCGTCTGCATATCTTCTACTTCAGGGAACTTAAATTTAATATTATTTTCTGAATCCAGATACAAAAAAGCATCAAATTTCGTTCCGGCAGAATTTTTGAATCCCTTAATAAGATCTGTTTTCCCTTCTACCAAAAGCTTTTTTACATTCTTATCCCCTATTACCTTTCCAGCAATCTTTCCAAACCAAAAACTACACCCATGCTCGCGATCAATATAGTTTTCACATTTATATAAATTTCCTTGTTTTAAAATTTTTCCTTTACATTTAGGACAAAGGAAATCTGTACTATTCCATGGCATATTGGTCAGCTCAAACTCAATTTTGTTACTTGATCTGTCAAAAATCAAATAAGCAGCGAATGGTTTATTTTTTTGTGACATAAAATCATAAAATGGACCGGTCTTTCCTTTGGTCAGCATAGCTGCCAATTCATTTGTAAGAAGTCTGTGCCCCAAAATATCTCCACTTACAGCAAATGTACAACCTTCTTTCTTATTAATATTGTTCTTACATTTAAACCCCCATTCCATTGTTTCAACTTCACCTCCACATAGTGGACATTTCAGTTTTGTGTTCCAGGAATCGAATTCTTTATATTTGGTTCGAATACTATTTGTTGCGTATTTAGAAATTTTTTTTCGAACTTCCGCTTTATTATTAACCCCATCATTTTTTATCTTATTACATGTTTCACGAACAAACTGATTAAATTCCTGTTCGAACACTTTCTTATCTTTATTTCCATTAGAAATTTCAGCCAACTGTTTTTCCCACTTGGCTGTTATTTCCGGGGACAAAAGTTCTGGGACTTCCATATTAACCACTTCATAGACCATATTACCAAGATTAGTAGGTGTAAGTATCTGCTTTGCATCATTCAAGTTAATATAGTTTAGCTTAATCAATTTACTTATTATTTCTGCACGGGTTGCAGATGTTCCAATTCCATTTGATTTAATTTGTTCTCTGAGTTCATCATCTTCTATTAATTGTCCGGCATTTTCCATTGCAATAACCATAGATCCAGAAGTATATCGTTTAGGTGGTGCCGTCATACCTTTTTTAATTTCATACGAACTTTGATATAATTGCCCTTTTTGCATGGTTTTTATATTGTCATCACCTGCATCATTCATGTATTCACCTGGTACTCCGGCTATATCATAAAAACCTGTTTTTACAAGAAATTTTTTCGACCCCCAAAATGACTCTTTATTTGCTTTTGCATTAAATTTTATTACTTCAAACTCTGCTGGAGGATAAAATGCTGCAAGGAATCTTCGGACGATCATTTCATACACTTTACTTTCTTTTTCTGTCAAATCTTTTACGGATTTTCCAGTTGGAATAATTGCATAATGATCCGTTATTTTGCTATCATCTACATACTTTCCTTTTAGTGTATAATGTTTATTTTCAATATTTAAAACATAATCCTTATATTTTTCATCAGTCTTTAAGCCTGATAAATTTATATATATCTCCTTAACGACAGCTGATGATAAAACTCGTGCATCCGTTCTTGGATAAGTTGTAACCTTTTTTTCATACAAACTTTGTGCAATAGATAATGTTTCAATAGGTGATATATGTAATAATTTGGAACATTCATTCTGAAGTTCTGCCAGATTAAACAATAATGGTGCATTTTTCTTTTCAATATTTTTTTCAACAGATGTAATTACAATTTCACGATTAAGTGATTGAATAAGATTTTTTGCATCCGCTTCCTCATTAAAGCCAAATTCTGAATACAGTTTGGGAGATTGAAAATAACTGCTTTCTTCCGTCACTCTCCATTCACAAGCAACAGATGCACCATTTGTTTCAATATTTCCCTTTATTCTATAAAAGTTTCTTACATGGAAATTGACAATCTCGCGTTCTCTCTTGACAATCATGCCCAATACGCACGTCATAACTCTACCAACAGATATAGGGACCTTATGTTTCTGCCCTGATCCAGTATTAAGCATTGGTGCATATAATATAGAAAGAAGTCGTGAAAAATTTATTCCAATCAAATAATCCGCAATTCCTCTCATGTATCCAGCATCTGACATATTTTTATACTCCACAAGTTCCTTTGCTTGTGAAATACCATTTAAAATTTCTTCTTCTGTCTGTGAGTTGATCCATACAACTTTTTCCTGTGCCTGTGCATTATGCCCTGCAAGCATTCTTATGAGCATTTGAATATATAATCCCTCTCTACCAGAATCACCGGCATAATAAATGGCGGTCACATCCGGACGGTTATACAATTTTTTTACAATTTCAAATTGTTTCCTTGTTTCAGCAATTGTTTCATACTTATATTTGTCCGGAATAAATGGTAAAGTTTCTAATTTCCATTCTTTTAACTCTTCCCTATATTTTTCTGGATATGATAATGTAACTAAATGACCTACCGCCCAGGTTACTATCCATAAATCATTTTCCATGTATCCTTGGTTTGTTTTCCCTGAAACACCAAGAACTTTAGCATATTCCTGTGCGACTGAATTTTTTTCAGCAATTATTATCTTTTTCATTTTCTCACCTCAAAAATAGGGTAGAGGGAGAATAATTATCTCGCCCCTCCCATTGAACCGTACGTACGGATCTCGTATACGGCTCTACAACTTATATTCCAACTTTTGCTAAGTAATAGGATAAG
>ENA-UONV01002008-UONV01002008.1-human-gut-metagenome-genome-assembly--contig:-CS4-NODE-2008-length-15990-cov-19.107248_pt1 | contig 15990 bp, 10 predicted proteins | sample MGYA00242461_ERZ724008 | MGnify/ENA metagenome assembly ERZ724008 | reverse complement strand
GCAAACATCCATATAAATTTTAAAACGCCTAAAATAAAAAACAAAACCCCCGCGCCGCGCCCCCCACCGCGCGCGCCGCGGCGACAAAAAGGAAAAAAATTATGCTTGAAAAATACATCTCTGCCGCAGCGGGCAGAACCAAAGCGGACATAGTTTTGAAGAACGCGAAATACGTCAACGTATTCAACGGAAAAATCGAAAACGGCGACATAGCAATCTGCGGCGACAGGGTGGTCGGCACGGGCAGCTATGAGGGCGTCAAGGAAATCGACGTAAGCGGAATGTACGTTCTTCCCGGTTACATAGACGGACACGTTCACATCGAAAGTTCGCAGCTTTCCCCCGAAGAGTTCGCTTCTCTCATCGTTCCCAGAGGCACTACGACAATAATCGCCGACCCTCACGAAATTACCAATGTCTGCGGCATGGCGGGCGTTGAATATATCGCCAAGGCTTCCGAGAATATTCCTCTCGACGTAAAAATTCAGTTGCCCTCGTGCGTACCCGCAACGCCCTTTGAAACGAGCGGCGCAACCCTTTCGGGCGACGATATAGCCGCACATATAGGCGATTCATGCGTGTTCGGTCTGGGCGAATTCATGAATTTCCCTGGCGTCGTTAACGCAGACGCGGATGTCGTCAAAAAGCTGGAGGCGGCTCATTCGACAGGCAAGATAATCGACGGACATGCGCCTGCGCTCAGCGGAGCTGCGCTCAACGCATACCTTTGCGGCGGCATAACCACCGACCACGAGTGCGTCAACTCCGCCGAGATTGAAGAAAAACTTTCCAAGGGTGTCTATGTTCATCTCCGCCACGGCTCGTCCACGCGCAACCTCGTGTCCAATTCCAAGGCGGTGAACGCGGCTAACATGCGCCGCTTCATCATGTGTACGGACGACAGGCACGCCGCCGACCTCAAGGAAAAAGGACACATCGACGACGCTTTGAGAAAGGTAGTCGCCGGCGGGCTCGACCCCGTATGGGCGGTTACAATAGCAACTTTAAACGTTGCGGAGTGCTACTCGCTCAAGTGGCGCGGCGCAATCGCACCTTATTATTTTGCCGACCTCGTAGTCGTTGACAACCTCAAGGATTTCAACGCAAAGTATGTGTTCAAGGACGGCGCGCTCGTCGCCGAGGACGGCAAGCCGCTGTTCGACACTTCGGTGCGCTATCTCTCGCCCGACGTACTGAATACCGTTCACGTAGACCCCCTTAAGGCGGACGATTTCATTCTCGCGCTCAAGGGCAAAAAGGCGAGGGTTATGACCATTCTTCCCGACAACGTCGTTACGGGCTGCGAAATATGCGAAGTAGAAAGCAGGAACGGCGACGTCGTGCTCGAGGGTACTGACATTCTCAAGATGGCTGTCGTCGAGCGCCACAAGCATACCGGAAATATAGGCAAGGGGCTTTTGAAGGGGTACGGCCTCAAGGGCGGCGCGCTGGGCATAACAATTTCCCACGATTCGCACAACATAATTCTTCTCGGCGACGATAACGAGAGCATGGCAAAAGCTGCCAACCGCCTCGCAGAAATAGGCGGCGGCATGGTAGCCGTAAACGCAAAGACGGGCGAGGTGCATTCGCTCACTCTCGACATCGCGGGACTTATGTCCTCGCGCGATGCCGAGAGTTTGCAGCGCGACAGCAAGCAGCTCATAGAAATCGCGTACTCTATGGGCGTTGACAGGCGGCACGAAGCGTTCATGTCGCTCGCGTTCCTTTCGCTCGCCGTAATTCCCGAACTCAAACTGCTCGACACGGGACTTTTCGACGTTACAAAGTTTACCTTTACGGACATAAACGCCGACTGATTAAGTCTGCCGCTTCCCGGCAAGGCGTTCGCGAATGTTTAAAAAGCAACTAAAGGCCAAATTCAATGCGCGCCCCGTCCGCCCAGCGGCGGACGGGGCGCGCATTTTGCTTTATGAAGTCGCAACGCGGTCAAAAGCGGGCGGGCGGCGCTCCGCCCGCCCGCTTTTTGCTTGCAATTTACATTTTTTTGCAAAAAACTTAAATAAACGCGTTTACATGGCGGTCAAAATATAGTACAATAATAAACGGACAAAAACGCACAACCGATGCGCGCACGCGCGCATTGCGCATAAAGGAAGGTTATGGGACTTTTTAAATTCATGGCAAACGCCGACAGTCGCAGGGCGTTGAGAAAACTTAACAAGCAGGCGGAGCGCGTGGAAGCGCTCGAACCCAAGTACGCGGCAATGAGCGACGAAGAGCTTAAAGGTCAGACGGCTATACTCAAAAAGCGCCTCGCAGACGGCGAAACGCTGGACGATATTTTATACGACGCGTTCGCCGCGCTCAGAGAGGCGAGCTGGCGAGTTCTCAAAATGAAGCACTTCCACGTTCAGATAATCGGCGGCATCTGCCTTCACCAGGGACGTATCGCCGAGATGAGAACGGGCGAAGGCAAGACGCTCGTTTCCACGCTGCCCGCATACCTCAATGCGCTTACGGGCAAGGGCGTACACATAGTCACCGTCAACGATTACCTCGCGCGCCGCGACGCAGAGTGGATGGGCAAGGTGCATAAGTTCATGGGTCTGACCTGCGGCGTGGTCGTTCCCGGCATGGACGACAACCAGAAAAAGGAAGCCTACAAGTGCGACATAATCTATGCAACCAACAACGAACTCGGCTTCGATTACCTCAGGGATAACCTCAAAACTTCCATTTCAGCAATGGTTCAGCGCGAGCTTAACTACTGCATAATCGACGAAATCGACAGCATTCTCATAGACGAAGCGCGTACCCCTCTCATCATTTCGGGCAAGGGCGGCGAAAGCTCGCAGCTTTACGTCGACGTGGACAGATTTGTAAGAAACCTTCACGGCGGTTTCGACGACGACAAGAAAGCTGCCGAAATGCGCGTTCCCGTGCGCAAGAAGAAGGGTCAGACGCTCACCGAGGAAGAGGAAGCCGTCAACAGCCAGCTCGAGGCAATCCGCCGCGACATGGAAAACTGGGACTACATCATCGACCGCAAGGATAAGTCGGTAACCATAACCGAAAAGGGCGCGGAAAAGGCAGAAAAATTCTTCGGCATAAAGAACCTCGGCGACATAGAAAACGCCGACCTCAACCACCACATACAGCAGGCGCTCAAGGCGCACGAACTCTTCGCCCGCGACGAAAACTACATCGTTACCGAGGACGGCGAGATTATGATAGTCGACGAATTCACCGGTCGTCTTATGGTCGGCAGGCGCTATTCGGACGGACTTCACCAGGCTATAGAGGCGAAGGAAAGGGTCAAGATAAGGGAAGAAAACAAAACTCACGCAACCGTTACCTTCCAGAACTATTTCCGCCTTTACAACAAGCTTTCGGGCATGACTGGTACGGCAAAGACGGAGGAAGCGGAATTCCGTACCATATACTCCCTCGACGTAGTGTGCATTCCCACAAACAATCCTGTTCAGCGTATAGACTATCCCGATAAGATATTCTCCACCGTCGAGGGCAAAAAGAAAGCCATCGTCGAAGAGGTCATCGAGCGCCACGAAAACGGTCAGCCCATCCTAATCGGTACGGTAACCGTAGATAAGTCGGAAGAAATTTCCAGACTTTTACGCCGCAACGGCATAAAGCATAACATTCTCAACGCAAAGAACCACGCGCGCGAGGCGGAAATCGTCGCGCAGGCGGGCAGGTTCGGCGCGGTTACCATAGCCACCAACATGGCAGGTCGAGGCACGGATATTCTGCTCGGCGGCAACCCCGAATACCTCGCCAAAAAGCGCATGAGGGAAGAGGGCTACGACCACGACATGATAGAAGTCGCAATCTCCTACGCCGACAGGGAATTCACCGAAGAAGAGACCGCCGCGAGAAACAGATACGACGAACTTTACAAAATGTACAAAGCCGAAACGGACGCCGAAAAGAAAAAGGTGCTCGAAGCGGGCGGTCTGTGCATAATAGGTACCGAACGCCACGAGTCCCGCCGCATAGACAACCAGCTGCGCGGACGTGCGGGACGTCAGGGCGACCCCGGCGCTTCGGTGTTCTTCATCTCGCTCGAAGACGACCTTGCAAAGCGTTTCTGCGGCGAAAAGGTCAAGGCGCTCTATTCCTCGCTCATTGACGAGGACGAATGTCTTCAGTCGCGCCTGCTTTCGCGCTCTATCGAAAACGCGCAGATGGCAATCGAGGGCAGAAACTTCGGCGCAAGAAAGCATACCCTTCAGTACGACGAAGTGATGAACGAACAGCGTAAGCTCATCTATTCCGAAAGACTTAACGTGCTCCGCGGCGGCGACGTGCATGAGCAAATGCTCAAGTATATTCCCGATTACGTCGGAAAAGTCGTTTCCGAAACGGTCAATACCGACGCAATGCCCGAAAAATGGGACGAGGAGGCTCTCAACGCCGCCCTTCAGCAGAAGGTTTATCCCGAAGAATGTACTTTCGTCATCACGCGCGAAATGCTCGAAAGATGGGACTACGAGTACGCGATTGAAAAGATTTCCAAGGAAGTTCAGAAAGCTTACGACCAGAAGATTGAAAATATATCCAAAGAAACGCGCGGTCAGGTCGATTACAGACAGATTGAGCGCAACGAACTCCTCCGTGCGGTAGACAGAAACTGGATAGACCACATCGACGCGATGGATCAGCTCCGCAAGGGCATAGGACTGCGCGGTTATGCACAGCAGGATCCCGTTATCGCATACAAGCAGGAAGGACACGAAATGTTTGAAGAAATGATAGAACGCATTCAGACGACTACCATTTCCCGCCTGCTCAAGGGCAAGATAGTGCGCGTTCAGCCCGCACCCAGACACATACCCGTCCGTGCGCCCCAGCCTTCCGCGCCTCAGCCCGCTCCCGTAACGGCTCAGCCCGCTCCTGCGGCGGCACAGCCTGCGCCCGCGGCGGCAAAAGCGCCTTCCGCGCAGCCTCCCGTGGCGCCCCTCAACGCAAAGGCAATGCCTTTCGGCTCGCCCGATGCAGAGGGAAATTTCGTTCCCAAGGAGCTTAAAATCCACAGACCCAAAAAGCAGGACAAATAATTCATTTGACGGAAATTTATAATGTTTAAAGCAGACGATTACAGATTAAGATTAAAGGCGCTGCAGGACACTCTGGCAGAGGCAAAATACGCCCTCGACATCGACAATCTCGACGGAAAACTTTCAGAGCTGAAAGCCGAACAGGAACAGCCCGAAGTATGGCAGGACCTTGAAAGGTCGAAAAAGGTCGGAAGGGAAATTTCGGCTATAGAGAGCAAGATGGCGGCATATAAAAAGGGTTACGATGCAATCGAGGAGGCGATGACTTTCATCGACCTCATCGAGGAAGCGGACGACGAAAGCCTAATACCCGAGCTTGAAACCATGATAAAAGCCGCCGAAGACGATATAGAAGACATGCGCATACGCGCGCTATTGAAGGGCAAGTACGACGCAAACAACGCCATGCTCAACCTTCACTCGGGCGCGGGCGGAACAGAGGCTTGCGACTGGACGCAGATGCTTTACAGAATGTATTGCCGTTATTGCGAAAGTCAGGGCTTTAAGGTAACCGAACTCGACCTCGAAAACGGCGACGAAGCGGGCATAAAGTCGGTTTCGTTCAAGGTTGAAGGGGAAAACGCCTACGGCTTTTTAAAGGCGGAAAAAGGCGTTCACAGGCTTGTGCGCATATCGCCTTTCGACGCCAACAAGCGCAGACATACATCCTTTGCCTCGCTCGAAGTGATGCCCGAAGTAGACGACGAGGGCGAAGTTCAGATACGCGACGAAGATATAAGAATAGACGTCTATCGTTCGTCGGGCGCGGGCGGACAGAAAGTCAACAAGACCGAAACCGCTATAAGAATTACCCACTTTCCCACGGGCATAGTCGTAACCTGCCAGAACGAGCGCAGTCAGCTCCAGAACAAGGAAATGGCGTTCAGATACCTTCGCGCAAAGCTGGTTGAAAGACAGATTGCCGAAAGGGAAGCGGCGGACGCCGAACTTAAAGGCGAAATAAAGAAAATCGAATGGGGCAGCCAGATACGCTCGTACGTGTTCTGCCCTTACACCCTGGTAAAAGACCACCGCACGGGCTATGAAAACACTAATATTCAGGCAGTCATGGACGGCGATATACAGGGCTTTATAATTGACTATCTTAAAAAGACCGTATGATACGGGAGGAGATAAAATTATGTCGAATAACGTCAACACGCAACCAGAACAGATCGAAGTTGTTTCAATGCAGGAAGCAGCGGAAGAATTTGGCAAAAGACTTGTAAAACTTTACGGCGCGGAATACTTCGTTCGCGAAGGAAAACATCTGCGCGAACACCTCGTGGAGGTCGGCGTGGAAGCTGGCGCATGTCTTGAGAGCATTGCTCGCCTCAGCGACAAAAAAGCAAAAATCGACGCGACTAACAGAGCTATAACCCTCTTCAGCTCGGTGGAATATACCGTAAACGTCATGTACATGCTTGCGCTCTACACAAAAAAGCAGGTTGCGCCCGTAATCAGCTATTGCAAGGCGGTAATAAACGCGCTTGCAGAACTCATGTCAACCGTTCCCGAAGCTCGTAAGGTTATCAAGGTAAAGAACCCTATAAGCGTTACCGGCGCGGACGAAGAAAATGTCAGCCTGTCGTTTGGCAAGTACATATCGTCAACCGAAACCTCAACGGACGGCATGGCAGACGGTCTGGACGACGTAATCTGATAATTGAACAAACAACCCTGCAAGCGGCGCAAATTTTTGCGCCGCCGGTATAACTATGTGCCTCAAAGATAATTTCACAATAAAAAAAGAGCCTGTAATACTCGGAATAGAGAGCAGCTGCGACGAAACGGCGTGCGCCGTCATACGCGGCAGAAAACTTCTCGCCAACCAGATAATTTCTTCTGCGGCGGAGCAGGCTAAATACGGCGGCGTAGTGCCTGAAATAGCTTCCAGAATGCACACCGAGGCGGTGGACGAAGTCGCCGCCCGTGCGCTTGCGGAGGCGGGACTGACCGTCGGCGACGTCGACGCCGTTGCCGTAACCTACGGCGCGGGACTTTTAGGCGCGCTTTTGGTGGGATTATCGTTTGCAAAAGGGCTCGCATATACCCTCGGCGTGCCGCTCATAGCGGTCAACCACATACGCGGACACCTTGCCGCGGCATATCTCGACGAACCAGAACTTAAACCGCCCTTCGTTACGCTTCTTGCAAGCGGCGGACACACCGCAATACTTCATACAAGGGACTATCTCAATTTTGAGGTTCTCGCCTCGACATTGGACGACGCCGCGGGCGAAGCATTCGATAAATGTGCTCGCGTTCTCGGTCTTCCCTATCCCGGCGGTCCTAATGTGGAAAGGCTTTCAAAGGAGGGCAAGGAGGGCGTAAAACTTCCCTCCGCGCTCGTAAAACATTCTTCAAACACTGCGTTTTCGTACAGCGGACTGAAAACCGCCGTAATAAACTATTGCCATACGGCGCAGCAGCGCGGCGAAGAGTACAGCAAGGCGGACGTTGCTTATGCATTCCAGCGCTCGGCGATAGATCCTCTGGTGGAAAAGACGGTGGAATATGCCCTTTCACTCGGCGTCAACTGCGTTACTGCGGGCGGCGGAGTAATTGCCAACGGTTATCTTCGCGAAAAACTTTCCGCAGCATGCAAAAAAGCGGGGCTTAAGCTCGTCCTGCCCGAAAAGAAATACTGCACGGATAACGCGGCAATGATTGCATCCGAAGGCTTAAATCAGTATCTTGCCGGCAATTTTGCCCCGATGGACATTAACGCCTGCGCGGCAATACCGTTAAAGACATAATATTAACTTCTCTGCTAAACAGCTATTTTTTTTAAACTGTTTTGCAGCGTTGTGAAAATAATTTATACGTTGCGGTAAAATAGCGCCTTAATCAAATATTGCTTTGTCCCCCGAAATCTGTCGGGGGACTTTAAATTTATAATTAAGGATTAATGCGCCTTATAATCTCGGCGCTTATATAACTCCTGAATGATTTTATCCGTATGCAGGTCATTTTGCAAGTGCAAGGAATATAAATTTTTGTCAAATCAATCATATTTTTAATATGGACATTTCCTCATATGGGCATATGCGCCCGACACAGCGCGCAAAAATCAAAAAAATTGTATTGTCTGTATGCAAAAAGTAAAATACAGATAATACACTACATACAGATAATACAATAAATTTATTGCTTGATTTGCGTTATAGGTTTGTAAAAATTGCAGCTTACGCGGCATATGAGTAATAAATTTTATGTATTTGCGTAAATGGTAATAAGGTTTTAAATCGTCATGCGCGGCGATAAGACGAAAATCGGCGTTAAATCGCTTTACTTTTTTTGCGCATTTTAATATAATTAGTTTACAATTCAATAGTAAAGGCGTTTGAAAAAGGACAACGCCGCGCGATACACAGCTTTCAGAGAGCCTGCGTCAGGTGCGAGCAGGCAGCAAGGTCGTGCGGATATCACCTTTTAAGCCTGCCCCCGAAATTTATAGCATTTTTTAAATCATATTCAAATTTTTTAAGCGTTAAAATGCTCAATTCAGCCGGAGTTTGTATCAGAGCAAATTTTTGCCGCATGATTTTTTGAAATTAAAAAGTAAGGGCGCACGGATTCGCAACCCGTCATAAATTGCGGCAAATGTTAGTTTGTTTTGGTGGTTTATAAGCACTTTGTTTTGGTGTCCGGAACGAAAGTGCTTTATTTTTTTATAAAAAATTATATTTTCGGGTGAAAAAATGTACAAAAAGGTTGATACTTCCTTAAATTTCGTGGAAAGGGAAAAGGAAGTAATTAAATTCTGGAAAGACAACGACGTCTTTGAAAAGTCAATATCCAAAAACGAAGGCGGAGAGGAATTCTCCTTTTACGACGGTCCTCCTACGGCTAACGGCAAGCCGCATATCGGACATATTTTAACGCGCGTAATGAAGGACATCATTCCCCGCTACCAGACCATGAAGGGCAAGCACGTCTTGAGAAAGGCGGGCTGGGACACTCACGGTCTGCCCGTTGAGCTGGAAGTTGAAAAATCTCTCGGCATTGACGGCAAACAGCAGATCGAAAGCTACGGCATAGAACCTTTCATAAAGCAGTGCAAGCAGTCGGTCTGGAAGTATAAGGGCGAATGGGAAAAAATGAGCGATCGCGTCGGCTATTGGGCTGACATGGAAAACCCCTACGTAACCTACGACGACAAATATATCGAGTCGGAGTGGTGGGCGCTCAAGGAAATGCACAAAAAAGGTCTCCTTTACAAGGGACACAAAATCGTGCCTTATTGCCCCCGCTGCGGCACGGCGCTCTCCTCGCACGAGGTTGCGCAGGGATATAAGTCGGTCAAGGAAAATTCCGTCGTCGCCCGCTTCAAGGTAAAGGGCGAGGAAAACCGCTACATCCTCGCGTGGACGACTACGCCCTGGACGCTTCCTTCCAACGTCGCGCTCTGCATGAACCCTGCAGAAAACTATATAGAACTTGAAAGTGACGGCGTAAAATACATCATGGCGGAAGCTCTCGCGCACAACTTCTTTGAAGATTACAAGGTAATTTCGAGAAAGAGCGGCAAGGAATGGGAAGGTTTGGAATACGAGCCTTTATTTGCTCAGACAACTGCGGAAATAAAGCGCATTTCGCCCGCTTCTGCTCCCGCAAAAGCGCACTATGTCGTCTGCGATAACTATGTAACCATGGCAGACGGCACGGGCGTCGTACACATTGCTCCCGCATTCGGCGAGGACGACTATAAGGTGGGCAAAAAGTACGCCCTTCCCGTCGTTCAGCTCGTAAACGAACGCGGCTGCTTCGACGAGCGTTTCCCCGAACTTAACGGAGTTTTCGCGAAGAAAGCCGATAAAACTATAATAGAAATGCTCGAAAACGGCGGACTTTTATTTAAAGTTGTCCCCTTCGAGCACGATTATCCCCATTGCTGGCGCTGCGACACGCCCCTATTGTACTATGCGCGCTCTTCCTGGTTCATAAAGGTAACGCAGGTAAAGGACGACATAATCGCTTCCAACCGCTCAGTAAACTGGATGCCCGAAACGATTAAAGAGGGCAGAATGGGCAACTTCCTCGAAAACGTCATCGACTGGGGACTTTCCCGCGACAGATATTGGGGTACGCCCCTGCCCGTATGGGTATGCCCCGACTGCGGCGAGATAGAGGTAATAGGCTCTAAAGCCGAACTCAAGGAAAAATGCTCTCTTCCCGCAGATAAGGACATAGAACTTCACCGTCCTTACCTTGACGATCTCACCTGCACCTGCCCCAAATGCGGCGGCAAGATGAAGAGGACGCCCGAAGTAATAGACTGCTGGTTCGACTCGGGTTCAATGCCCTTCGCGCAGTATCACTACCCGTTTGAAAATAAGGACGTTTTCGAGCGCACGTTCCCCGCAGACTTCATTTCCGAAGCCGTCGACCAGACGCGCGGCTGGTTCTATACTCTGCTCGTAATAAACACAATACTTTTCGGCAGAGCGCCCTTCAAAAACTGCATAGTTTTAGGACACGTAAACGATAAAAACGGCATAAAGATGTCCAAGCACAAGGGCAACGTCGTCGATCCCTGGTCGGTGCTCGACAAGCAGGGCGCAGACGCCGTCCGCTGGTATTTCTATACTTCGTCCGCTCCCTGGCTGCCTTCAAGGTTCTACGAAGACGCAGTTTCCGAAGCGCAGAGGAAGTATATCGGCACGGTATGGAACACGTATGCGTTCTTCACGCTTTACGCAGAAATTGATAAGTATAACCCCGCGGACTACAAACTCGAAAAGTGCAAACTTTCGCTCATGGACAAGTGGATACTTTCCAAGCTCAATTCGCTCGTCAAGCTCGTTGACAGCCACCTTGCAGAGTACGAAATAACCGATTCCGCCCGAGCATTGCAGGAATTTGCAGACGTGCTTTCCAACTGGTACGTCCGCCGCGGCAGAGAGAGGTATTGGGGCAGCGAAATGACGGAGGACAAGGCGGCGGCATATACTACGCTCTATACCGTCCTCGTTACGCTCGCAAAACTGACCGCGCCCTATACGCCTTTCATGGCGGAAATGATGTATTCCAACCTCGTTCCCGCGTTCTTCCCCGCAGAGCCCAGGTCGGTTCATCTCTGCTCGTTCCCCGTTGCGGACGAAAACCGCATAGACGCCGAGCTTGAAAAGGGCATGGACGGCGTGCTCGACATCGTCGTTCTCGGCAGAGCGGCGAGAAATGCAGGTAACCTCAAAAACCGTCAGCCTCTTTCCAAGATGGTGGTGGTAACCGCGCGCGATTTCTCACTTTCGGAAGACGAAAAACGCATAGTGCTCGACGAACTCAACGTCAAAGACTTCACCGTTGCGGAGGACGCGACAAAGTATATAAGCTATAAACTTAAGCCCCAGCTCAAGACACTCGGTCCTAAATACGGCAAAAAACTCGGCGCAATTTCGGCGTTCCTTGCAAACTGCAACGCAGACGAAGTCGTTGCGGCTGTCAAGGACGGCGGCGTTTACGAGATTGCAGGCGAGGGCGTGTTCTTAAAGCAGGAAGATCTGCAGATTTTCACGCAGTCGGCGGAAGGTTACGTTGCCGCAGCCGATAAGGGCATAACCGTCGCCCTCGACACGGCGCTCACCGAAGAGCTTATCGAAGAGGGCATAGAGCGCGAACTCGTTTCCAAGATACAGAACATGAGAAAGGAGGCGGGCTTTGAAGTTACCGACCGCATAGCAGTGTATTACGTTGCGGAAGGCAAGGCGGCAAAGGTGCTTAAAAAGGCGGCTTTCGCAGGCGACGTTCTCGCGCAGTCGATAACCGAAGGACAGGCAGAGGGCTTCACCAAGGAGCAATCCATAAACGGCGAAAAAGTAACACTTACCGTAGTAAAGCAAAATTAACATTATAAAAAAAGGAGGTTCTGATTTCAGAACCTCCTATTTTTTTAAACCCAATATTTCATCTGCCGAGACTTCTAATATTTCACAGATGTTTGCAAAAGTTTCCAATGACGGATATTTGTCCAATCGCAGATATTTGCTCACCGTTGATGGGTTGATTTTCAGCTTTTCTGCTAATTCTTTCTGTGACATATTGCTCGTTCTTATTTCATCGCGTAACCGCTTTTGTATATCTTCAATCTTAATCATGTAAAAATAATAGCACAATGTGCAATTTGTACTTGACAAAAGGCACATTGTGCCTTTATAATGTAAAAAAGAGTAAAAAAGCAAAGGAGAAAATTATGGAAAGTACTCAAAATACCGCGGAAACAAACATATCAAGCGATATATTTAAAACTACTGACGATTTGGTTTCGGTTTGGCTCAGCAGAACACCGAAAGCAAATAACACTGTAAGAATATTAAAAATATTGCCTTATGCTGCAATGCTTGTAGCGTTATTGTCATTAGTACTAATGTATTTTAAGGGGCAGTCTTTCAATGCGCTTGAAGCAGAAGAGCGCCTTGCGGCGTTGCCGGGACACGTTACTGTGGTAAAAGTATGGCTGTTTTTATTGTCTTTTATGCTTTGTGTCATGTTATACGGAAGGGATGTGCGCAATGACTATGTGCTTTTAAAACTTTCCGATTGGATAAAGCAAACTAACTTTGATGCAAAATCTTACTTAAAATATCTCGCTGAACAAAATATTAATGTGTCACAGGGGTTTAAATATGATAAGTCAGTCGAAGCAATATACATTTCAAATAAGCCGATTTTCAGGCGAGTTCAGGTAATCAAGCTTATTTGGTTTATCGTAGCTATAATTATAACTGAAATTTTTACAAATACGGTGTTGTTTGACAAATACATAAATGCTGTGCTTAACTCATTGAATGCGGATAAAGAATTGTATAATCTTTGGATTATTTCAGGTATAATAGGCGCGGTATTAATTTTATTGCCAAGTATAATAGTCGAGATTACTATATCAGTTAAAGCTGCAAAATATATCGAAGAGTTACAGGGGCAGAGCAGTCAATAATTAAACACACAAATTCATTAAAGCAATAAAACGCTCATAGCATATACTATGAGCGTTTTTGATTTAAAAGCGGGACAAAGCGGAAGGATAACAAAAATTAATGTTCAGGGCGCGGCGGCGCAAAGGCTCAATGCGCTCGGGTTCGTGTGCGGCGCGCGCGTGTGCGCGTTGTCGTTCTGTCTGTTCAATACGGGCGTACTCGTCGGCGTGGGCGCAACAAGGGTGGCACTTCGCAAAAAAATTGCCGCCCTCGTGGAGGTGGAAGAGTGAACATAGTGCTTGCAGGCAACCCCAACGCGGGCAAGACAACGCTCTTCAACAGCCTTACGCGCAGCAGACTTAAAACGGGAAACTGGCACGGAGTTACCACGCGTTCTTTCAGCAAGAAGAGCGGCAACATTACCTTTACCGACAGCCCGGGACTGTACTCGTTCGAGGCGTACACAATGGAGGAGGGCTCGGCGGCGGACAGTATAGCCTCTGCCGACGCCGTCATCAACGTCGTCGATTGCATGACGCTGGAAAACTCGCTTGCGCTTACCAAAAAACTCATTTCGGCGAACAAAAACGTCGTTGTGTACCTTACCAAAAAGCGCGCATTAAGGGCGCGCGGCGGCTGGGTGAATGTCGGGGAACTTGAAAAATTTCTGGGCGTTCCCGTCTACGACTGTCGCCCGTCGGAACTAAAACGCCGCGCGCGGCGCGGCGAACTTCTGCGTCCCGCCGCGCGCGGCGAAAGTTCGTTGGATAAGGCATATTATGCGGGCAATGCCCGCCTGCGCCCGATTGAAAAGCTGTTTTACGGCAAAATATGTGCGCCCGTAATCTTTTTCGGCGCAATGCTCATAACTTTCTTTTTCACCTTTTTCCCCTGCATGCCCGGGGCGGTTTTAAAGGATGCGGCGGAAGAACTGATATGCGTAAAATTTGCCGAAGCGCTGCGCTTGAGCATGACGAACGCATACTTTGCCTCGTTTTTCTGCGACGGCGTTGTGGGCGGCGCGGGCGGAGTGCTGAGCTTTGCGCCGCAGCTTGCCATGCTCTATCTTTCGCTCATTCTGCTTGACGAAAGCGGCGTTATGAGCGCGCTGTGCTTCGTTACGGACGGACTGTTTGAAAAAGTAAATCTTTCGGGCAGGGCGGCTTTTTCATTAATTTCGGGACTTGGCTGCACGGCGGCGGCAATTTCCACCACCCGCGGCTATGCAAACCGCGCGTCGCAGGTGCGCACCATAGCCATGCTTCCCTACATTCCCTGCGGCGCGAAACTGCCCGTCTTCATCACCTTTTTGTCGCCGCTCTTTCAAGACCCTTTCCCCGCGGTGTGCATTCTCTATTTTACGGGAATTGCCATATCGCTCGCCGCGTCTGTGGTCATGCGCGGGGGCGAGGAAGGGCTTATAACCGAAATCGCGCCCGTGTCGCTTCCGTCGCCCTCACAGGTCGCAAAAAAGTTGTGTTTTTATCTCTCTTCGTTTATAATCAAAGTGGCGTCTGTGGTAACGGTATTCTGCATGGTCAGCTGGCTGCTGTCCCACCTTTCGCCCTCATTCGCATTAGTGGGGGTGGAGGACAGCATACTCGCGCGGCTGTGCTCGCTGTTGCTTCCCCTCTTCAGACCGATGGGCGTTGACGACTGGCGGCTCGCTTATGCCTTCGTTTCGGGCTTTGCCGCCAAGGAAAACGTGGCGGCGACCATCTCTCTCATGTTCGGCGGAGGACTTCAGTTAACCCTTCCGTCCGCCGCGGCGGCATGCGCGTTCGTACTGACCTGTCCCGCGTGCATATCGGCGTTTTCGGCGTCGGTGAGGGAAATAGGCTTTAAAAAGACGCTGGCAATCAACCTCTTTCAGCTGCTGTGCGCATTGCTCTTTTCCTACGCCGTATATTTTATTTTTAACTTGCTATGAAAGAATTCACTGTAACCAATTCCTGCAAACTCAAAGATTTTACCGACAGTACCTATCCACAGGGCAGTTTTTATTTCAATGTTCTGCTCAAGGGTGGGGATATACGCGTAAACGGCGCAAAAGTTACGACAAACGCTGTCCTCGGCGCGGGTGACGCCGTTCGCTATTACACTACGGCTAAAATGGAAGCGAAAAAAAGCCACGAGCGCGTTTTCGAGGACGAAAACATTTACGTCGCGGATAAATACAGCGGAGTTAATACCGAAGCGCTCGCCTGCGAACTGGGGCTTTTCGCCGCGCACAGGCTGGACAGGAATACGTCGGGACTGATAGTCTTTGCAAAGACGGAAAATTGCAGGGACGCGCTCGAAAAAATTTTCAAAGACCGCGCCGTTTACAAGGCATATCTGTGTATAGCGGCAAATAATTTTTCCGCCGACCGCGCAGACCTGCGCGCATTCCTCAAAAAGGACGAAAAGCGCAGCACGGTTGCGGTCAGTGACGTTCAGGGCAGAGGCTTTTCGCCCATACGCACGGAATACGAAGTGCTTTCCGCGACAGGCGACCTTGCGCTCGTAAAGGTAATTCTGTATACGGGCAAAACGCACCAGATACGCGCCCACATGGCGCATATAGGCTGTCCCTTGCTCGGCGACGAAAAGTACGGAAACGAGGCACTCAACGCCGCTTACGGCGTCAAAAGGCAGCTCCTCGTTTCAAAGTGGCTTTGCTTTTCGCTCGACGGCAGAAAATATTCCTTTGAAAGCTCTTTTTCGCCTCAGTTCCCGCAAAAAAATAAATAAAGCGTTCCGTGGACTGTTCGGCAGTAAAAACGCAATATAAGGATAACCGCAAACCGCCCGCGCAGAGATAAGGAGCAGATAATACGCTCGGACTAACCGAAAAATGCGACAATTCGCAGTCAGAAAGTAAAAAGCAAGCAAGGAAGGAAGTTAAAATGCTCGCGTACAGCATAAAAAAAGACTTTGCTTTCATACTCAACAAATTTAAACCGCATTAAAAGCGGCATAAATTCAAGCCGCCGCCCGACTTCTGTCGGGCGGCGGGTTTTAAAATTTTGAAAATTAAAAAACTATCT
>ENA-UONV01001992-UONV01001992.1-human-gut-metagenome-genome-assembly--contig:-CS4-NODE-1992-length-16145-cov-16.074643_pt1 | contig 16145 bp, 15 predicted proteins | sample MGYA00242461_ERZ724008 | MGnify/ENA metagenome assembly ERZ724008 | reverse complement strand
GCGGCTTGAGCCGCGGGAGCTTTTATCATATTCGAAATCAGTCGTTGCGTTTGCCGAAGTTTTTCAAAAGTCTTGCAAACTTGGGAACGCTCTTGTCGCTGGGACGCTCTATAGTATCTTCGTCAGCAGACTGATAGGACTGTGCAGGCTGCTGGGGCTGCTGCTGATAACCCTGATTAAACGAGGGTTGCTGATATCCCTGATTGTATGCCGACTGCTGAGGCTGCTGGTAAGCACCCTGATTGAACGCAGACTGCTGGGGCTGCTGACGATTGAGCGAATAAGGGTCGTTGTTTATTGGCATGCGCGAAGAATAATTCTGCTGGGTATAAAGCTGACCGCTCGTGTATGCCCTTTGCTGTTCTTCTTCCTTTTTATTGTCAAATCCGGGGAAACCGGTTGCGATTACGGTTATTTCGACTTCGTCCTGAACGTTGGGATCGATGCGTGCGCCGAATATTATGTTTGCCGAAGCGTCTACAACGCTGCGCACAAGCTCTGCGGCGTCCGCTACCTCATCGAAAGTAAGGTCTGTGCCGCCGACAACGTTAAGAATAACGCCGCGCGCACCTTCGATAGTCGTTTCAAGGAGCGGGCAATTGACAGCCACTCTTACGGCTTCGATAATTCTGTTATCGCCCTTTGCAACGCCTACACCGAGGTGGGCAATGCCTTTATCCTTGAGGACGGTTTTAACGTCTGCAAAGTCGAGATTGATGAGAGCGGGGTTAACTATGAGTTCGGCAATGCCCTTTATGCCCTGCTTGAGAATTTCATCCGCAACGCGGAGAGCTTCGACCATGGGGGTATTCTTTGCAACGACCGTTCTTATCTTATCGTTGGGGATTATTACGAGCGTATCGACGTACTTTTTAAGATTTTCAAGTCCCTTCGCCGTATTTTCCATACGCTTTTTGCCTTCAAAGCCGAAAGGTTCGGTTACGACGGCAACGGTAAGAATTTTCATGTCCCTTGCAATTTTGGCAATTACGGGAGCAGCGCCGGTACCCGTTCCGCCGCCCATGCCTGCCGTTATGAAAAGAAGGTCTGTACCCTTGATTACCTCTGTAAGAATATCCTTGCTCTCTTCGGCAGCGGCTCTGCCAACGTCGGGATCGGCGCCTGCGCCGAGACCTTTTGTAAGCTGACCGCCTATCTGAATTTTATTTTCGCAGGGCGAAAGAGCGAGGATCTGGCTGTCCGTGTTGACAACTATGTATTCCGCGCACTTTATTTTAGCTTCCAGCATGCGGTTGACGGCGTTGTTGCCCGCACCGCCTACGCCGATAACTTTGATTTTGGCTTTGCCGGAAATATTGTTCATTGCAGTATCGTTAAACATAAGTTAACCTCCGTAAATTTCAAAAAAAAGCATAAACCCGTCAACCGCCCAAAGCCGCGTCGAGCAGGCTGTACAGCGAAGAAAACTGCGGTTTGTCGTAATATGGAACGGTCGGGGCAACGACGTTGACGGCACATACCAGTCTGGACGAAAGGTGTTCCGCCGTGCCTCTTATAGTCTTTACCCCCTCTCCCGTAACGTAGAGAGGTTTTCCGCTCATATCTTTTTCGCCGAAAGACTGTCTGCATGCCTCAATGGTTTCGCAGATGCCGTCCAGCCCTTCGCGTATTATATCTCTGAGGGTAGCCGTAGAAAAGCTGTAAATCTGCCCCTCGAATTTGATTTCCTGAATTGAAGTAAGATGTTCCTTTGCATTGAGATTGACGCGCGAAAGAAATTGCGACGCAACCTCGAAAGGAATGTTGAGTTCCTGCGACAAAAGCACTGCGACGTGCCCGATGCCGACAGAGAAAGAACGGCTGAATATCACGCCGTTGCCGCATGCGATGCTGTATGTCGAAGAAATGTAGCCGAGGTCAAACAGCGCCGAATAACTGTCGCGAAGTTCGGGAGCCAGAAGATAATTGACCTCCGCCAGCGCGGAAGGTATAAAATTTATATCCCTTATCGCGGGGAATTTGCCGAGAACGCGTGTTACGCACTCGACGAAAGAGGTCTTTGCGAAGAACCAGCAAAGTCTTGCGCGCAGGCTGTCGGTTATACAGCCGTAAGGATCGATCATTCTGCGCTTGTCCGACATTACGTAATAGACGGGACTGCACTCGATTTCGGTGTATCCGCTTTCGTGTTGCGGGCGGGAAAGTTCTTTAAGCTGTTCGATCTGCGCGTCCCTTATCTTGCGAGGCGACGGAAACGACAAAACCTTGTCCGTATTGACGACGTTTAAAAATTCGCCGGGAACGCCGACAAAAAATCCCGATATGCGACACCCGGCAGCGGCAAGCGTATTTTTTACGCACTCGCTGACCGCGACGTTAAAACTTTTGACGTCGAGCAGTTCTCCGTCGGCATAACCGTCGTATTCGCAGCTGTATTTACTTTTGATGATGAAAGTGTTGTTTACCCCTCTTTCACCAACTGCCGCGCATATTTCGGAGGAGCGGATATCCAACACTGCCACGCTTGTATTCCGCACTGTTTTACCTGTTTCTGCGCATATCGTCTGCGCACACAATTATATAATTCTATTATATAATAGTGTCAACTTATTGTCAACCAAAAGAAATAAAAAAGCGGCTACAAAATTGAGCCGCTCTTTTTTGCAAAATAATGGCAATTTTTCAGGTATAAAAGCTGTTATACCGCGAGGACGTATTCGGCATAAACACCCGAAACGTCGTTACCCGTACATCCGCAGAATATGCATCCGTGCAGTTTGTCTTCGTCGGAAAGGGACAAAAATTCGCGATTGCATGCGGACATTTTTTCTTCGGTGTAAACGGTATAATCGCTTATCATAATTTCAACTCCGCTATACAGCGAAAAGGTTATATTGTCGCAATCTGTAACAAGGTCTTTCGTAACAGAAACTTTTTTGACGAGGTTGCGAAGAGATCCGAAATAATTTTTAAAAATCTGCGAAGTTCTCACCGCATCGTCAAAGTCGTCGTTTTCCGCCTCGAGAAGCACGTTGGGACAACCGTCGATTTCGTTAAGGTTCTGCGCGCTGCCCCTGATAAAAGTACCGTCCTCGTCATAGACGGCATAAAGTCCGTTTTCGTTCTGGCGGGCAAAGGTTTCGCGCCTTTCCTTGAGAACGACGTTGAGAGTGCAGGGAAAAACTTTTTCATAGGAAGCGACGCATATCGTACCCTTTGTGCCTATGCAGCGAAGTATGTCCTCTTCTTCCAGAAAAAGAAGGTTAGTTCCCTTCAAAGTATTCAGTTGTTTCGCGCTGTAGGCATAATCGTCGTCTCCGCCCGTCGTGTAATAAATGTACTCCACATTGACGTTCTTAATGGAAAGAGCAACTCCCGCGCCGACGACGAGCGCGGCACAGAAAACGAGCGTTAAGATAAGCGCGACTACTTTTCTTATGTAATTCATATTATTTTGTTTCAAATAACGACGCGGCGTATTTCTCCGCCGAGCAGCCTTATTTTTTGTTCAAACTGCGAATAACCTCTGTCTATGTGCGAAATGTCCAACACTTCGCTCCTTCCTTCCGCCGCCAAAGCGGCAATGACCAGCGCGGCGCCGCCGCGAAGGTCGTTGGCAATAACGGTTGCGCCTTTAAGCCCTTCCACTCCGCGCACAAACGCGCTCCGCCCGACCACTGTTATGTCCGCACCCATTTTGCACAGTTCTGGAACGTACTTGAAGCGCGTTTCAAAAAGATTTTCGGTTACGATGCTGTTGCCCGAACATATCGCGCAGAGCGCCGTCATCTGAGCCTGAAGGTCGGTAGGAAATCCCGGGTAGGGCTGAGTTTCCACGCTTTTTACGGAAACAGGTCTCTTATCGTTCTTTATGTATATTTTATCATTTTTTATGCGAAGTTTGCAACCGTTTTCTCTAAGTTTATGCAAAAGCGAGCTTAAATTTTCGGAACTTGTGCCGCACAGTTCTATCTGTCCGCCGCACATAGCCGCGGCTATAAGAAAAGTACCCGCCTCTATTCTGTCGCTTATGGGCTGATAGCTCGCCCCTCTAAGTTTCTTTACTCCTTCTATAACAATAGTGCCTGTACCCGCGCCGCATACTTTGGCGCCTATCGCATTGAGAAAATTCTGCAAATCTTCTATCTCGGGTTCGCGAGCGGCGTTTTTGATTACCGTCGTTCCCTCCGCTTTTACTGCCGCAAGCATGATGTTTTCCGTCGCGCCGACGCTCGGACAATCGAGCATAATCTCATTTCCTGTCAATTTGTCGCAACCGCAGACGATGAAGCCGTTACGCTCACTTATCTTTACTCCCAATCGCTTCAGTCCCGTAAGGTGCAGGTCTACGGGGCGCAGACCGATGTCGCAACCGCCCGGATAAGCAATTTTTGCCTTGCCGAATCGCGATATAACCGAACCGAGCAGAAAGACCGACGAACGAAGTTCGTGGGCAAGTTCCCGCGGTATTTCGCAATTATACGCCGAAGAGCTGTCGATTATCATATCCTGACAGCTGTAACGCACGTTGCAACCGAGGCAACCGAGTATTCTGACCATGTTCCTGACGTCGGAAATGTCAGGCACGTTCATAATCGTTACGGGACTGTCCGTAAGCACGGCGGCGGCAAGTATCGGAAGCACGGAGTTTTTGGCAGTCTGTATATTTACGCTGCCTTCGAGCTTTTTACCCCCGTTAATAACATATTTTTCCATATTCACTCCGTTTTATGTAAGAAATGCCGAGCAGCCCGAACAAATAAAAATTTTTCAGGCTGCTTTACTTCATTATATGGAATTTTGCACCGCCGTGTTCACGCTCGGTCGATATGTTATACAGCACGCCCATCGACGCCATGGTTATTATAAGCGAAGTATTGCCGCTGCTCACGAGCGGCAGAGGCAACCCCGTGGGCGGAATTGTTCCGCTTACGACAAGGGCGTTTACTATTGCCTGAATGCCGTAAACAAGCGTTATGCCCGCAGCAAGCAGGTAGCCAAACCTGTCGTTGCACTCGGAGGCGACTTTAAGCCCCCTTGCAATCAAGAAAAAACACACCAGAAAGAAAACGACAAGTCCGACAAACCCCAGCTCTTCCCCCATTACCGACAATATGAAATCGCTTTCTGCAAATGGAAGAAATCTGTATTTCTGTGTCGAATTGAACAAGCCCACGCCGAACCAACCGCCGTTTCCCAAAGCATACAGCGACTGTATGAGCTGATAACCTTCATCCTTCGGCGAAGCCCACGGGTCGAGGAAAGCGCTCAGTCGCTGCAGTCTGTACGGTTCGAGAATAATGAGAACAGGCACGGCGGCGACGAACGGAACGAGCATGACTGCGAAAGTTTTAAGATTGGTTCCGCTTAAGAATACAAGCGCAAGCATGAGCAGTCCCACGCACATGGTTATAGACATGTTCGGCTCTGCGATTATCAGAACGCAAAGTCCCGTCCCCACAAGTAACACGGGCAATATTCCTGCAAAGGACGCGGCTTTTTTATAGTTTGAAGCGAAATGCGCCGCCGCGAATAGCACGAAGGCGTACTTCGCTATTTCCGACGGCTGAATGGTAAAAGAGCCGAACCCCACCCAGCGCGTCGCTCCGTAATTGGTTACGCCCACTCCGGGAACAAAGACGAGCGCGAGCAGAACAAAAGCGACTACAATCAGCGGGATTTTTAATTTTTTCAGTTTGCGGTAAGGCATAAACGCCGCCGCAAACATTGCCACTGTACCAAGCACAACCCCTATGAGCTGTTTGTTTACGAAATACCATTCGCTGCCGTACTGTACTTTGCCCACATAGCACCCGGCAGAATAAATCATGACGCAGCCGAAGAGCGCCATTCCAACGGTGCATGCAAGTATGGAAATATCGCCCTTATTTGCAGGTTTTTCAAACAGAGAAGCGCGCATTTTCGTAGCCTTTGACTATATCAACAAAACAATCGCCCCTCTCTTCGTATCCGCTGAACTCATCGAAACTTGCGCTTGCGGGACTGAGCAGAACATTCTGACCGACTTCGGCAACGTTTTTGGCGAGCGCGACGGCGTCGCGGAACTTTGAACACAGCGAAAAATTCATAAAACCGCTGCGCATGCAGTCGTTGAGCATTTTATAACGGTTTTCGCCGTAAAGAATTACATGAACGACCTTACCGCCCTTTGAAATCTCGTCGAAAAGCGCCGTATAATCGTAACCTTTATCCTTTCCCCCGAGAAGAAGCACAGTAGGCGACGCCATGCAGTTTATCGCCTTTAAAGAGGCGTCAACGTTTGTGCCCTTGCTGTCGTTTATGTAAGTTACTCCGTCAATTTCCGCAACGCGCTCGATGCGGTGGCGAACGCCTTTGAAAGAACAGAGCGATTTTCCTGCGGTATGGACGTCAAGTCCCAAAATATCGCACACCGCAACGCAGGCGAGGGCATTGCACAGATTGTGTTCGCCCCCTACGAGAAGGTCGGAGGCTTTGAAGTAAGTTTTACCGAAGCAGGTTAAATTGCCGTTCTGGAGGCATGCGCCCTCTATTTGCTCCTTTACCGAAAAAAACACAACCTTTCCCTTGGTTGACTGAGCCAAAGCGCGCACGCGTTCGTCGTCGTAGTTAAGCACGGCATATTCGCTTTCGCGAAGCGAGCGTATGAGTTTACTCTTGAGGTAAACGTAATTTTCCATGTTATAATGCCTGTTTAAGTGATCTTCGGTTATGTTGGTAATGACGGCTATGTGCGGGCGCAGTCCGGAAAGCGTTTCGAGCTGAAAGGAAGATATTTCCATGACGGCAAAATCGTCAAAAGAAAGTTTTTCGACAAAATTTAAGGACGGATCGCCGCAATTCCCGCACATTACGCTGTTTTTTCCGCAATCGCACAACACTTTGTTTATCATGGAAACGGTAGTCGTCTTGCCGTTTGTTCCCGTAACAGCAATCTGCGTTGCGCGAAGGTAACGCGAGGCAAGCTCCTCCTCTCCCGTAATCGCTTTGCCAAGCCGTCTGAAAGTTACGGGCAGGGGATTATCTATGGGTATTCCCGGACTTAACACGAGCACGTCGCACTCCCTTACCGCCTCGCTGTAATTTTCCTCAGTTACCTCCTTTGCGCCGAGCGCGACAAGCTCACGGCAGGTCTTTTCCACGTTGCCGCCCATAACGTCGTCATACACATAAACTTCCGCTCCGCGGGCAAGCAAAAAGCGGGCACTGCTTTCTCCCGACCTGGAAATGCCCGCCACTAAAAATTTCTGACCTCTGAAATACATCTTTCCTCACAAAAAAATCAAACAGATTATTCCGACCAAAGCGGTGAGCAAAGAGTACGCATATGCAATTTTACATTCCGTAAAGCCTTTCATCTGAAAATGATGATGCAACGGCGCCATAAGGAACACTCTCCGCCTTGTCCGTTTATAGTATATTACCTGAATGATGACCGATATGCCTGATACGGCAAACATTATTCCGACGACGGGAATATACAGAGCGTTGCCGGTAAAAACCGATATGCAGGAAATAAGTCCGCCGAGAGCAAGCGAACCCGTATCCCCCATAAAAACGCAGGCTTTGTTGCTGTTGAAAAGCAAAAACGCCGCCAGCGCGCCGACGGAAGAAAAAGCTATAAATGAGCGCACGTCGCCGACAAGCGAAAGCATGACGGCAAAAAACAGCAGATAAACAAGGGATGTCCCCCCTGCAAGTCCGTCCAGTCCGTCCGTAAGATTTACGCAGTTGACCGTAGCGATAAATACAAAAATTACAAAGGGTATTATCCCCCACCCGACGTCAAAGCTCATTCCGCCCGAAAAAGGCAACTGCAGTTCCGTTATGCCGTTTATATAGCAATAAGTTGCGGCAACAGCCGCAATTGCGAGCTGAAAAACTATTTTCTGATAGGGCTTAAGCCCTTCGTTCTCCTTTCTGTGAATTTTTAAAAAATCGTCCAGAAAGCCGACTATCGCAAATCCGCCCGTAATCGCGAGCGTGAGGTTTGTTACGTTATCGCCCGTGCCGCAGAATGCGAGAGAACAGATTATTATTGCTGCAATAAAGGCAAGTCCGCCCATCGTGGGCGTACCGCTCTTTGAAGCATGCTCCTTTACATAGCCTAAAATATATTGTCCCGCTTTCAGCTTTCTTAAAACGGGCAGAAGAATTAAAATAAGCGCGCACGCCGCGGCAAACGCCGACAGCGTGCATATGAGATAAACCTTCATTCAGATGATATTGCCTATTATTTTTTTAATAACTGTATTGTCGTTATAGCTGTGTTTTATACCCATAATTTCCTGGTAAGTTTCGCCCCCTTTGCCCGCAACGAGCAGTATGTCGCCCTCTTTTAAGAGATTTACCGCATATTCGGTCGCCATCTCCCTGTCGCTTATCGTAACATAGGCTACATTTGTTCTTTTTACTCCTTCTTCTATGCCGCTGATAATGTCATAAGGGTCTTCAAAACGCGGATTATCCGACGTGATTATGAGAAAATCTGCGTATTTCCCCGCAATTTCTCCCATTATCGGTCGCTTTGTAACGTCGCGGTTTCCTCCGCAGCCGAAAAGACAGTAAAGTCTGTTGTCGCAGAGTTTTTTAAGACACGACAAAGATTTTTCCAACCCGTCAGGCGTATGCGCGAAATCGACAAAAATTCTCGCCCCGCGGAATACTGCTACGCATTCTAGCCTGCCGTTTACGCCTTTCAGCACGGCAAGCCCTTCGGCAATCGCCTCGGTACTCACGCCCAGAGCATGTGCGCAGGTCGCCGCGGCGAGAGCGTTGTACACGTTATGTATGGCGGGCATGTTTAAGCGAATGTCATAAAGCTCGTCGCTTATATTTATAACGAATGACGTTCCGTCGACGTCCTCGCTTAAGTCTATGGCGAAAGTATCCGCAGGGTTTTCAAGTCCGTAAGTCAAGGCGTCTTGCCTGTATTTAGTCAATTCTGCGCCGAACTCATCGTCCGAGTTGATTATTGCAAGCCTGCTCCTGTCGGCAGAAAAAAGCAGTTTTTTGCTCTCTCCGTAACTTTTCATATCTCCGAAAAAGTCGAGATGATCCTGCGTGAGGTTGGTAAAAATTGCCGCCTCGAAGTATATTCCGTCTACTTTGCCGAAATAAAGGGCGTGGGCGGAAACTTCCATGAACACATACTTTACGCCGCATTTTACCATGTCGTCGAGAAGGCAAAAAAGGAAAACGGGATCGGGCGTAGTAAGCTCGGGAGACACAAATTTGTTTGCGTACGCTATGCCTAAAGTTCCTATGACGGCGCAACTATTGCCGTCTGCTTCGAAAATGCTCTTGAGCATATAGCTCGTAGTCGTCTTGCCGTTTGTACCCGTTACGCCTATAATTTTCAGCTTTTTATCGGGAAAATTATAAAAATTTCTTGCAATTACCGCTATCGCTGCCCTGCCGTCCCCGACTATAGCCTGCGGAACGTCCAAGCCGAGTTCGCGCGAACAGACAATTGCCGCCGCCCCGCGTGCGCACGCTTCCGCAGCGTACTCGTGGGAATCTTCCTTTTCTCCCTCGTAACAGATAAATAAATCTCCCTCTTTAACCCTTCTGCTGTCAGTACAAATTCCGCTTATTTCCGTATCGGCGTCCCCGTGCGTTTTAAGCACTTTCAACCCTTTTATGGCGTTGCGTAGTTTCATATATTTACCTCACTCATAAGGTCTTATATTTTTTATGTCTATAATGTCCTGAAAAATTTCTCGCGCGGCAGGTGCAGCGACCGTGCTGCCGTAATATGCGCCCTGCGGTTCGTCCACTATGACGAGCGCAAGATACTGCGGTTTATCCGCAGGAAAAAAACCGATGAAAGACGACACGTACTTGCCCGAAGCGACCGCGCCATTTTCATATTTCTGCGCAGTACCCGTCTTGCCGGCCACGCGATAGCCTTCGATATACGCTTTTTTGCCGCTGCCCTCTTTTACGACGCCTTCGAGCATGTCGCACAGCATTGCAGAAGCCTCGGCGCTTATAGTATTGTTCTTGAGCACCGTTTGGTTTTCTTCAACAATTTTGCCGTCTGACGAAACTATACTCTTGAGCAGATGCGGCACATAATAATTTCCGCCGTTTACCACCGACGCGACGGCGCACGCCAGCTGCAGGGCAGTAACGGCAACCGTCTGACCGAAACCTATTCTCGCAAGGTCGCAGTCGCGCACGAGCGACTGCGGCACGAGCATGCCCAAAGCCTCGCCCGAAAAATCTATGCCCGTTACGTTGCCAAGTCCGAAAGAATATAAGTAATCGTAAAAAGTCGAAGTGCCGAGCGCAAGCGCAATATCGGTAAAACAGGGGTTGCAGCTGTTATTCAGCGCTTGGGCAAGCGTCTGGTTGGAATGTTTGCCGTTGGCATGGTCCGACCAGCACTTTATTTTAGTCCCGTCCACGGTGCGCGTGCGACTGCCGTTGAACACATACGACGGCGAAAACGCCGCGCCGTTGCCGTTGAGATATTCCTGCAAATCGGCTGCCGCCGTCAAGACTTTGAAAGTAGAGCCGGGTTCATATATGTCGCACACAGCGGTATTGCGCGAAAGCTCGTTGAGTTTTTGCGTATCGTCGCGAGGCACGTCGTTGAGGTCGTACGACGGGTAATTTACCATTGCAAGTATATCGAAATTATTCGGATCGAGCACTATGCACGAAACCGAAGCCGCATTGCTCGAGGCATACACCTCGCGCATCGCCTGTTCAGCCGCAAGCTGAATTTCGAGGTCGATTGTCAGGCAAATGCCGTCTCCGTCGGTAGCCTGTTTGTAAACTATGCGCGTATCTTCGGTTTCCGCCCCGACAATGTCGGTCGTGTACATTATCTCCCCGTTTTGCCCCTCAAGCACGGAATTATACATTTTTTCAATGCCTGAAAGTCCCGAACCGTCTGACGATGTAAAGCCAAGCACCTGGCAAAGCACATCGTCGTAGGCATAAATGCGCTTGTTGTCCCGCGAATAATAGACGCCGGCGAGATTGTATGTACAAAGCCTCTCAATCTTATCGCTTTCAACCTGATGAGCGACAGTGATTTCCGAAACTTTGCCTTTTTTGATTTTTTCTTCAAGCGCATCGCCGTCTACTCCGAGCACGCCCGCAAGCACTTCTGCCGCATAAGAAGCGTCGGCAACCGACGCGGGGCGCACGAAAACACTGTAAGCAGTCTCGTTTCCGACGAGCAGCTGACCGTTCGCATCGTAAATTTTTCCCCTCGCCGCGACGACGGGAATTTCCCTGTTCCACTGGTCGGAAGCCTTTAAAACCAACTCTTCGCCCCAAACGACCTGTATATAGAAAAATCTAATAAAAATCAGACAAAAAAGAAAGGTTATTGCCAGTAAAACTGACAATAACCTCTTTTGTAAAACTGTTAGGGAAAAATGTATATTCTTAATCAATAGCCGCTCACTCCAGGATAAGTCCGTGTGTAGCCGCAAATTCTGCAACTTTTTCAAAACTCGTTGCCGCGTCTATCTGAGCGTTGACGCCCGCGAGAGCGCCGCGCGCCGTGCTTATGCCGTCCTGAATGGCGTAAAGTTCGTTATTCAGTCCCGCAATTACGGCGGAATTAACTATAACAAGTATGAACAGCGCAACCACGACGCTGATAAACGTAGCGATGATTATCTTTTCGCGCTTGCCTATAGCCGTCGTCTTTGACGAAGTAACTTTGGTTTCAACCGCGTTGTTTTCTTCAACCGTTCTGTACTGAATAGTAGTATTCGTGGGACGAAGATCTTCGTTATCTTCTTCGTCGATTTCTGCATATGCCTTGGGCGCAACAGCCTGACGACGCTGATTTACGGGGCTGTCTGCACGGAAAATTTCAGCGTCTGCGCGTGCGTTCTGAACAAGATAGGGACGCTGTTCGACGCGTGCGGCAGCGCTCTCGAACACTCTTTCGAACGAAGTAGGCTTGACTTCCTCTTTCGTTTCGGGCGCAACCGTCCTGCCCCTCACTTCGTTCATGCCGAAATCGGGGTTGATTAACCTTTTGTAGTTTTCCTTTATCTGCGCGTTGTGAAGTTCGTCCGCCGTCATTGCGGACGCATATTCGCGCCTTTCATTCTTCTCTTGTAAGGTCTCTCTCTCGAGTACGGGGGTTGCGACTGCCATAATTTTACTCCTTATCGCATCTTATAAATTCAGATTTTGCGCGCAACGCGCAACTTTGCACATTTAGACCGCGAATTTATCGCCATTTCTTTAACCGAAGCGGCTACAGGCTTTTTGGTTATAATTTCTATTTCCTTTTTCTTTCCGCATACGCATACGGGAAAACTTTTCGGACATACGCAGTCAAGTTCCAACTGATTGAACGCCTGCTTGACTATCCTGTCTTCCAGCGAATGGAAAGTTAAAATTGCTATTCTTCCGCCGCTTTTCAGTCTTCGGGTAAGACCTACTACGCAATCGTACAGCCCGTCGAGTTCGCCGTTGACCGCTATCCTTATCGCCTGAAAGGTTTTTCGTGCCGCGGGACCGTTCTGTCTGAATTTTGCGGGAATGCTTTTTTCTATTATATCCACAAGCTCGCCGCACGTCTTTATCGGGTTATTGTTACGCGCGGAAGCGATGTTCGCAGCTATCTGAGAGGCAAATCTTTCTTCGCCGTATAGGCGGATGATTTTTGCCAACTCTTCTTTGGGATACGTATTTATTATTATTTCCGCCGTCAGCGGAGCCGACGTATCCATTCTCATGTCGAGGGGAGCGCCCCGCTTCATGTAAGCGAAGCCCCTGTCCTCCGTATCTATCTGATGGCTGGATACTCCGAAATCGAGGAGTACTCCGTCGAGCTTATCAATTCCCGCTATAGCGAAAACCTGCTCGAAATCCTTATAGTTTGATTTATATATGGAAAACCTTCCGTCAAACTCGTTCAACCTATCGGTCGCCGCAGCTATCGCTTCGTCGTCAAGGTCGGTAGCTATAAGTCTGCCGTTCGGAGAAGTGCGCCTGAGGATTTCATAGGAATGACCTCCTCCGCCCACCGTGCCGTCGAAATAAATTCCGCCGTCTTTCAGGTCAAGCGCTTGCATGCACTCTTCCAGCATTACGGGGATGTGTCCGAAGCCGTTCGTCATATTCCCAGCTGCGAGAACATCGCGTCGTAATTGTTTTCCACATCGGCGTTGTATTCGTCGTAAATGCGTTTGTTCCAGATTTCCAATCTGTTCACGGTGCCGCAGATGACGATGTCCTTATCGTCCTTTTCAAGTTTTGCGTGTCTTCTGAATTCGGGGCTTAAAACTATTCTGCCCTGGTTGTCTTCCTCAACCTGTACGCATGTTCTCGCAAACATTCTGACGCGCCTTTGCGCTTCGATATCTGAGATTTTTACCGCTCCAAGCTCTTCGAGGTATTTTTCCATGACCTCCGCCGTAAAAACGAATATGGTACTGTTCGTGCCGAAAGCAAAATAATACCTGTCGCCCAACTCTTTTCTGAGCTTTGCAGGAATTCTTATTCTGTTTTTCGCATCCAGCTGGTGAAAATATTCACCCGTGAACATTGTCATAAACTTAAACCTTAAGATATCTTTGCTTTAAAGTAATCTTATAATAGCATAGTCTTTGACCACTGTCAACCACCAAACGCAAATTTTTTATATTTTTTTAAAAAAATTTAATTTACCATCGTTAATTTTATTTTTAATTGTGATATTTTTTCAAAATTAAATTGTAAATTTGTTTGTTTTTATCAATATTTCCCCTCAAAAATGTGATTTTTTGTTTTTTTGCGCTGATTTGGCTATTTTTCCCTAAAAGTAGTCGCAAGTGGTTTGCTGTCCCTACTATCCCATCAAAAACCGGACAATTATAGCGTGTTGAAATGTAATCTCTGACAAACACATAATGCGTGCAGCCAAGTACCACACACGACGGATTGCAGTCGGGCAGCATGGAAACAATTTCTTTTTGCGGAAGAGAAAATATATTTTCCTCTATTAAATGCGCAAGGTCGGGACAAGGCACCACGCAAGCCCTATCCCCCAGCCAACGCGAACACAGTTCGATAAACACAGGACTTGAAGCTGTTGCGCGGGTTGCAAGAACAAGACACCGACCTTTTATCTCCGCAGCCTGTTTTACCGCAGGCTGAATGCCGACTATGGGGAACGGATACGCCGCTCTGAGGTCGCGTATGAAAGCCGCGGTTACCGTATTGCACGCAACCACCGCCGCAGACGGATTGCAGGAGGCAATCTCATCGAATATTCCTAACACAAGCTCTCGCATGCGCGCGCGTGCCATATTACCGTATGGTACATTGTCATTATCGGCAAAGTAAATAAAATCTCTGTCGGGACACAGCGCGGCGCATTCCGCAAGAAGGTTAAGTCCGCCTATTCCGCTGTCGAAAACGCATACGGGACCGCCGCGCTCATTAAATTCGTTCATAATATTAATAATATTAACGTTGCAAAATATATATTAAAAAAAATTGCAAAAGCGTTTGAAATTAGTTTACAAGGTCGTGATTTTATGATAAAATTACACAAGATTTAAGAGAATATAAATTTTCTGAAAGGAGAAACAGACGTGCCTAATATAAAATCCGCTAAAAAGCGTACCCTCGTTACCGAGAAAAAAACTGCTCAGAACAAAATGATAAAGTCCGAAGTTAAGACGGCAGTCAAGAAGTTCACCGTTGCAGTGGAAGCCGGCGACAAGGCTGCTGCTTCCGAAAGATCCGAACGATGAGAAGAACGTTATCGTCGAGATACGTGCCGGAGCAGGCGGGGATGAGGCGGCTTTATTTGCAGCTGAGATTTACCGCATGTATGTGAAATATGCGGATATGCACCGCTGGAAAACAGAGATGATGAGCTTAAATGAAAACGGTATCGGCGGTTTCAAGGAAGTAACATTCATGATCACCGGACAGGGTGCATACTCCAGACTGAAGTACGAAAGCGGTGTACATCGTGTACAGCGTGTACCGGAGACAGAGTCAGGAGGGCGTATCCATACTTCCACGATCACGGTTGCGATCATGCCGGAAGCAGAAGAAGTAGACTTCCAGCTGGATATGAACGACTGTAAATTCGATGTATTCCGTGCATCTGGAAACGGCGGACAGTGTGTCAACACGACAGACTCCGCAGTACGTCTGACACACATCCCGACCGGTATCGTCATCTCCTGTCAGGATGAGAAATCTCAGCTGAAAAACAAAGACAAAGCACTGAAAGTACTGCGTTCCAGACTTTATGAAATGGAACTTGCAAAACAGCACGATGCAGAAGCAGAAGCAAGAAGAAGCCAGATCGGAACCGGTGACCGTTCCGAGAAGATCCGTACTTACAATTTCCCGCAGGGACGTGTGACGGATCATCGTATCAAACTGACACTGCACAGACTGGACGGTATCTTAAACGGCGATCTGGATGAGATCATTGACAGCCTGATCGCAGCAGATCAGGCAGCGAAACTTGCAAATCTGCAGGAAGCTTAAAAGTGATTGTATATAGTATAAGGAAGTGAGGTTTGTATTATGGGTAAATATTTTGGAACCGATGGTTTCCGAGGGGAAGCCAATGTAACTTTGACGGTAGAACATGCATTTAAGGTAGGACGTTTCCTTGGCTGGTATTACGGACAGGAGCATAAGCCAAGGATCGTCATCGGAAAAGACACCAGAAGAAGCAGTTATATGTTTGAATATGCACTGGTAGCAGGCCTGACCGCATCCGGAGCAGATGCGTACCTTCTGCATGTGACAACCACACCGAGTGTTTCCTATGTGGTAAGAACCGATGAATTCGACTGCGGTATCATGATCTCAGCAAGCCACAACCCATTTTATGACAATGGGATTAAAGTGATCAACGGAATGGGATGTAAACTGGAAGCAGAAGTTGAAGCTAAAATTGAGGCATATATTGATGGCGAGAGTGGAGAACTTCCGCTGGCGACAAAAGAAAATATCGGCCGCACGGTGGATTATGTTGCCGGAAGAAACCGTTACATCGGCTATCTGATCTCTCTTGCAACCAGATCCTTCAAAAATTACCGCATTGGGCTGGACTGCTCGAACGGAAGTTCTTCTGCAATCGCAAAGAGTGTTTTTGATGCACTGGGAGCGAAGACTTATGTGATCAACAATGAGCCGAACGGAACCAACATCAATACAAACTGCGGCTCCACACACATCGGTGTACT
>ENA-UONV01001976-UONV01001976.1-human-gut-metagenome-genome-assembly--contig:-CS4-NODE-1976-length-16251-cov-5.028587_pt1 | contig 16251 bp, 13 predicted proteins | sample MGYA00242461_ERZ724008 | MGnify/ENA metagenome assembly ERZ724008 | reverse complement strand
GGGAGAGAATCTCACAATAAAGACTTGACACTATCTGGTGCCGGGTCTTTTGTTATTAATCGGATCCGGTGCATGAACATCACCAATGTTCCCACTGTTTGCGGCAAAGGGGTATCAACAGCCATTGGTGAATAATGCACAAAAGCCGTCACGGATTGTTAGCAATAATGTAAATCTTTTCGGAAACCGGTTGACACGGTACGGTTTCCATGCTACAATGGAAACCGAGAAATGAAAATGGGTTTCCAAGGGAGGTAAGCATGAACAGTAGTACAGATGAATTGCGCGGGCGTATAATCTCGGTGGCAACCGAGCTGTTTCAAAAAACAGGGCTGAAATTTACCATGCAGGAGGTTGCAGCTTCGCTAAGCATCAGCAAAAAGACTATATACACGGTGTACCCCTCAAAGGAGGCACTGCTGTTGGACATGATCGACGGCTTGTTTGCCGATATCCACAGAAAAAAGGCAGAGCTTGCAGCGCAGGACGCTCCGGTTGAGGAACGCATAAGTAAGGTTATCGTGGCGCTGCCGGAGCAGTACTCCGCAATGGACTTCCGCCTGCTCGATGAGCTGGAGGAAAAATATCCCGCCGCTGCAAAAAGGGTGCGCAAGCATCTTGAGACAAACTGGGAGCCTACCGTCGCTCTGCTTGAAGAGGGAATGTCGGCGGGGAAAATCCGCAGGGTTTCAATACCCTTGCTTCAGCAGATGATAGTTGCTTCGATAGAGCGTTTTCTGTCCGACGAAAGCAGCAGGGGGCGGTACGCCGATACTCTGGAGGAAATGATAGATATTATTATGAATGGAATAAAGAGGCGAGAAGATGAAGTATAGCTTATGCGACAACTGGGAATTTACTACGGAATGGAGCGAGGATTTTCTTAGCGGCGGAGGAACTGCCGAGCCTGTGCGCCTTCCACATACCTGCAAGGAGCTGCCGCTGCACTGCATTAATCATGCCGACTATCAGATGCTTTGCGGATATCGCAAAACGCTTGACATCCCAAAGGAAATAAACGGTAAAAGGCTGTTTTTGCAGCTCGACGGTGCGGCGCACATTGCAACGGTTTATGTAAACGGACATGAGGCGGCAACCCACCGCTGCGGCTACACTGCTTTTAGGGTGGAGCTTACCGGACTTGTAAGCTTCGGCAAATCAAATCTGCTGGCTGTTAAGCTTGATACAAGCGAAAATCCAGAAATTCCGCCCTTTGGCTTTGTGGTGGACTATCTTACATATGGCGGATTGTACCGCGAAGTGTGGCTTGATGTGCGTGAAAGTGCCTATATTACCGATATTTTCGTCACTACTCCCACGCTTACAACGGCGGATGTCAAGGTATCTGTGGATAACGCCGACGATAACGCCAAAATCGAGGTTTCGGTTTTAGACGATTCGGGAAAAACAGTCTGGACGGGCGGCGAGGGACGTATCAACTTACCCGACGCAAAGCCTTGGAGCGTTGATTCTCCCGTGCTTTACCGCTGTGTAGTCCGCCTTATCACGGCTGACGGACGTTTGCTTGACTGTCAGGAAACAACTTTCGGCTTCCGCACCGCCGAGTTTAAGGCGGACGGCTTTTATCTCAACGGAAAGAAAACTTTTTTGCGCGGGCTGAACCGCCATCAAAGCTATCCTTATGTTGGATATGCCGCTCCCGAAGCTTTGCAGCGGGAGGACGCACGGATTTTAAAGGAGGAGCTTAGCTGCAACGCCGTGCGAACAAGCCACTATCCCCAAAGCCAATATTTTATAGATGAATGTGACAGGCTGGGACTGCTGGTGTTTACCGAGCTTCCCGGGTGGCAGCATATCGGAAACGAGCAGTGGAAGGAGCAGGCTTGCAAAAACCTAAAGGAAATGATTTTGCAGTATCGCAACCGCCCATCAATAGTGCTGTGGGGAGTGCGTATCAACGAAAGTCAGGACGACGACCAATTTTACACCCGCACAAACGAAATCGCTCACAAGCTTGACCCCAGCCGCCAGACCTCAGGTGTGCGGTATCTGGAAAAGAGCAGTCTGTTAGAGGATGTTTACGCCTTTAACGACTTTTCGCACGACGGAAAAGCTCCCGGGGTCAAGCCGAAAAAAGCGGTCACACCCGATATGGGCAAGGCTCTTTTGGTGTCGGAATGCAACGGACATATGTATCCCACCAAGCCCTATGACACATGGGAAAAGCGGCAGGAGCACGCAATGCGCCACATAAGGGTGCAGAACGCGGCTTTAAAGGAGCACGCCGGCTGCTTTGGCTGGTGTATGTTTGACTATCCCACCCATAAGGACTTCGGCTCGGGGGACAGAATCTGCTATCACGGAGTGATGGACGCATTCCGCAACCCCAAGCTTGCCGCGGCGGCTTATGAAAGTCAGGGCGACGGCGCGCCTGTGCTGGAGGTAGGCTCGTCTATGGATATAGGCGACTACCCGGGCGGACAGCTGGGGGATGTATACGTCTTCACCAATGCCGACGAGGTTAAGCTGTATAAAAACGATGTGTTTGTGACGCGATTAAGCCACAATGGTAAATGGTCGCTTAAGCATCCACCCTTTGAAGTGAGCGACACCATCGGAGAGCTTTTGGAAACTCAGGAGGGCTTTTCGCACTCTAAGGCAAAGCTTCTTCGCCAATGCCTGCTGGCGGCGGGAAAATACGGCTTGGCAGGTCTGCCGCTTAAGTATAAGCTAAAAATGCTGTGGTGCATGGCAAGGTACGGTTTAAAATTCAAAGACGGCGTTGAGCTTTACGGAAGATATGTCGCCAACTGGGGCGGAGAGTCCATAAGCTGGCGATTCGAGGGTATAAAGGATGGAAAGATCGTTGCTGCGGTAACCTGCCGTCCCTCGGCAAATCTCCATCTTGAAGTTAAGGCAGATCACACCGAGCTTTGCGAAAAAGACAGCTACGACATGGCAGCCGTCAGAATCCGCATATTAGACGAAAACGGAAATCCTGCGCCCTATGCACAGCTTCCGGTAAGCTTTGAAGTGTCGGGAGCGGCTGATTTGGTGGGACCCGCTGTCTGCACTGCCGAGGGCGGTATGTGCGGAACCTACATACGAACATCCGGAAAATCGGGAATCGCCACTCTCACCGTTCATACCGAACAAACCGAGGATATTATTTTGAAATTCAATATAACTGTCAGGGAGGAAAAACTATGGAACTAACCTTTAAGCAAAAAGTCGCCTACGGAATAGGCGCAGTTGGCAAGGATATGGTTTATGCCCTGTCCGCTTCATATGCAATGTATTTTTATCAGGATGTGCTGGGCTTAAGCGCAACATTTGTTGGCTTGATATTGATGATAGCCCGTATATTCGACGCCGCAAACGACCCGTTTATGGGTATACTTGTTGCCAAAACCAACAGCCGCTGGGGACGCTTCCGTCCGTGGCTGTTTTCAGGCACGATTCTCAATGCGGTTGTGCTGTACGCCCTGTTTGCCGCTCCTGATTTAAGTCAGGCGGGACTTATGGTGTACTTTACTATAGTGTATATTCTCTGGGGCGTGACCTACACAATGATGGATATTCCATACTGGTCGATGATCCCCGCCGTTACAAAAACCTCCGCCGAGCGCGAAAACCTGTCCGTGGTAGGACGCACCTGCGCCGGAGTGGGCAGCGCGCTTATCGCAATGTTCACCATGCTTTTGGTGGGAGCTCTGGGCGGCGACAGCGAAAGAACTGGATTCCGCTGGGTGGCTCTTATTGTGGCAGTGATTTTTGTAGTTTCCGAGGTGCTGTGCTGCATTTACTTCAAGGAAAAGTCTCAGACAAAAATGCAGACCGCCGGCGTTAAGGATATGTTTAAAGCGCTTTTCCGAAACGATCAGGCTTTGGTTGTGGTTTTAAGCATAGTGCTTATAAACTCCGCTTTGTACCTCACATCTAATTTCGTTATCTATTTCTTTAAATACGACTTCGGCGGCGTAAACTGGAAGGGCGATTATACTCTGTTTTCCACCGTTGGAGGAGCGGCTCAGATACTTGGCATGATGGTGCTGTATCCCTTGCTGAGAAAGAAGCTTTCAAGCACGCAGGTGTTCACCGTAAGCCTGATTACAGGTATCGCGGCATACGCTTTGCTGCTTGTGGAATGTCTGCTCGGATTTTCTGCCAGCCTGCCGCTGCTGCTTATCCCCGGCGTGCTGATTTTTGCCTGCAACGGAATGCTTTCGGTACTCACCACCCTGTTTTTGTCCAACAGTGTTGACTATGGACAGCTTAAAACCGGACGGCGTGAGGAAAGCGTTATATTCTCAATGCAGACCTTTGTTGTAAAGGCGGCATCGGGCGTGGCTGTGTTCCTTGCCGGAATCGGACTGGATATTATAGGCTTGCAGGGAAACACCGACGAAGTTGGACCCATTGCAGAGCGAAGCGCGGGAACCCTTTTGGGACTTCGCCTGATGATGACTATTCTGCCTATGATAGTGCTGGTTGTAGCTTTGCTGCTGTTCCGCAGAAAATTCAAGCTGACCGATGAAAGAGTGACCGAGATAGCCGAAGAGCTTAAGCTAAAGGAGCACAGCAATGAATAAGCTTAGCTGGCGGATTGAAGTTGGCGGACGGTGTATTGACGGAGCAGAGGATATATCGCATGGGATTGTGCGCATCAGCACAGATGTCCCTGCGGGAGTGATCGGAAAAATAACCGCCGTCCTCCCTCGCGCAATGAGCGAGGACGAACGGCTGTTTATGAACGGCTATCAGACATGGACTTACTGTCCCGAATACAAAAAGCGCGACAGACAGCGAGGGCTGTCTCATCTGCCCAAATTTCTTGTAGACAAATATTCCTTCGACCGCTACGGCGACTATCACTTTGTGGACTATCCCAAAAAGCGCGGTATGTTTCACGGCTTTTCCTACTGCTATTTCAGGCGCGGGGAGAAGTTCAGCCTGATAGCTTCGTTAGATGAGCGCATGGGGTACACTATATTCAGATACGACAGCGGCAAGGGTAATCTTACCATCGAGCGCGACTGCGAAGGCGTGGAGCATAAGGGCGGCGAGCTGAGAGCGTTTGACCTATATTTCGCCGAGGGAAGCGAGCGGGAGGTCTTCGACGGCTGGTTTGCCGCAATGGGAATAAGCCCAAGAACCGACAAGCGCATTGCGGGCTATTCAAGCTGGTACAATCGCTATGAGGACATCACTCAGGAAACTATCGTCTCCGATCTGAACGGCTGCAAGACTCTTATGCGCAAGGGCGACCTGTTTCAGGTCGACGACGGCTGGGAGCCTTATGTCGGCGACTGGTTAGAGCCTGATACCGCAAAGTTCCCATCCGATATGAAGGTAATCGTTGACAATATACACTCCTGCGGGTTTAAAGCAGGGCTCTGGCTTGCGCCCTTCGTCTGCGAAAAGGACTCTGTTTTGTTCAGAGAACACCCCGACTGGCTGTTAAAGGTGAACGGTCAGCCGTGGAAATGCGGCAGCAACTGGAGCGGCTTTTACGCTTTGGATATCGATAATCCAGAAGTCGGGGATTATCTGCGGCGGGTATTCGACCGCGTTCTGAACCGGTGGGGCTATGATTTGGTGAAGCTTGATTTTCTCTACGGTGCCGCCCCATTCGGCACAAGCACCGAAAGCCGTGCCGGAAGAATGATACGCGCAATGGAGCTTCTTCGGCAGTGGTGCGGGGATAAGCTGATACTGGGCTGCGGAGTTCCGGTGATGCCCGCATTCGGGCTTGTGGATTACTGCCGTGTAAGCTGCGATGTGGGCTTGGACTGGGACGACAAGTGGTTTATGCGCCTTATGCATCGAGAGCGAGTTTCCACCAAGCAGGCGATTGAAAACACGATTTTCCGCAGACAGCTGAATAACAGAGCATATCTGAGCGACCCCGACGTATTTTTCCTCCGCGAGGATAACATCAGGCTCACACACGAGCAAAAAATTAAGCTTGCCCAAGTTAACGCATTATTGGGCGGGGTGCTTCTCACCTCGGACGATCCTTCAAAGTACAGTCCCGAAGCGGTTAAGCAGTATAAGGATTTGTTGAAGCTTTGCAATGCCGAAAATATCCGTGTTAATGCGGATAATGGTTTGTCTGTCAGCTATACTCTGAACGGAAAAGAGCGTCGGGTGGAGCTGTGATGGGATTATTACTTTGTAATACCGGTCTTTTGTAAAAGTGCAGATATAATATCGCCGCAAAACCGATATATGATGGTTTTGCGGCGATTCAACTGTTGCGCGTTTGTCCGCGAGATAAGTATTAGATGTGCTGCGGGCGATATCGGGCTTGTGATGTGAGCGGGCGAGGATTGAAAATATGCAGGTGTAAGCATGTTTTTTGTGTGGTGAAATGATTTACACGTGTTGAGTTGCTTTTATTTTTTATCTGGAGAAGTTGATGATCTAAGTGGGAGAGAGAAGAGAGAAAAGATAAGAGAGAAAAGAGAAGAGATAAGAGATAAGAGTACAAAAATAAAGCCCGCCTTTTGGCGGGGCTTCGTAAAACAGTTATTTTGAAAAATGCTTGAAAACGACTGTTTTCAAGGGACGGCGTGACTTCGGTCACGCCGTTTCCTTTTTCGCAAGTTCTTCCAAAGGGATAAAGCCAATGCCGTCATATTCGATGTGGATCTTCTGTCTGCGCTTGCCGCTGGACTTGTCGGGTGCCTCCACATAGATCGCCTTTATCAGCTCTCGCAGCATACACGGGTCGATTTCCTCGATGTCCACGTATTTGTCTGCCGTTCGGATGAACCTTTCAATATTTTCGTTCTGTCTTTCCTGTACTTCAATTTCCTGCCGCAGAGCGGCAACCTCTGCTTCAAGCTGTTTCTGTTCCGCTTCGTAGTTCTGACTCATCATCTCATAGCGTTCATCGCTAAGATTACCTTTGGCGTTATCCTCGTAAATCCTAATGAACAGTCTTTTCAGTTCTGCGATTCGGCGTTCATTGCGTTCAAGCTGTTTTCGGCTTGTCTGCAACTTTTCTGCCGACTCCAACTGGAGCTGTTGTTCCATTACGAAGATGAAATGCTGACGGTATCTGAGAATATACCCCATGACCAACTGGATGTGCTTCAGCACCATTCGCTCCAATACGGACTCACGGATGAAGTGCGTTCCGCACTTGTCCTTGTGTTTCCAATGAAGCGAACAATCGAAGAACGCTCCCTCACGCTTGCCGTTGTTGGTGGCTCCATAGTACAGCTTCTCGCCGCAATCGGCACAGTACACTAAACCGGAAAAGGTGCTTGTACAACCCGACTTGGTTTTGCGCTGGCGCTGCTGGCGAATGACTTGCACTTTTTCAAAGACATCCATTTCGATAATGGCTTCGTGGGTGTCCTCAAAGACCGCCTGCTTTTCAACGGGATTGTCCCTCTGCTTCTTGTCCCCAATGGAATTGGTGTAGGTCTTGAAGTTGACCGTGCAGCCTGTGTACTCTCTGCGTTCCAGAATGGCAACAACTGTGCTGCCATGCCATCCGCAAGGGTTTTCGGGTGCGGTATTGGGACTTTTGATGCCCTGGCTGTCCTTGTAGGCGGTAGGTGTGAGAACTCCATCTGCCTTTAGCTGATTGGCGATCTGCGAAGGACCTCGTCCGTTCATGCACATATCGAAGATTCGCTTTACGACGGATGCCGCTTCGGGGTCGATCAGCCAGGTCTGCGGATTCTCTTTGTCCTTGATGTAGCCGTAAGGAACATTGGTGGTCAGCGGTACGCCACGTTCACCCTTTGCTTTCTGCACAGCACGGATTTTGCGGCTGGTATCTTTTGCGAAAAACTCATTGAACCAGTTTTTGATGCCAGCCATGTCGCACTCGGTGCTGTTCATGTCGATGGAATCGAAGTGGTCGTTGATGGCGATATATCGAACACCGCTTTTCGGGAATACGATATTGATATACAGACTGGTCATCGCAGAGTTTCGTCCAAGTCTCGACAGGTCTTTGGTGATGATCGTACCGACACGACCTGTTTTGACTTCTGCCAGCATCTGCTGAAAACCGGGACGATTATCGAAGTCAACGCCACTGTATCCGTCATCCACGAAGAATGTGGGATTTGGGAAATGATTCTGCTTTGCGTATTGCAGCAGGATCATTTTTTGCGTTTGTATCGAATTCGACTCGTCAGCCTTTTCGCCGTTTTTACCTTCCTTCAAGTCCTCAACAGACAGTCTGCAATAAAGGGCGGTAATTTTGTCTGTTGCTCCTAACATTTCTGTTTCCTCCTCAATCGGAGCAACTGTCAGTACAGGATTGGCTGTCTCTATTATATCAAACTTCTGAATATCTGTCATTGATGTCCCCCTAACTGATTTGTAAACTTTCTCGATGCGATACGCTCCAATTTTCGGATGAAGCTGTCCTCTCCCTCATAACTGCCGGTGACGGTGTATATCGTGCCGCTGATTTCTTCGGTCACGCTCAGTTTTGGAATCCAGTAGGCTGAAATGTTTTTGACCACGATGTTGCCTTTTTCATCAAAGCGAATGTTGCGGCGTGGCTGATCTTCCTGTATCGGCTCATGCTTCAGATACGGGTCGGATGTGGAAAAGTAGTAGCAAGGTATATCGTTATCTTCGGATATGGTCAAGGAACCGAGCCATTGCTTCAGTTCGTCCGGTGTCATGACTATTGCCTTCTTTTGTTCGCTCATAAAAATTGTCCTTTCTGATTTTTGAATGAAATGAATCGAAGGGAAAGGAAGGAATCATCGTTCCTCCTGTTTGCGATTGTCTTTTTTCTGTTGAGCTTGCTCGACATTGCCAAGTCCTTTGTTCACGCAGGACTGAATGTGATGAATTTGCTGATATTCTTCACGGATAGCTTTGAACTTGGCATAGGTTTCTGTATGAGCCTGTTCAAGCTCCGTATACTCCTTATCCAGAAGGCTGGGGTTGTACTTGCCGTCGGGACATATCTCCAATAGCTTTCGTCTCACAGCGTAATACTGCTTCAGTTCCTTTTCGTGCTCAACCTTGTATTTCGCCTTTGCCTTGTCGAACTTGATTTTCTGCAAGCCATCCACAATCGGTTTCAACTCTTTCAAGATGGAAGCGTATTCAGGCATTTTGCGAATTTCTTTCATGCGGGTGGTTTCCTTATCCATGGTGACTTTCAATTCATCCACGGTATCCCGCAGCATCGATACACGGCTTTCCAAATCCTCTATGGTGTAGATCTCGTTGGCTTTTAGATAGTTCGCCATAGCGTTCAGCTCCTTCAGATTGCTGACCTTGGCTTTCTGCGAATAGGCTTTGGCATTACGCATATCGAAATATCTTTGCAACGGAATGATGACGGGATCGGATCGCGGCTTGTCCAGTTCTGCCTTGATCTCCTTGATGGTTTCAAGCAGGATAGACAGATTTTTTCGCAGATTGCGAATAAAGGCGTTAGTGGCTCTGATCCACCGATTGAACTCACCCTTTTCGGTCTTGATGCCTTTCTTTTCCATAGCTCGGACAGTGGGTCCTTCGTGAACGGTGGGTAACTGCTCGATGCCCTGTCGTTCATAGCTGCGGTGGTCGATGCGAACATCCAAACCCTTTTCTTCAAACTTGGCGTTACACATCGCCGCCCATTGCTCACGCCAGAACTCCAAGGTTTCATCAGAACCCCAATCGGTTGTTGGAACGGCGTTGAACACATAATCACCTTTGCCGTCGGGGATACGGTTGCCGTTTTCATCAAGCACATATTCTCGTTTCTGCTTTAGTCCCCATTTGCCGTTTTGTTCGATGGGACGGATGGGACACATGAAATGAAAATGTGGATTTGGGATGCCGCCTTCCTCACGATCTGGCTCATGAATCGCCAAATCCACCACCATGCCACGGCTGACAAAATGCTCGGTGAGGAATTGTCTTGCGAGGGCAATATTTTCTTCCTGGCTAAATTCATTCTGGAAGGAAATGTCGAAGCTGTAGGCAAGCTGTGCTTTCTTTCCTTTCTCCACTTTCTCAACGGCGTTCCATAATGCTTCTCGGTCTGCATACTCTCTTGGAACGTGGGGCGGCAACATGATTTCTGTGCAGATGACACCGCCCTTGTTGGTGTAGTCGCTGTCCTCGCCGTAATACTCGCTATGCAGCTTCTCGCCGGAACGATAGGCGGCAGATGCGATGGCGGATTGACCTGCGTTGCGTTTGATCTGGTCAACATGAAAATGATATAGTGCTATAGCTTAGTCCTCCTTTGTTTTAGTTCGGTGCCTGGCAGTCATGCGGTTGACGGCGTTCTTTACTTCGTCCATGTGGAAGATGTGTTCCAGAAGTTCCATGACCTCGGTGCTCTCCAATTCTTTGATTGCCGGTGCGATGCTTTCCAAAGTTCCTGCCACAGTGCAAAGACGGTGGGTACGCTTTTTGCGGTCAGCGTCCTTGTAATACTTGATACGGTTTTCCAAACGCTGGATTCTGTGGTCAAGCTGCTCGACCTTCTTTTCGTTTTCCTTTTTTCCTTTTTTCAGCCTTTCAAGCTCGGGGTTCGGTGTGTATTCCATAGAACCTCCTTTGTATGATTTTTTCAGCCTTGTGGGTACGGAATGATTTGAAAAATTGTTTTGTACCCGCAAGGACGCAGGGATAGCTGTGAAACATCGCAAGGGGTGTAGCCCCTTGTCCGGAACGCAGTGACGCAAGGACAGATACAACTCGGAGTTGGTATCTGTCAGCCTCGCAGAGCGCACATACGAGGTGTGGAACACACCCGTATAGAAGTGCGCCCTTAGTAAACTAAGGGTTAAAAACGCTTTTGCCGTTCTACCCGAATGTCGTTCCTGCCCGGGAGTCTCATCCCGGCGTTGCTTCGCTCATGTCATCGCAAAGTCGTAACCCATTCGGACGGTCATTCAGTTGTTGGATGTAGAAGAAAACAAAAAGAGCCGATTACATAGAGCATCAGAAATCGGCGGGAGCATGGCTCTCGCTTCAAAATGATGTTCTATGTAATCGGCTCTGAAGATCAAAGTCGGGTTCTGTTTTCTTCCTGCTCCCGCCAACAGAACCACCGGCGTGTGTGGAGCAGTTCGGTACTTTTCGGAGCACCGAATCCGTGTCGGGTAGACCCGACATTTCTCAATATGGTCGAACAGTTTATTCAGTTGTTTATGTAGCGGCGAACCGCTGTGCCATTATTATACGAGTAATGTGTTATGCCGTCAAGGTTGCGAGCCCTCTCACTATATTCGGAATTTCAAAAGGCAAATTTCAACGGTTGCAGAAAATTTCTCTCTACCTGTTAGGACGTTTTCAAGAGAAATATCAATGGGCAAAAAATAATTCTGTCCAACTTGGGCAGAATTTTCAAAATCCACTTCCGACCAACTTGGATGGAAGTCACAACCACACTTCTGTCCAAATTGGACAGAAGTTAAAAAGCCAACTTCGACACAAGTTGTGTCGAAGTCAAAAATCACTTCTACGCAACTTGCAGAGAAGTCGGTCTTTAACTTCTACACAGGTTGTGTACAAGTTAAATTTGCATCATAACAAAAGCAAGGCACTAACTTTTTTACGGTTAGTGCCTCTGTTGTTCATTTTTTGGTGTATGGTAAATGTCTTGCTTTAGATTGTTGTTTACTTCGGTCGTAATTTAATTGTAAATATTTTTCGAATGTTTCCAACAAGATGTTGACTTTAATCGTAATTATGAGTATAATATTATTGAGTTATTATAATTGAGGTGAGTGTATGGATTACATGACTGAACTCACCGCTATTGCAAAAACGCATGGCGGAATTATTGAAACAAAAATAGCTGCGAAACACGGCATCTCTAAGGCGATGCTTTATAAGTTATGCAAAGAAGATAAAATCCATCGCATTGTGAAAGGACAGTACATTCTTCCCGATGATATGCAGGATGAATTATTGGCGATCAGCAACCGTTCAGAAAGAATCATTTTTTCTCACGAAACAGCTCTTTACCTTCACGGAATTTCTGACCGTACTCCATTTGAGCACACAGTTACTGCACCGTCCGGTTGTATCCCTTCTGCGGCAATTAAATCCGAATGCAAAGTGTATTACATCAAGCCTGAGTTGTTTGAACTTGGTAAAACAACCCTGAGAACACCCGCTGGAAATGATGTTCCTGCATACGATCTTGAACGCACCATTTGTGATGTTATTCGTAGCCGCAATAAGTTGGGAACAGAAACTTTCCTTGCGGCATTAAAATTGTATGCTGCAAACCCCAAGAAAAATCTAAACCAACTGAACACATATGCAAAACAGATGCGTGTTGAAAAAGTGTTACGTCAGTATTTGGAGGTGCTTCTGTGAGTAAAGCAATGAGTCTGAAAGCAAAAATTCGCAATATCGCCAAACAGAAGAATATCCCTGCACAGGTCATTTTGCAAAACTATATGTTTGAGCGTCTGCTCGTCCGTCTTTCTGCTTCCGAATACAAAGAGAAGTTTGTGTTAAAGGGCGGTATGTTGGTAGCTGCGATTGTCGGTCTCGACAACCGTGCAACCATGGATATGGACACCACTCTTAAAAATCTGCCCCTTACACCGGAAGCAATTCGCAGTGCGTTGGAAGATGTCTGCGACATCACATTTGATGATGGCGTTGCATTCGAGATCGGAACAATTTCGCCCATTCGTGAAGATGATATTTACGGCGGATACCGTGTCATGCTGAACGCCAAGTTTGATACTCTGCTGACTCCACTTAGCATTGATGTGTCCACCGGTGATGCTATTACACCCCATGCGGTGCAGTACAACTTCTCTGAAATTTTCGATGATGAGAAATCTTATGAGCTGTGGGCATACAACATTGAAACCGTCATGGCCGAAAAGGTTGAAACTATTTTACGCCGTGGCGTGTTCAATACTCGTCCCAGAGATTTTTACGATGCCTACATACTGACCACAACGCAGAAATACGATAAGACGGTATTTGCTGATGCGTTAAGTGCAACCGCAAATCATCGTGGCACTACTCAGCAGATTGCGGATGTTTCCTCTATTCTTCACAATATTGAAGAAAGCCCGGAACTTAAAACGATGTGGGACAAGTACCGCAAGCAATTCGCATATGCTGCAGACATTGAGTACAGCCAAATCGTGGATGTACTGAAAGTATTAACAGCGTAATATGACTCACGATGCAAGGAGTTATTAACATGACAATGATTACAGAACAAATCAGGAATTTTGCCAAAGAAAGCTTGGCCAATTTGATTCAACGATATAATGCTACCACTCGCTTAGCTAATCATAGCGATGTTAGCGAAGAAACCATTCGAACATGGTTGAATGAATTTCTTCTGATTTTTGGATGGGACGTCCAAAACACTACACAAGTCCTCCAGGAACATGTGTTGCGTGGAATTCAGTATCAGAGATTACGAGAAATTCATTCTCCTCATAGGAGACCTGACTACACTCTTCTAAACGGCACAAATATAAAGACATTTTTAGATGCAAAATCTTTAGATGTCGATGTTTTCACAGACAATGAAGCTGCGTATCAAATCCGTTCGTATGGATGGTCTGCCCAGTCTCCTTGTGCCTTTGTTTCGAATTTTGAGCAGCTCGTGATTTACGACACACGTTTTGTCCCAAATCCGGAACAGCCTGCCGATGCGAGTGTTATACAAATTCATATAGATGAATATCTTGATAAATTTGATGTCATCATCGACCATCTTTGGCATGATAATATTTGTGCTAATCATCTGGATGAACTGTATTCTACGACTGCCGTTGAGGGAAGAAACCGTGTAGATGCTCAGTTTATGGGCATCCTGTCTGCTTTTAGAAAAGAACTGGCAACGAATCTGTATCGTAATAATTCGGCGCACATTTCAAACGATGATATTCTGAACTATTATACACAGGTGATCCTGGATAGAATTGTTTTCATTCGTGTATGTGAGTCAAAAGGAATTGAACAACAAGAAAAGTTGAAATCTTTTTCGCAGTCTGAAATCGGTTTTTGGGAGTCCTTTAAACAGAGTTGTTATATGGAATTTTACAGACATTACGATGGTGCAATGTTTACTCTTGATTCCGTATTTAATCAACTTGCGATAGATGATGAGATTTTAAATAGCTTTATTGATAAACTCTACTATCCTTTCCCGTATCGTTTTGATGTAATTCCGGTTAAGGTCATTGCAAATATTTATGAGGAATTTCTTGGTAAACAACTTGTAATTAATGGTGATACCCTTAACGAAGTTACTAAGGAAGAATACATCAAAACAAATGGTGCCGTTGCAACTCCGGAGCACATTGTGGAAATGATATGCAAACAAACACTGGATTTGAACCTTATCTCCTGCGTGGATGATTTGCTGAAAATTAAAGTGCTTGATCCTTGCTGTGGATCGGGTGTTTTTGTCGTGTCTTGCTACGAACACTTGGCAACAAAACTTGTCCAGTTGCTTCAAAACAACGAAGCTGATAGAGTAAAATTTTCTAACTACTATTATCTGTGTGATGATCAATGGTATTTAACAGTCGAGGGACGTCGCGCTATTGTTAAAAACTGCATTTTTGCAATTGATTGCGACGAAGCTGCTATTGAAGTTACAAAAATGTCGTTAGCATTGAAAATAGTGGATGGTAACGCACCGCTTGCTTGGGAAGTCATCGGCGTATTTGGCGACAAAATTTTGCGTGAAGTTGCAGATAATATAAAACTTGGCAATACACTTGTTAATGTAGACTCGTCGTTACCTGCTCAATTAATACCCGTAATAAAGCCTATGGATATACACGCAGCTTTTAGTGATGTGTTTAAAACTTACGGAGGATTCACGTATGTTATCGGAAATCCACCCTATGTAGAAACAAAACACTATAAGGCAGCAAGTCCTTGTATGCACGCATATCTAACTGAGAAATACCTTACTTTCGAAGGCAAAGCCGATCTTGCAGTGTTGTTTATTGAGAGATGTCTCGGATTATTGGCAAACAACGGAAAACTCGGTTTTATTATCCAGAGAAGATGGTTCAAAACGGACTATGGCAAGCAGACCCGTTCTCTGATAAACGACGGAAAACATCTGCAAAAGTTGGTTGATTTTAAGGCAACAGACATATTCAAGGGACGCATGGTGTACCCATCAATCATGATACTGACTAAACAACCCTGCGAAACAACAAAGTATTATTTCATGCCTTGTGAAGCCGCAATTGTAAAATCAAGATTTGAAAACAGTTCTTTTGACGGTAGTTTTGAAGGGTGTTCCTTTGCGGATCTTCCTCTGTTAGAGGGTAATCAACCGTGGAATTTTGAAAGCTACAGTATTGCACAACTTGCGCAGAATTTGACGAGAAAATGGGGCACTTTTTCTGACTATCCGAAACTCAAAATTAAAGATGGCATACAGGTGTTGTGGAAAAAAGTTTATCATCTAAAGGACGTATCTTTTGATAATGGTATTGCTACAGGCCTTAATGGTTTTAACGAAGTAGTATCCGTTGAGGCTGATGCCCTACGTGCGGTCATTTACAACAAAGTTTTCTATCCGTTTAAAAATGTTGAGCCGGATGCATATGCAATTTTTCCATATGAAGGTGAAAGTACAACTATTATTAAATTTTCCGACCTAAAGGATCGCCTCCCACTTCTATATAGTTATTTGAAAGATAACGAACACCGAATCAAAAGTGAGGTTCGGCACAGGGAGGGAGATTCGTGGCACACTTACACACGTGAACACAATCACTCTTTATACAGCGTTGACAAAATAATCATTCCGATGACCGCAAAAGATACGATTGCCACATTTATGCAGAACCAAGGCCTCTATATGGACAATTCAAATGTCTGGTTTGTTTATGTGGACGGAGCACCCGACTCATTAATGAAGGCAATTACGTGTGTTGTTAATTCGACAATTTTCTCTGTTTTAGGTAAATCGGGAGCGAATCCGCAAGCAGGTGGATATTATAAATTTAACAAACAGTTTCTTGCTCCAATTCCGTTCCCGTCTTCTAAGCTCAGGAAAAATTCGCCCGCCATCAATACGCTTTCTTCGTTGTACGATGATATAGTGGAACTACAGCAACAGTATACCCAATCCCCTCATGCGGTTAAAGAGATGCTGTCGCACACCTTAAGAGCCAGATGGAATGATCTTGATGAAATATGCTATGAGCTGTATGAGGTAAGTGAAACCGAACGGAAACAAATTGCTGATATTGGCAGAACAATAGACAGAATAGAATTGATAAATGGTGTGAACTGATGAATGCAAAAAATATGATAAAGGCATTAAATACATACTCGAAC
>ENA-UONV01001974-UONV01001974.1-human-gut-metagenome-genome-assembly--contig:-CS4-NODE-1974-length-16254-cov-4.512254_pt1 | contig 16254 bp, 14 predicted proteins | sample MGYA00242461_ERZ724008 | MGnify/ENA metagenome assembly ERZ724008 | reverse complement strand
AATACTATTCGGAGAGCCCAGCGGTAGCGTAATCCACTTGCTGAAGCCCGAGAAAGTATGGGAAGTTGAAGCAATGCTGCTTTCTCCATATTTTTCAACGATCGTTTTAAGCTGACCGGCGATGCCGTCCAACGCTTCATCCCATGTAATTTCTTTGAATTTTCCTTCGCCCTTTTCCCCGACACGTTTCAGAGGTTTTTTCAAACGAAGCGGGTGATTCCAAACCCACATAGTTGCAGCGGATCGGCCGCAGTAGCCCTGTTGAGGATGTCCTGGATTTGGGAAAATACGAACAGTTTTTTCGGAAACGGGCTCACCTTCTTTACGCATCTCAATCAGACCGCAGAACGCACCGCACATCGTGCAGGCAACGGGACGTTTTGTCCAACCTTCCTGTTCGAGTTTTTTAATTTGTTCGGCAAACGCCAAGTTCGGAAGACATGGAGAAGCGGCAGCGGCTGCAGCCAAAGCTCCTCCTTTCATAAGTGTCCGTCGAGAGACGGACAGATTTACGATTTTGTCAGACATCTTAATTTCTTGTCCTTAGGTTATTGGGGATTGTTAAGAGTTGTAATCTCTTTAACTGCCCTCGATCGTAATCCCTAAGAAAGATTAATCCTATAAGACAAATGTCTTAGATTCTCAGACCTCCTCTGTAGACTCTATCTTCTTGAATTTCCGAAATTATTTACGTGCAAATTTTCATCTTTTTATAAATAACCCAAATGCGATTAAGAGTTCGGTTTTTAGTTAGTTAAAAACATATTTTTGCCTAATTCTTTTATTAAATTAAGAAAATATATAAAAATGTAAACTAAGTTATGAGAATTAAAGATGAAGAATCAAGTCTTTTTATATGGAAAGTTAACTGAGGGTAATTTTCTCTCGATTTTGATTTTTTCCATACTTGAAACTTCTTTATTGACTAATGCTCGTTATCCCTAATACTTCGCGAATTTGTATTTTTTCACGTCCTGAACTTTTCTTCCTTCGATGTTTCTTCTCTTCTTCTTGATCTAACGCATGCTGAGAACCTCGTATTTTCGGCGCAAATAAACACAGAAAGGTAGAATAGAAAAATTAGTTCTCTTTTTTACTACAGCGATGACCGAAAACAAAGAAAAGGCTCAGAGCAGCCACATCACTAATTTTCTTCGCAACATTATTAACGAAGACTTGAAACAAGGGGTAAACGATCCCAGACATTGGTGTGGACATCCCGGCACTTACACGGAGCAGATGGAAGGACCGATCGATGAGGCAAAAGTTCGGCTTCGTTTTCCTCCTGAGCCTAACGGTTACCTCCACATCGGTCACGCTAAAAGTATCTGCCTGAATTTCGGTCTAGCCAAAGACTATGCCGGACGGTGCCACATGCGTTTCGACGATACTAACCCGGTTAAAGAGGACCAGGAATACGTAGACTCCATTCTTGGCTCTGTTAACTGGCTCGGCTTCGACTGGAAGGATGCCAAAGAAACCAATTTCTACTTCGCCAGCGACTACTTCGACTATATGTACGAGATTGCCGAGCATATGATTAAAAACGGCTTGGCATACGTCGATGAACAAACGGCTGAACAGATTAAAGAAAACCGGGGCACACTTCACACACCCGGCGTCGACTCTCCGTTTCGGGATCGTCCGGCGGAAGAAAGTCTGCGCCTCTTCCGTGAAATGCGGGAAGGCAAGCATCCGGAAGGAAGCATGGTTCTCCGCTCTAAAGTTGACATGAGCTCCCGCAACATCAATCTTCGTGATCCGGCTATTTACCGTATTCGTTTTGCCGAACATCATCGTACAGGCGACAAATGGTGTATTTACCCGATGTACACGTTCGCTCACCCGCTCGAAGACGTTCTGGAAAACATTACTCATTCAATCTGCACGTTGGAATTTGAAGATCAGCGCGCTTTCTATAACTGGGCAACCGAAAGATCCGTACCCATTACCCGCGCTCCGCTCTTTGAAAAAGCAAAAGCCGTCCTGGCAGACCTCCAGAAAAAGAGCTTCGAAGAAATCAAGCCTTTTGCCGAAGCTGCTGTCAAATTCAAATGGAAACTCGGCCAGACCGAAACAGAAAGAGAACTCGCTTCTCTCTTAGCTGATATCAAGGCCAATCCCGAAAATTTGAACGATGCTTCTGCGCACGCCATCGTGAACGCCGTTGCTGCCAAACCGGAAGTTTTCACTCCGCTGCTGCAGGACGTTTTAAGCGCAACCGTTAAACCGAACTTCTTCCTGCTTCCACATCAGTACGAGTTCAATCGTCTGAATCTGACTTATGTGGTCATGAGCAAACGCAAACTGATCGCCTTGGTCAAAGAAGGCCTCGTCGATGGTTGGGACGACCCCCGCATGCCGACTCTCGTCGGTCTGCGCCGCCGCGGCTATTCTCCCGAAGCCATGCGTTTGTTCTGCGATCGCGTCGGGGTTTCTAAACAGACCGGCAGCTGGATCGACTACTCTGTTCTCGAAGGTTCTCTGAGAGATGTGCTTGATGCTGAAGCCGATCGTCGTATCGCCCTTCAGGATCCGATCAAACTCATCATTGATAACTATCCGGAAGATCAGATCGAAGAATTCGAGTCTCCCAATCACCCTCAGCATCTGGAACGCGGCTCTCGCAAGCTTTCCTTCGGAAAAGAACTTTGGATTGAAAGAAGCGACTTCGCGGAAGAACCGCCCAAAGGCTATCGCCGCCTGACACTGGCAACTGCTGACAAACCGGCAATGCCCGTTCGTCTGCGTCACGCCTACGTCGTTCAGGCCACCTCTGTAGAAAAAGATTCGGACGGCAAGATCACAGCCGTCCACGCTGAATACTTCCCGGAAACCAAGAGCGGTACCGACGGCGCCAACTCTATTAAGACCAAGGCTGCCATTCACTGGCTGAGTGTTAAAGATGCTCTTCCCGCAACGATCAGACTTTATGACCGTCTGTTCACCGTTCCGAAACCCGATGCCGGTGAAGTGGACTTCCGTGAGCTCATTAATAAGAACAGTAAGACGGTGATGCAGTCCTACGTTGAGCCTTCTCTGAAAGACGCCAAACCCGAAGACCGCTTCCAGTTCGAAAGAAACGGTTATTACGTGGCTGATCAGAAGGACTTCACTCCGGACAACCTGGTATTCAACCTTGCAGTTGCTCTGAAGGACACCTTCGGAAAATAATTAAGCACTGAATCGCCAGAGGGACGGCTGAAGCCGTCCCTTCTTTTTTAGGAAAGCTTTTGAATCGTTTCAGCCAAAAGCTTCGGCGCAATGTTCAAAGAGTAATCAAGCTCTAAACGTTCGGTGCTTCGGTGCGCATCTCGGCCTGCCGGCCCCATGTTGGCAATCGGAATATCCAAGGCGCCCGGGAGATCGGTCGGCAAATAAAAGAGTTTCTTCCAGCCGGCCATGTTCTCGCCGACTTGTTTGGCCCCTTCTCTCATTTCTTCAAAGCTTAGGAAGGACAAATCCGTAATGCCCCCGAAAACCTCGTGCAGACGGACTGCTTCGTCTTTGCTCAAGACTTTTGCCTGCTCCGTCATCTCTTCCATCACTTTTCTAAGTTTTTGCTCATCAGGCGACTGTCGACGATTCAGCCGAGCCGGGTAGTACGGCGGCAGGAACCCGACTACAATTGTCGGCCGTGGCATCTGAGCCTGTAAAAACAGCCAGGAGCATTCTTTCAGGGCCGCCTCCCGAATGTCCAGATCTTTAGGGAGCGAGCGATAAAAATGATCTCTTTTTTCTTCGAAGGATTCGCCCGTCTTCTGGCGAGCCATCCGCTGAAGCATCCCGAAGGTAACAACATTGACCTCATCAATGTCAGGAAAGTCTGCGCCTTTATCTTGTGCAAACAGCAGTGCACGCATCAGTTTGCTTCTGGCCTGCGCGGTAGCCCGCGCCGCTGTCATTTGAGCCCAACGAAGGACATCCGCCGGTTTCTTTGCGGCGGTCAGAACATTAAAGTAAGCGGAAGCCTCTTCAGGCACAGTGACCGAATAACCGTTGCGGTGCACCTCCATACTTAAGCAGGCGGGAGGTGCTAAAAGATCCAATCCGGAACCCTCGTATAAAGCGGTGTCGGCTTCTGCCAGACAAACGATTTCACTAATTAAGAGCGCTGCGCTGAAGCCGTGAAGATAATTGCCGATGTGTGCGGATTTACCGAAGGCGTAGAAGAACGGCATAAGTTTGCCGGTGGTTCCTGTGTAATAAGGTCGCACAGCCGGTACCGTCTTGGTTTCCGCCGTCCAGAAACAAGGCTCACCGGTAAGAGCAGCGACGACTTTCAAATGTTCTTCTTCACAGATATGCAGGAATGTTCTTAACGAACCGATCATGCCGGCACTGTTGGCTTCTTCATCCGGAACCGCCCAAAAAAGAATATTGACGGCAAGAGTCGGGTCATCTGCCCACTCCTCCATGGAAGCCAAAAACAGCGCAAGGCCCGCCTTCATATCCATACTGCCGCGCCCGAACAGCCAATTGCCGCTCTCAAGATCCTTCCGAGCAGTTTCATCTAGAGGCTGTTCACGTAGTGCTTCCGTGTAACGTTCTAAATCGAAAGCCGTCTGTACTTTATCACCGCAGTTCTGCGTATCGACGACATCGAAGTGACCTGTCAGTACAACAGTTTTATCGGTAGGAACGGCGGCTCGGAGCAGTCCGAAAACCGCCTTACGCTCGAGGGGGTCCCGCTCACAGACCGGTTCAAAGACTCGCACGCGTCCGGGATGTTTTTGTGCAAGGCAAAACAGACAATGCGTAATGAAGTCCGCACAGCGGTTTTCCTCCGCGGCGCTACCGCTAACGGAAGGAATGGCACAAAGTTTTTTAGTGAGCTGAAGAATTCGGGACGACTGGGCAGTTTTCATGACAAGCACAAGGAAGTTAGTGAAGTCTTGTCATTTTAGGGCTTCAAAATACCTCTTTTCGGTCCAAAAAGTTAAAGTCAGCTTTAAGTTTGCTAACCTAAAATTGACTAATTTTGAAAACAGATCCAACGGAACCGACAGGGGCAGAGGCCGGCTTTTTAGCCGCAGAAGGACCGGACGCGTATTTCTTGCCGATTTCTTTCAGGAAAGAAATAATCTGAGGATTTTCCCATGGCAGGTAACCTTCAGCGTAAGCCACTAAATTTCCGTTGCCGTCAATTATGAAATTGGTGGGGACCACAGAAACGCCCATCTTCCCGGGAATCGCCTGATTTCCGTCAATGAAGGTTTCAAAACCCGAAGCACGGATCTTGTCGAGGAATTTTTTAAGATCCACATTTTCTCCGTCAACAGCAACTCCAATAACACGGACATCAGAGTTCTTAAGGGCCTTCTGTGCTGTAATCAGTTCCGGTATCTCCGCGACGCAGGGGCGGCACCAGGTAGCCCAAACGTTTAAAACGATCACCTTTCCTTTGTAATCCGACAAATTTACGTCTGTTCCGTAAATAGTTTTGAGATCAAACTGCGGCATCTTTAGAGCGTGCTTGAGCTCTCGGAAATTCGGCATCATGCGCGGCGCCTTCAGAGGTGTTCCTGTTTCGTAAACGCGATCAAAGTCTGCGGCCTTCGGGACCGAGGAGAACAAGACGGTGCCCGCCAAGCAGGAAAGTACTAATAATTTTTTCATCTTTCGATACTTTTTCTTTATGCTGTCGAAATTTTAGAACGACCGATTCAGCGCAGATGTAACGAGTTTTTCAGGTGCGCTCATGATGGTGGCTCTCCAAACCCATCCTTTCGCAATTGAATTACAGTTTGATGATGAAAGTCTTACCGGCGCCGTTCATCCTGCGGAGAAATCGGCGCGAAAAGATTTGCCAACACCATTGATAAAGGAGTGAATTATGGGACTTTTCAATACAATTCTTCAGAAACTTGGTTTTGTGAAAGACAAGGCCGTTGAAGCTGTTGCAGGGGAAAACGCTGCTGCAGCGGAAGCACCGGTCTCTCCCGTGGAAGCCGCTGCCGTTGAAACTGTAGCTGTTGCCCCAGCTGCAGTCGAAACGCCTGCAGGATCGCCCGAAATCGTAGACGTCGCTGCTGTCTGCGAAGCTTTGGCTGCCAAGAACCCACAGAAACTCAACTGGAAAACTTCTATTGTTGACCTTATGAAGCTTCTTGGAATGGACCCATCTTTAGCTAATCGTAAAGAGCTGGCAAAAGAACTCGGCTGCCCTGAAAACCTTATCGGCGGTGACTATTCTCAGATGAACGTTTGGCTGATTAAGGCCGTTATGCAGAAGCTTGCCGAAAACGGCGGCAAAGTTCCCGAAGACTTGAAGTAACGTTTCTCATTTCTAATAAAAACGCAGCATACAATTCGGAGTTTTTTCTTCTGTCGAGATTTGGTAAAGTGAACCTTTCGGAGTAAAAATAATATGTTCGCTTATCCCATTATCATCGCCGCCATGATCGCTTCCGGGCTGTTCATCGGCTGGATCAACTTTAGCTATCTTTGGGGCATGATCCCAGCAGTTATCGGAGGCTTCTGCGGAAGCTATTACAGCAAGTTCGGCCGAATGCTGCTTAAGCCCGGCATCGACGACTACCAGCGAGAAAAAATCCTCTCTGTGACCCGTGTTCTGACAATCATGTGGACCGTGATCTCTGCCATTTTCTTTGCGCTCGGATACGGATTAACCAAGGTTGCTTACTGATTTGTTGTTTTGATTTTTCGTTATGCAGATTCATGCTTTCGGTCTTTCCCGAGTACCGACTTTCCTCGGTCAATGGGATCTCGATTTTGACGGACGCACCGACGTTTTTTCCATTCCCCTGACGGGAGAGAAAAGTATTGCGTTATTCCTTGACGCTCTAAAGTTCGCTCTATTCGATATCTCATCCGAGAAACTTGGAAAAAATCCCGAAGTCCGCCTGGTCTTCTCCACAGAAGAGGGACGATTTGAACTTCTTCGGTCCCACGAAAACACTGAAATCCGCAAAAACGGCATGCCGTTTGACCTGCAGGCAGCGCCCTTTCCTGTCGCCATGGCTAGGATCACGCATCTTGATGCCGATAAATTAGAAGACACCCTTTTCTATGACATTCTCTCGACTTCTGAATCTTTGACCGAGAATGCGGATACTTTAGCCTCATCTTTGATCGGAAATGTCTCCGAGTCCCTCGGAAATGCAATCCTGACTCAGGGCATTGAAGTTTCTCAGCAGAAGGCCGCCTTGCTCGCCGCTTCTAAGTCTGTCATAGACGGAATTTCGGTTGTTTCTGATGAGGAAGAAGAACGCCTCAATCAGCAGCTCATTAAGGCCGGCGTCTCTCACGCCGCTCTGCAAAACGAAATTGCCCAGCTCAAAGATTCGATGGACTGGCTCATTCGCATCAATATGCTCAAGGATGAAGCCGCCCGCTTGTCTAAGCAGCTCACGGCAGTCAACGGCGACCTTTCTCGCTTTGACGTGAAAAAGAACGTTCTGGAAAAAGCGCTGAAAACAGACGCCTTAGCTCCCGACTACGATGTCCTCTCTAAGCTTCGAGTCGATGAGAAAGAAGAAGGTAAGCTGATTACGGAACTTAAAAAATCCGTCCCGATGCTTTCTGAACGCGTCCGCTCCGCCTCTCTGGCTCATGCTGAGGCAGACAAAAATTTCAAGAGCGTCCTGGAAAACTACAACGAGAAGTGTGTGACGCTGGAACGCGTTCGCGAATTAGATGAAAAAATCGAAGATTCTCAGATTCAAAGCAAGCACCTTAAAGAGGAGTTGTTCAACGAGCAAACCGCGGCTCGTCTCCTCTCTGAAGAAAACACACGATTAAAAAACGTCCTCTCCCAGCTGACCATTCGCTCACAACTTCTGAACAAGAAGATGGATGACCTTTCTATGGATAAGCTCTTGGTCGATGAGCTCGAAGAGTACAAACGTCTTCTTGATGAGATTGACGCTGAAGTCATTCGCAGCGCAGAGGCAGAAGAAACGCAGCGGGAACTGCAGAAACGGATTGAGTCCTCTCGCTCTGCTTTATTAGACGTTCAAAACGTCATTGCCGCTCTTAAAAACGAGGAGCTTGCCGTCACGGGCGAACTTTCCATGAAAGAGCGCATGCTTTCCAAGTCTTTAGGAATAGAAGGCGTCGAGACGCTGGCTGCGGAACTGGACAATCAGAATGAACGCTTAAATGCCCTAGACGCGCTTCAAGGAAGAATTGTCCTCTTGGCAGAAGGACACGACCGATTCAATCAGGTAAAAGCAGGGCTCGAGAGCACCAAGCACGCCTTGAGACTCGCGACGGTTGCTTTGAATGCGGCTCGCCAGGCCTATATCGACAAGACAGCCGTCGTCAATTCAGCTCAGCAGGCTTATTCCTTCTATCTCGAAGTACTGTCGCTGAATGAACCGCGCGAAAAGTTAGCCAACGGCAAGCCGTGTCCCTTGTGTGGCGCGATTCACCATCCCTACTCCGTCAAACTGCCGTTTGACCGTTCGTTGGAAGACAAACTCGCTAAAGCAAAAGAAGACGCTCAGCTCGCGCTCGTCGAATCGGAAAAATGCAAAGCTGAATTTGCGCAGCTTCAGCTGCAGCAGACAGAAGCCGAAAACATTCTGAATACGCTTACGACAGAACTCAATGAAGCCAAGGGCGAGATTTTGTATATCGCGAGCGAGCTCAATATTGTCGGCTTGAGAGAAAAGAAACCGATCACTTGGGCGGCTGTACTCAAGCAAAAACAAACTTCTTTAGCCAATCGTCGAGATGACCTTGAAGCACGATTAGAGAAAATTCAAGGGCTCACGGAAGCGATTGAATCGCTGAAAAAAAAGCGCGAAGATGCAGCGCTTAAAACCGCTCGTAAAAAAGAAGAACAGGCGTCTTTGGAAGAGGCTTTGAAGAACTTCGCCAACATGTCTGCCGAGCTAGAAAAGAATCAAAAAGACTCTGAACTTAATCGCGTCTCCCTGACGCGTTTGCTCGAGCGAGCCTTTGCCCGCTTCGGCCTGAAGGCCTCTAACCCGGCCATCATGAAGCAGAACCTTCCAACACTCGAAAAACGCCGCGAACAGTGGATCAACTGGAGCGTCGAGAAAAAACAGATCGAAGAAGAAACAGCGCAGAGCGAAGAAGCCCTCCGAAATACTGTCGCGTCTCTGACTGCTCAGAAGAAGAGCGCAGAAACCTTAGAAAAGGACATCGAGGCTCTCACTGAACAGATCAAACGGTTCCAAAAAGAACGGCATGAAGCAATTGCCAGCCAGACACCGGAAGAAGTAATTGCCGCGATTGAAACAGAAAAGGCCAATGCCACACGTCTTGCCGAAGAAGCTAAATTAAGTCTTGCTTCCAAAGAGGAAGCCTTGCTTTCTACGCAGAACAAAATTAATACTCTCGAAGCACATCGCAGCGAAACCATTAAATCCATTGAATCGCTTTCGGACGCTTTCAACCAAAAACTTCAAAAGGCCGGTTTCCCGAACGAGTCCAGCTTCCTTTCTTCTCAGATCTCGACTGCACAGAAAGATGACCTCATGCGTCAAAACGATGAACTGCTCGAAAGGTATCGTGTCGTAAATTCGCAGTACGAAGAAAAACAGCAGGCATTAAACAGTCTTCAGGAGAAGAACCTGACGACGCGCACTCGTGAACAGCTCGAAGAAGAACTCTTAGAAAAATCCGATCTCTTCCACACAGCCACTGCTCAGCTCACAGGCCTACGTGAGAAGATGGCAAAAAATGCGAATAACAAAAATCGCCGAAAACGGGAAGAAGCAGAATTCCAAAAGCTGCAGACCTCGCTTGAGCGATGGGAATCTCTCTGCGCCAATGCTGAGGAACCGAGGGGAATTGCGCGTTTAGGTTTGTCGCTTGCAGTCACCTACGGCTCTTCAGACATTGATGCCTTCATCCCCGGCGCCAAGATCAAACTCCGTGATGAAGGTTTGAAATTATTTGCACCCGAGCTCTCGGACGCTTCAGGTCTTGCGGGCATGAAGACAATTTCTGCCGATCAGCGTTTCTTCGTGGCACTTTCTCTGCTCTTGGGAAGAAGCGAATTGTTTGCCCGTCGAAGCAAACCTGAGTTTGTCATTCTTAAGCAAAATCAGAATGAAGCTTTCCCAAGCCAGACGTTTACAGGTTTAGAGAGCTTAAATTTAACAATCGGCGTAGCGAGATAAGCCGTTACTCTTCGACGAATTCAATGAGAAGAGCTCCGCGCGTGAGCTCTTCCAATTCTTTAGCAAAAGTCTCAGCGAGATCCTCGGGGATTTCGACATCAAAATCCGCATCCATATCAAAATTCTTTTCCAGAATTCGCCCGTTTATGGCTTCGATCTTGCGCAGAACCTGATTCACAAATCGATGTTCAACGCTGAATTTGATGCGTTTCGTTTTGGTACGAACTCGCGTGGACACTCCCTCTAACGCCATTTTGACGGAAGACTGATAGGCTTTAACTAGTCCTCCCGTACCGAGCAAAATTCCGCCGAAGTAACGAGTCACAACAACGGTCACTTCTCCAATGCCGCTGTGCGTAACAGCCGTCAGCATGGGGCGTCCGGCGGTTCCGTGAGGCTCGCCGTCATCGCTTGCGCCGATACGATCGGTAGATCCGGCGGCTCCGGCACAATAAGCCCAGCAATTGTGCCGGGCATCTTCAAATTCGGCTTTAATTTGTTCGATGAAAGCTTTTGCTTCTTCGACATCGGGAGTGTGTCCGACAGAAGCGATAAAGCGGCTGCGCTTTATCGTCTGTTCGACACGAAAAACCTCTCCCGGACGCAGGTCCGGAATGTTGTAGCTGACATCTGCCATCCGGGGACTCTCTTTATGTGTTACTTGTGAAGCTTGTTCACTATTTTAAAGAGAGTTTCGTTTTCCATGACAAGGGGAGAATCTTTAGCAAAAAACACAATGCCGTCTTCGGGTGCTTCGGTTTGGGCGACGGTCACGCCGGTAAGCGGATCAATGATGTCCGCAAGAACTTGTCCGCGTTCAACGGAATCAAAGGATTTCACGTGCGGAATGTAAAGACCGGAAGCGGTTGAACGCAGCGACACCAGCTCTTCTTCTATAAGAACGGTCGATTCATAGCCGCCGTAAACGTTGTAATTTAAAACGTTCATTCGGCTTAAGAAGCGGCAAACCGCCGCAATCGCCATGTCCGCACCCTTCTTATCGATCTTCTCGGTAGAACGGCTGTAAAGAGAAAAGGCTTTTGTATCCCACACCTGCCAGTTGAAGTTTAAGGTTGTGGTATCAAAGGGAACGGGTTTGCGAAGAACGACAAAAGGCATTCCGAAAAGCTGAGCCAAGCCGGTGTCCTCATAATCCGTCTTCATCATGCGCACATGAGAGACGAAGTCTCCGGGCATATAAAAAGAGGAAAACTGCACGCCGAAGCGGTAGCCCTGAATCTTTTCAAAAATACCGGCAGCTATTCGCTGAGTAGTCTCACCTTTGTTGTATCCGGGATACATTCGATTGATATCGGAGTTATCCATCGCCCAGAAGCGCTTACCGACATTAACGGAGTACGGATTGGCACACGGAATCACCGTCACACCGTGACGGCGGATAAACCGCCCTTCTTCCTCAAAGCGCTTTAATGTTCGAACCATTTGGCCGGCAATATAGAGCTGCTGAATTTCATTGCCGCGCATATTGCCGATAATGCACATGGTCTTTTCAGGGCCGCCGAAGTGATAACTTTTTACTTCAAAGTCTTCGCGGTAGGCCGACTCCATTCTGAAAATAACTTCTTCTTTCATCGACGTTCTTCCTGAAGAATTCGGGCAATCAGAGACCCCTTATTTACGATAGGATATTCACGAAGCGTGAAGAGCAAACCATCGACTTCGGAGACGCATTCCTGACGAACCTCACCTGAAAGCGCATCTACAATTCGGCCAAAAATCTCGCCTCGTCTAACGTTATCGCTGTGACGAACCGTCGGGACAAACACACCCGGCTCTTCAGCATTCACAAAACTCACGGAGCGATCTAAGGAAACGATCGGCTGTTTAACAGGCTGGACCGGCCCGTCCCACATACCGAGATTCTGCATAAGATTCAGAATTCCGTTCACAAGCCGTTGACAATAATCCTGAGTAATTCTCATGCCGACGCCCGCCTCTACGACAAGAGTTTTAACGCCGATGGAATTTAAGCTGTAAGCCAACGTTGATTCGAGCACAGTAGAAGCTTGATGCACCCAAACAAAATCGACATCGAGCATGCTCGCGTATTTAACGAGTTTATCTGCCGTATTGATATTGACGCGAACCTGGGGAATCTCGCGCAGGAAGATATTGCTGGCGTGAATATCAATCGCCATTTCTGCGCCTTTGAATTCCTGAATCAATTTGCTTGCAACCCACTCCGTCGCCGCTCCGTCGGTACGTCCCGGGAAAATCCGGTTCATATCCAAATCAAAACCGGGAAATCCTCGCTGGATCGTATCGATGCCCATCGGGTTCAATGCCGGATAGACATCCAACACCCCTTTAAGGTGCTCACTCTTTTCACGAACGACTTTATTAAGCAAATAACAAATGTACTGTCCTTCAAGCTCATCGCCGTGAATTCCGGAAACGACGCAAAGTCTTTTAAGGCCTTCTACTGACGCAGCGTTATCAGGCAAGTGGCGGTTCTTGCGAATCACCAAAGACTCGCCGACCGGCATCTTTACTTTTATGACGTCTTCAATCATTCTCAAATTTCAACCAACTTACACTTTGCCGACATACTTTGATCCGCTGCGCCCATAAAGACGCCTCTTTCTAAAGCGCAAAAACTAAAGTCTGGTCCTTGTGAAATCTTGACGTAATTATCGTCACAGAATCTCTGATGCGTAGGATCCACTCCGATCCATGTTTCACCGTCAAAAACTTCTACCCAAGCATGAGAAGCACCTTCACCGGTGGTCAGTCCGGCAACGTAGCGACAAATAACGTTCTGAGTTCGTAAGAAAGCAAGAAGAATGTGCGCGAAATCCTGACAAACTCCGGCGCCGAGCTCCCACGCTTCATGGGCCGCAGTTACTGTTGTCGTAACGCCTTTTTGATAGCGGAAGTCTGTACCAATTTTTGTTAGCCAGTATTCAGCAAGGGCGATGGGTGCGCCTTCAACTTTATTGGCTTCAAAATAATCTTTGAGCGTGCCGGTCAGCGTCGTAAGCTGAGTCGGATATCGATAGTAGGCAGCCGCACCGAAACTGCTGCGCTGCGAGGAATCGACCAATACTTCTCCTGTCGAGCAAAAAGAAAAGAAGGTATGTTTATTCTCGATGCTGCCCAGGAAAACTTTATTGCCTTGTCCGTCAAAGGTTTCTGACAGCCGGCAGCCCGGCCGACAGGTTAAAGAGATGCGCATCGGCTCCTGTCCCGGCTCCGAGAGCGGGACAGAGCGAAGCACAAATGTGTGATTCGAAACGGGTTCGGAAAACAACAGATCCGCCCTAAGCGAATACAAAAATTTTTTCATTGTATCGAGTTTTTAATTATTCAAGAGCTTCTGAACTGTTTCCAAAGCCACCAGCCGGGTCTCCGGATCATCATCAGCTAACTGGGCAAAATTTTTCAGAACACGCATTTTTTGACCGCTGTAGGCAATCTTTGCGCCCTGTAATCTGCGATCCAGTTTACCGATCGTCACGCCGATTGTTTCCCAGCTTTCTCCCAATCTCAGCTGCATGTCCAGGCGCTCAAGGTAACGGCCGGCTTTAACGAGACAGCGTTCTTGACCTGAAGAGAGATATTCGTCAATACTGCCCCAGAAAGCCAACAAGCGATCGATGACTTCAAAAGAACACAGAGCTCCGGAACCTTCTGCCTTCGCATCTTCCATCGCATCAAGTGCCAGCTGAATATAAGCCAAAGAGCGAGTCGAGATGGTATTCCGCAGCAAAATTCCGTCGTCGTAGGCTCGAGAAAGATTGCTGTACACCGAATCAGGGTTGAGCTCGTCGAAGAAGTAACTCGTCATAAAGTCAGAGGCATCTTCGTAAACATCAGGAATGTTTAAAGCGACACAAAATTCTTTATAAGCCGTCTCATCTGTATCAATCAGAACATCATAGAGGCCTTCGAGATAATTCAGCGTACGGTAGACACGTTCAACGTAGCGGCCGAGCCAAAATAAGTTTTCGCCTTTTTCTATCGAGATAAAATCCATGTGTCTTTAAAGCCTCCGCCTTGAGAAGAGTTAACGACGAACGAATCCGGCTTGCGGGAAAAACGAGTAAGACCGCTGTGCCAAACTTTCGTTCCGTTGGTTGAACTAATGACAAATGCACGAAGATCGCATTTGCGCTCTACGACCGTTCCGTCTTCGAGAACCGGCAGGTCAATAAAGTCGATCACTTCCTGAAGAATAAAGCGACGTGATTCAGTCTGAATTCTTACTTTCCAGGCTTCAAGCTCTTCTTGGTTTAAATCTTTACCAAAGAGAACTCCGTAACCGCCTGCTTCGGCAACATCTTTAATAACTAAGCGTTCGATGTTCGCCAGACAGTACTCTCTGTCTTCTTCGTAGAAAGGCAGATAAGTCGGTGCGTTTTTGAGGATCGGTTCTTCGCCCAGATAGTAACGAATCATCTTGGGAACGAAGTAATAAATACCCTTGTCGTCGGCAACGCCATTTCCGGGAGCATTGATAATCGCGAGGTTCCCTGCCCGATAGGCATTCATAATGCCCGGAACGCCGATGAGTGATTCAGGTTTAAAGGTCAAAGGATCAAGATAGTCGTCGGAGATTCGGCGATAGAGAGCGCCGACCGACTGTGGAGAACCCGATCTGCTCTTGAAATAGAGCTTATTGTCTTGTACGAACAAGTCATTGTGCATAACCAGAGGACATCCGGTCATCTCAGCCAAATAAGCATGCTCGAAGAAAGCAGCGTTGTACCTTCCCGGTGTCATGATGACGCAGCGGCCGCCGGGATTCACGCTTTCCATTGCTTCTCTTAAAAGGAGTCCGTAATCATCGTTGCGATCGACCGAGTTATTTTTAAATGTCTCCGGCGAAGCACGGCGAGCGAGTTTTCTGGCAATTAAAGGATAGGAAGCGCCTGAAGGAATGCGTAGGTTGTCTTCAAGAACGTACCAAGTTCCGTCTTTAGCTTGGACGAGGTCAATGCCTGAAATATGAGAGTAAATTCCGTTCGGCGGAACAAAGTTGTCACACGCCGGCAGGAAGCCGCTTGACGAAAAAGCGAAGTCTTCCGGAATCACGCCGTCAGCGACAATTCGCTTTTCCGTGTAGATGTCTCTCAAGAAGGCGTTGAGCGCATCGACCCGCTGAATCAAGCCGGCTTCAATTTCAGCGAACTCATCCGCAGGAATAATTCGAGGAAGCGAATCGTAGGGAAACAGCTGCTCATGAAACTCGCCGTTTTTATAGATACCGAACTTCACGCCAAAGCGCGCAAGAAGCCCGTTTATAGCGGCGGTATTGGATATCAGAGAATCCATTATTTCTCCGTAAATTTCTGAGGTTGTTAGATATTCTTCAAAAATTATATGAGAGAGGAGAAGGCCGACACCCTTTAATTTGCAGAAATTTCAGTTGGAAGGAAATGAGGAAGGGTAATTACCAAGGAGGATTGTATTAATCCACATCTAACTTGAGGACAGATCTAATCTAAAAACGCCAAACCGGCTGTTGACGTGTTCACATCAATGCAACCGGCTTTTTAAACAAAAATGATTTCAAGCTGCTTTGTGTAGAAAGTGTTAGGCGGCTTCTTTATCTTTAGCTTTTTTCAGATTGTTCATTGCATAGGCAGCGCTGTTAACGATTTTTACTTCGCCGTTCTCTACGATAAACGTCACATTAGAGCGATGACCGTTTTCGATGCCTAAAATCTTCAAAATATGCTTCGGCAGAGTGACCTGTCCGTCAACCCAAACGATCGAATCAGAAGAGAAATTCGCAGACATATTGATCCTCCTTTATTTTTCACCTGGCCGACAGAACATTTTTGTAAATCCTTCGACCTAGGAAAATCACTAATTTCCTTAAATTTCTTACCTATGATTTTACCTGTTTTATGTGATTATTTAGATGTAAACCCTAATCTGAGTAAAAAAACGAACTCGTTTCTACGAAGAGAAGAAACAATTGATATCGAAGACTTGAAGAAAGAAAAAAGCAGCTTTTTGAAATTTATATTAGAATGCGACTTCTTGGCGGCCCGATGGTGAAATTGGTAGACACAAGGGACTTAAAATCCCTCGGCGTAAGCTGTACCGGTTCAAGTCCGGGACGTTTTGACCGTAAAGTCACTGTAGGACGTCCGGATGTACGGGGACG
>ENA-UONV01001968-UONV01001968.1-human-gut-metagenome-genome-assembly--contig:-CS4-NODE-1968-length-16285-cov-19.785213_pt1 | contig 16285 bp, 10 predicted proteins | sample MGYA00242461_ERZ724008 | MGnify/ENA metagenome assembly ERZ724008 | reverse complement strand
GTAGAGGATGATGTTCCTGTACGGTGTCTGATCACAACGACCCTGAAGACCCACGGCTATAAATATCTGACTGCTTCCAATGGGGAAACGGCGATCATGATGACTACCAGCCACAATCCGGACATCATGCTGCTGGATCTTGGGCTGCCCGATATAGACGGCATCGAGGTCATCCGCAGCGTCCGCACATGGTCGAACCTGCCCATCATCGTCCTGAGTGCCCGGAGCGAAGATTCTGATAAGATCGAAGCACTGGACAACGGCGCAGACGATTATCTGACAAAGCCGTTTTCCGTGGATGAGCTGCTGGCAAGACTGCGTGTAACGCAGCGCCGATTGAATCTGCTGGCTTCTGACGGCATAAACAGTCCGGTTTTTGTCAATGGTCCTTTGAAGATCGACTTCTCGGCAGGCTGCGTCTGGCTGAGCGAGAATGAATTGCATTTGACCCCCATCGAGTACAAACTGCTGTGTGTGCTGGCGCATAATGTGGGCAAAGTGCTGACGCATACCTCCCTCACGCAGAAAGTATGGGGCAGTACGCAGGAAAATGACATTGCCTCTTTGCGTGTTTATATGGCGTCCCTGCGCAAAAAATTGGAACGATACCCGGATGCGCCGCATCTGATTCAGACCCATGTTGGTGTCGGATACCGGATGCTGCGCGCAGAAAATGATGAAGCATAGTAAAAAACAAGGTGTGCCCCTGAATGAACAGCACCCCATTTGTCCGACCGTATTTGGTCTGACAAATGGGGTGTTTTTATATGTCGGCAAAACGAAAGGCGTACAGCGGAGAATGAGACCGATTTTTATAGTGCAAAATGCTTTGCACGATAGTCCCGTGGGCTGATGCCATATACATTTTTGAACGCACGGGAAAAGTGAAGCTGATTGGGATAGCTGACCATGGTGCTGATGGTGCGGATGGGGAGGCGGCTTTCCGTCAGCAGCTGTGCCGCCCGTGCCATGCGGTAGTGCAGCAGAAACCCCTGTGGGCTTTCGCCCATGGTATCTCGGAACACCTTGCTGAAATAGCTACGGTTCAGTCCGCAGAAGGAGGAGATGTCCTCGATGGAAATATCTTCGCTGTAATGCTGCTCTATGAAAGACAGAGCCTCCTTCATATAGAAGTCCCGCAGACGGCGGGGACTTTGTGCCTGATGGGAGGCAGAGGACTGTACAAGCTGATCCAGAAACAGAAAGCCGTAGCCGATCTGACGCATGGGGCTGTCCTGACTGTGATTTACCAGGAAGAGCATCTGCTCTTGCAGCAGCTGCCCGGCTTTGGTGCTCGCAGGCGAGTACACCGGGTTCTGTCCGCTGATGCCTGCAAGGTTCAGGGCTTCGTGGGCACGCAGGCCGTCAAACTCGATCCATGTGTATTCCCACGGCTCCAGTTCATCGGCACGGTAGGTGGTGACCTGACCGGGAGCAATCAGAAAACCCTGCCCGCCCTCGATGGCGTATTCCTGCTCGTTTGCAAATAGAAGCCCTTTGCCGGAGATGACATAGTGGAACAGATAGTGGTTGCGGGCATAGGGACCATAGGAGTGCAGAGGCTCTGTTTGCTCCCAGCCATATTGGTATAAGTTGAGATCGACGAATCGCTCATCCTGAAACACATGGAACTTTAATTTTGTTTCCGTTGATACGTTTCTTTTTGCACATTCTTGCATACAAGATGCCTCCGGTCCGCTTTTTTCTTATTATATACCAAAATACGTTATGACTTCAACATAATTCGCGGTATTCCTTCAAATTGAGATATAACAAGTCGCATTTTTGCATTTACGAAACTACTGGCAGATAGTATAATAACGACACAACAAGAGAAAAGAAACTGTGCAATGTAATGATGCACAAAATTTTCTTGCTGCTTTTGTAAGAGCTGACAAAAACAAGAAAATCGACCCGGCCGGTGTGACACAATACGAAGATCCCCTAAATAAGCAATTCACATTTCTCCTTCATCATAGACGACAGGCGGGTAGCCGTTCCGACACGACCGCCTGTCTGTCGGCATTTCTATTAAAAATAATCTCGTTGAGGTATAGGATCCATGAGTATTCGATTTGATTCCGAGGCCCGCATTTTTGTATTGGAGACTGCCCATACCAGTTACCACATGAAGGTGGATGCGCTGGGGCACCTGCTGCATCTGTACTACGGCAAAACCATCGGCACCGGGGACCTGATGCAACTATATCCCCGCACAGACCGGGGATTTTCGCCGGATTACTACGCTTACCGCACCCACCGGGGCGTTTCCCCGGATCTGCTCCCGCAGGAGTATACCGGCTGCAACGTAGGCGATTTCCGTCTGTCCTGCCTGACGGTGGCCGACAGCCGTGGCGCCTTTGGCGCAGACTTTACCTATGTGAGCCACACGGTGGAGGCGGGCAAATATCAGCTGACCGGTCTGCCCTGTGCCCACGAAGAGGAAAACGATGCCGAGACCCTGATCGTCCGAATGCAGGACGAGGCCACCGGTCTGACGCTGGAGCTGCTGTACGGCGTGTTTGCACAGCAGGATGTCATCACCCGTGCGGCGCGGCTGACAAACCACGGAGATAACCCGCTGCGGCTGGACAAGGCGGCATCTGCCTGTCTGGATCTGCCCTTTGGCAGATGGGATCTGCTGCATTTCCACGGCAGACACGCTATGGAACGGCAGCTGGAGCGGGAAGCTGTGGGCACCAATATCCAGACCATTTCTTCGGTGCGGGGCAGCTCCAGCCACCACAATAATCCCTTCCTGATCCTCTGCCAGCAGGATGCAACGGAGACCAGCGGCTCCTGTTACGGGGTGATGATGGTCTATTCCGGCAGCTACCAGATGGACGTGGAGCGCTCTCAGACCGGGCTTGTCCGGGTAGTGAGCGGCATTCAGGAGGAGCGCTTTGCATGGAACCTGAAGCCGGGCGAGACCTTTGACACCCCGGAGGTGATCCTCTCCTTTGCGGCAGAGGGGCTGACTCCGCTTTCCCAGCAGTACCACCGCTTTTTGCGGCGCAACATCTGCCGCGGCCCGTGGAAGGACAAACGCCGCCCGGTGCTGATCAACAACTGGGAGGCCACCTATTTTGATTTCAACACCGAAAAGATCGTAAAGATCGCTGAAAAAGCGGCCTCTCTCGGCGTGGAGATGATGGTGCTGGACGATGGCTGGTTCGGCACCCGGAACGATGACAATCAGGGTCTGGGCGACTGGACTGTGAACTGCGAAAAGCTGCCCGGCGGACTGGACCCACTGATTGAGCAGATCAATGCGCTGGCCATGAAATTCGGCCTGTGGATCGAACCGGAAATGGTCAACGAGAACTCCCAGCTGTACCGCACCCACCCGGACTGGGCGCTGACCCTGCCCGGACGCAAGCCTGCCATGGGGCGCAACCAGCTGGTGCTGGATCTTTCCCGCCCGGAGGTGGTGGACTATCTGGCAGGGGTTATCGGCAAGCTGCTGCGGGAGCATCACATTGAGTATATCAAGTGGGATATGAACCGCAGCATGAGCGATGTGTACAGCCGCGCCTTCCCTGCCGAGCAGCAGGGTGAGATCATGCACCGCTATATGCTGGGCGTTTATGCGCTGGCAGAGCGGCTGACGCAGGGCTTCCCGGAGGTGCTGTTCGAGGGCTGCGCAGGCGGCGGCGGACGCTTTGATGCCGGAATGCTGTGCTACTATCCCCAGATCTGGTGCAGCGATGATACCGATGCCATTGAACGGTTGACGATCCAGCACGGCACCTCCTTTGGCTATCCGGTCTGCACCATGGGTGCTCATGTTTCTGCCTGCCCCAACCACCAGACCGGCCGCACTACGCCCATCGACACTCGTGCTGTGGTGGCGATGAGCGGCACCTTTGGCTACGAGCTGGATCTGGGCAAATTAAAGCGCGCCGAGTGCACCGCAGTGAAAAACCAGATCAAGCGGTTCAAGCAGCTGAACGACCTGATCCGTACCGGCGATTATTACCGGCTGACCGACCCGGCAGAAAACGCATATTTCACGGCATGGCAGTTTGCCGCAGAGGACGGCAGCGAGGCACTGCTGAATCTGGTGGTGACCCATCCGCAGGCGAATCCCTTGCCCATCCACCTGTGCTTCCGTGGGCTGGAAGAAGATGCTGTGTATGAACTGGACGGCATCGACTATTTCGGCTCCCAGTATGCCCACGACGTAGAGGACGGCATTCACAAGGGGATGCGGTTCAGCGGCAGCACTCTGCTGTATGCGGGACTTGTCCTGCCGCAGCTGTTTGGCGATTACCCCAGCGTGCAGCTTCATCTTACACGAAAAGGATAAAAGGATATGAAGGATCAAACTGCATTTTCCACCCGCTTTGCCCGCCATAAGGACGAGCTGGAATGGCTGTTCATGGAGCTGTAAAGGCCGAGATCTCAGGTGATGGCCTTGTTGTGCTCGTGCGAGACAGCGCATTGAGCAAACAGTTATTATGCGCGCAAGCATTGCGCAAACTTTTGACCGGATTCAAAACTCTTTGGGGTAACAGTGGTGTAAACTGTGGATTTCGTTCTGCATAAAAACGGTACATACGCAAAAATTCGCCAAATCCAATCAGTTCTTCTAGAACCCACATTGGACAATCAACGTCATAAATACGTGTTGATAGATACGCCTGCGGACTCTGTGCCGGGAAAACAGAACATACTGCAAAATACTGTTCAATCGTTCTTTTTCAGTTGCCCCATCAATTCCTGAAAACTTTCCAGAGCGCTCTGCAAATTTTCAATAATATCTGCGGCAAGTTCGTCCGGCGCAGGGAGATTGTCCAAATCGGCAAGCGACTTGTCCTTCAGCCAGAAAATATCCAGACTGGTTTTATCACGTTCCAGAATTTCATCTACCGTGAATCTGCGCCAGCGGCCTTCTGGATTTTTCTGTGACCATGTTTCTGTGCGTTCGTGGCGGTTTTCCGGATGATAGCATTGAATGAAATCCTGCAAGTCAGCGTCCGTCATGGGATGCTGACGAAGCGTAAAGTGAACATTTGTGCGAAAATCGTAGATCCAGACTTCCTTTGTCTGACGCTCTGGGCTGGCGGGACGCTTATCGAAGAAAATCACATTTGCCTTTACACCCGGCTTGTAAAAAATGCCAGTTGGCAGGCGGAGAATGGTGTGCAGATCCGTGGTGTCCAATAGCTTTTTACGGATGATCTCGCCTGCACCACCCTCGAATAGAACGTTATCCGGTACAACAACGGCCGCCTTTCCGGTCGGCTTCAGAATCGTATTGATATGCTGGATAAAGTTGAGCTGTTTATTCGAGCTGGTCGTCCAGAAATCCTGCCGGTTGTAGACCAGATCCTCTTCTTCCTGCTCCTCTTCTTCATTGGTGAAGGTGATGGAGGATTTTTTACCGAACGGCGGGTTCGTCAGTACATAGTCCACACGATAACCCGGGTCAGACAACAGCGCATCCCCACGCATGACAGGGACTTTGCCGTACAGGTCACCGATGTTGTGCAGATACAGATTCATCAGACAGAGTTTGAAGGTTGCGACCACAAGTTCAGTTCCATAGAACGTTTCGTTTTTCAGGAATTCTTTCTCTGTACGGTCGAGTGCATAGTTCTTTGGGTCAGCCAAGAACGCCTGTGCAGCAAGGAAAAAGCCGCCGCTTCCACAGCAGGGGTCAGCGATCGTCTTTTTCGGTTCCGGGCGCAGACAAGCCACCATTGCTTTGATGAGCGGGCGGGGTGTAAAATACTGCCCTGCACCACTTTTTACGTCCTCGGCGTTCTTTTGCAGCAAACCTTCGTAGATCTCGCCCTTCACATCGGAGGACATGGACACCCAGTTTTCCTTGTCGATCATCTGCACCACGCGGTACAGGATGGAAACATTGCTGATTTTGTTGACGGCCCCTTTGAAGATCTGCCCTAAAATGCCGCCCTCATCGCCCAGCCGCTCCAGTATAGCGCGGTACTGATTTTCCAGCTCTGCGCCCTTAAGCGTGTTCATATCCGACCAAGTGTAACCTTTCGGGATACCGGTTTCTCGTTTGTACGGCGGGCGGGAGTATTCATCGGACATTTTCAGAAAAATCAGGTAGGTAAGCTGTTCAAGATAATCGCCATAGGATACGCCATCGTCCCGCAGCGGATTGCAAAGTCCCCATACTTTGGAGACGATATTAGAAGATTGTTCTGACATATAACACCTTTATCCTAATTTTAGATATTCGTTTAATTGATCTGCAAGCCGTAAAAGATTCTCTCGGATCTTACACTTTAGTGTAGCATAATCACAATTGAAATACTTTTGCGTTAATCCAAACAATGGATCATCACAAATAATTTCAGTTGGCTTGAGTGCTACACCCATTTTGTAATGTGCCATAGCATTACGAAATTTCTCAGAAACATACTGTCTATTCATTAAAAAATTTGTTCCCAATGAATTATTTAAGTCATCCAAAAAACCATAAACATAATAGTATAGCAAATACAGAAAGCGCAGTTTTGTAGGGCACTCGCATAAAATTAAGTCATCGACGCCATACAATACAAACTGAATTTGGCATAAAATACAGAATAAAACAACCTTGTCGCTAAATGAATTACCAACAGGCGATTTCGCAGTATCTCCGTAATCTTTCGAAATAAAGCGAAATTCCGGATCGGTTGGAAACGCCTGACAGGCATCCAGACAGAAAATATAGTTACCTGCAATTGTTGAAAAAGCCATGAGCTTTTTGGAATCAAAATTTTTGAAAGCGAATCCCGGAATATATAAATTTTCCAAAACAGTATTACTACAAGCATGACCGTTTACAAAGTTCACACCAAAAACATCATACAAATGCAGCCATTTTGCAATCGGCTTACAAAGACTTGAAAAGTAAGCGTCACTTTCAATATATGACCGTTTCAAACGATGATACAATTCACTGTACGGTTTGCTCCATAATTTGATTGTTCCACGAACATTCTCGTAAAATTGTTGCTCTTCGGGCGTGAATTCCTTTATTTGAAGCTTTACTTTTGATGAACGATTGTACGCTTCTATCCAATCTTCGGCACCGTCAAGAATCAGTCCGAAATACGGCAAACAAGATACCCAATAATTGTAGCTTAATTTCTTATTGGCAGTAAGCGTATAAATCGTATACAAGTATCTCAGGTCAGTTTGGATAAGTGCTAAAGATGCCTTCTGCTGTATGTTGAACCTATAATTCTTTTGTATTTCCAAGCTCATACTATTAGATTTTTCCTTCAAACGCCTGTTTCAAAATACTCTGTCGCATTGCATCTGTCTGTGCAAGGGCAGTGTCAACGGTTTTTTCGATATTATCACAAAATGTAAGACGTGATTCAATTGTGTTTATAATTTGCAACTGTTCATGAACATTCGGGATTGGAAATTGTATCTGTTTGAGAATTGTCTGATTCAAGAAAATTCTTGTCGAGCCTTTACACAGCTCTTTCACTTGATCCAAAACAATTCCTTTACTTTGAAACAGGTAAATGAAATATTCAGGCAGAACCTTTTGACAATCCAATGAAACACGCATAAGATTTGTTGATAGTAAAGCGCCTTCCATTCGCGGTGGAACTACACACAATTCACCAACTGTGCCAGAACGAGAAATTATTATATCTCCAGATTTTAGTGCGAATGACTTTAATTCGGCTGCTTTTTCAGGTGTTACAAAGATTTTGTTTCCATCAATAAATTTTCCAGAATCAATATTTTCAATTCCAAGCATAGGCACACCTGTGGTTTTGTGCTCATGCTTCTTTAACATCGTACCAAAGGGCCCTGTTGACATCCCTTTTCTGTCCGTAACAAGAAGTTCTTCAATGGGTGTAAATCTTTCACACATTGCTTGTGCGTTATCAAACGCATCCTTCAACACCGCCTGCCGATACACCGCCAACTGCTCCTTTGTGGTCTTGAGCGTATCAACCGCCTTCTCAAGCTCCGAGAAAAGCTCGTCGATGTGGGCAACAATGCGAGATTGTTCATCGAGAGGAGGAACTGGCATTTCCACGTTTTCCAAATCACGCTTTGCAAGACTAGGAATTGTAGTCGATTTGTCTAATGCTTTGAAATTAAAATAACAACAAAAATAATAAAGATATTTTGACACAAGTTGTTGACTCGGAATCAATCCGAATGCTGTATCAACATTCCAAAATGGTTCATTAACATAGAGCGGGCTATTGATTGTACCCTTTCGTCCAATAATAGTTGTTCCAGCAGGGCAAAGATACTCTTTAGAATACCCTATAACCCCACCACTTCCATAGATAGGATAACGGCCATTTATATCTGCAACATCTTTCTGATTTTTCCCGCTCTTTATTTCAAGAACTTCTTTCCATTTCATATTCGAGCTTATCAAGTGCCTTTCTTCCGTCCTTCCATAAACTCATTGCTTTCGTTTATAATGTCTTTTATCTCATCTTTAGTTCGATAGTCATTCGGAATCCAAGAATTGATTTCTTTTACGACAAATGGAAGCCTAATAGCCTTCTTATCATCGTAATTAAAATTTGAAAAGTATGTAATATCTGCACCATCAAATGTAAAATTATCTGGAGGAAAAAAGAAAGCAATAATTCCTAATGGATAACACGCCATCTCACATAAGGGAGAAAATTCAAAAGAATTCACATTCCAAATTGCTGTCAAACCATCGAATCGACCCAAGTCGCTATCTGTTGCATAAAGAAAAATTCTAACTTTCTTGGAGTTTAATCCCTTTTCATCCTTGGTCAAAACAAAATGTTTTAGCGCTTGTAGTTCCTCGGCCGCTTGATGAAGAGCTGTAAAAGGAAAACTCTCAGGATATTGAATGGATGGGTCAGGACTGTTAAGAGAACAGATTATGGAGATAATCTGTTTAATAAATCTTAACGGATAAACTTCAAATTCAATTTCAGTAATTGATGGATTGGCTTTATAGCATAAAAGTGCTTGTGCAAACTGATAGGACACTTCTTGGTAGGACTTTCCATACCATGCACCTGTTAAATTATTGCAATCTTTGCAGAGGGTATATTTTCCACTCCCAAGTTGAGCGTTCTGGTATCGAATATTTTTCATATCCCATGGATCATTTGAACTGCCTATAAATTTTTCTCCACTATATAATTTAACTGGACGTTGGTTAAATGCAGCTCTTGGTGGAATATGCTCAAAGGTTAAATCTTCAAAATATCTATTACACAGTGCGCAAACACCCGGATGTTTTATTTTCATTTACGCTACCAATTCCTCATTCATTTCATCCAAAATCTCCTGATACTTTTCTCCGAACACCCGATAGAACCCACCCAAACCGCCTTTGCTGTCAAACGGCGTATACTCCAAGTCCTCCGGCAGAATGCTCAGCGATGTGATGATATGCTCCTTGATCAGCCGCAGCCATTCCATCTGTTCAGCGGTAAAGTGAACCGCACCGGTGTTGCGGCGGAAAGTCCACTGTTTGAAGTTGTAGTTTACCCGGTCGGCAAAAGGCGAAAGGGTATCCGTATAGCCCATCTGAAAACGGATCATAGAAATCAGATCGGTCAGCTGAGCGAGTGTGCCTTTCTTTACCTTGCCAGGCTGCTTGATGGCATAACAATCCCACAGACGCTCGACCGTGATGCCCTTTGCTTTAAGTTTTTGATACAGTTCCGTCAGTTTCTTCAGTACCATCGGACGTTTTTTATACGTTTCATTGTAGATGATGCGCAGGGCAATGATCTCATCTTTATTTTCCTCAATGAAATCCTTGAATGTAGAGATCACCCGGTCTGCCGTTTCCTCCTGATTGGTATCATAACCAGCAAAGAGTACTTTGTCCAGATTAACGCTGTCGATGATCTGATCATGGCTGCGGCGGACATTTTCAATAAAATCGCGCACTTCCGGCTTCTGGAAAGGTGCAACGGCCTGTTTGATGAGTTCTTTCTGAGCCTGTGCAAGCTGTTCCGGTGCGGGCGTAAGCACGCCGCTTTCTGCTTGTGCTTTGGCCTGAATGACATCTTCATCAAAGGCATTCAGCAGATTCTCCGCAACCTGCTCTGCGGTCTGCCCCACGGTTTCTTTGAACTGCGTGTGTTCGCTGCGTTCCATCCTGCGGCTGAGACGAATCACACGGTTTGCAAGAGAAGTCAAGGTATCCTCATCCCGCGCACCGAGTGCAATGTTCATCATCAGTTCCTTCATGGAAACCGCTGGCTTGCGTTCCAGCGTGCGGGTCTCGGTCTTTTTGGATTTGGTTACACCCACTGCATCCACGATCACAAAATGATCTTTGTTTTCCGTAGCAGAAGGTGTTACCTTTTGTAAATCATCCTTGCTCAGTGTGCGGGTGCCGCGGCCTTTCATCTGCTCGAAGTAATTGCTGCTGCGCACATCCCGCATGAACAGCAGGCACTCGATGGGCTTTACATCCGTACCGGTCGCGATCATATCCACGGTAACGGCTATACGTGGGTTGTAGTCATTCCGGAACGAGCTGAGAACAGCTTCCGGATTCTGTGCGCTGTACGTGATCTTTCTGCAAAAATCGTTTCCTTCGCCGAATTCTTCCCGGACGATCTGAACAATATCGTCTGCATGGCTGTCCGTCTTGGCAAAAATCAGCGTTTTGGGGACTTCTTTCCGGTAGGGGAACAGCGTGGTATGGAGTGCTTCTTTGAAGGTGCGAATCACAGCACGGATCTGGCTTGGATTTACGACATCCTTATCCAACTTGGACTGTGTGTAGAACACATCCTCGTCCATCTGCTCCCAGCGTTTTGCGCGCGTCAGGCGGTTACGCCGCTCGATCAACTGCTTCAGGATGGTTGCACCATTTTTCGTCACATCGGTTTCAATCAGATAAATGTCCTCGCCAACGTTAACGCCGTCCAGAACGGCCTGCTCTCGCGTATATTCGCTGACAAAATTTTCATTGAAGTAGCCGATGGTTCGCTTATCCGGCGTAGCGGTCAGGCCGATGATAAACGCATCAAAATAGGAAAGTACTTGACTCCATACATTGTAAATCGAACGATGGCATTCATCTACAATGATACAGTCAAAGAACTCCGGCGGAATTTTGGCATTGTAGACGACCTCTTTTGGTGCTTTGCTTTCAGCGGTGACATATTCCGCAAAGGGAATCTCTTCTGCCTGTTCGTCCAGTTTTTCCCCTTTTAGAATGGAATACATCCGCTGGATCGTACTGATGCAGACCTGTACATCCCCGGAAATATAAGAGTTTTTTAACCGGCGTACACCATACAATTCCGAAAAGCTGCGGGGATCGTCATTGGGCTTGTAGGCCATGAACTCGCGCTCGGCCTGTTCACCAAGGCTGCGGGTATCTACCAGAAACAGGATGCGATTCATTCTGCCGTATTTCAACAGCCGATAGGCGGCAGTAATGGCTGTAAAGGTCTTGCCTGCGCCGGTTGCCATCTGCACAAGAGCACGCGGCCGATTTTCTGAGAACGAAGTGTCCAGACCATGAATTGCACTGATTTGACATTTGCGGAAGCCCGATTCATCCAGCTGCGGGATACGCTTCAGATTGTTGCGCACAGTATCCGGTTCAGCAAGCCAGCGTTTCAACGTCTCCGGGCGGTGGAACGAGAATACCTTGCGCGAACGATATTTAAGATCTGCGTAATCGGTAAAACGCACCAATTCGCCAGTGGCTTCGTAGGCAAACCGAACCTTGTGCTCCCGCTTTACCCATTTGAACTGGCTATTTGCATAGCGGCTGGACTGCGTTTCTACATCTGTCAGCGCCTGACCTTCTTCGTCTTTCTTTGCCTCTACAACACCAACTGGCACTCCCTCAATGAAAAGTGCATAATCCACCGGACCGGTATTGGTAGGGAACTCGCGCACTGCAACACCGGAAGCAACCGTCAGATTTAGTTGTTTCAGATCCTGAATTGTCCAGCCACTTTGCCGCAATCTGTTATCGATCTGTTCCCGCGCTCTTGCTTCCGGAGTCATAACGATGCACCTGCCTTTGCTATCTTAGGGCAAACTGTTGATACCTCTATTTTATAAGATACAACACAATATTACAAGTGTTTCCCTTTTATAAATTTTAAAGCGATATACTTCATGAGAATTTTTCAAAGTACTTGAAAATACGTAAAATTCGTGAATGCACGGCCTATGCGGAAAAGAATGGCATCACCATCGTCAAGCACTACATTGACCGTGCCATCTCTGCCAAAACGGACAACCGCCCGGAGTTTCAGCAGATGATAAAAGACAGCGACAAAAAGCTGTTTGACATTGTGCTGGTCTGGAAGCTTGACCGTTTTGCCCGGAACCGCTACGACAGTGCCCGGTACAAGACCCAGCTGAAGAAGAATGGTGTCAAGCTCATGTCTGCCACCGAGATCATCTCCGAGGGGCCGGAGGGCATCATTCTGGAATCGGTGCTGGAAGGTTATGCCGAGTATTATTCCGCTGACCTGTCTGAAAAGGTCATTCGTGGCATGACCGAAAACGCACGGAAGGGAAAGTTCACTGGCTGTGCCATTCCCTTTGGCTACATCATCAACGCAGACCACAGCTTTGAAATCGACCCGTTGACTGCTCCCTTTGTGGCAGAAACCTTCCAGCGGTACAACGATGGCCAGACCATGCGGGAAATTCGGGATTGGCTGAACGAAAAGGGCGTCAAGAACCAGCGTGGCGGGCTGATGACCTTCAACGTCATCCAGCATATGCTGAGCAACCGCCGCTATATCGGCGAGTTGAAATACCGTGATGTTTCGATTCCCGATACGATTCCTTCCATTGTGTCCGTAGAGCTTTTCAACGATGTACAGGAAAAGATGTTGAAAAACAAGAAAGCCCCTGCCCGTAGAAAGGCAGAGGACGACTACCTGCTCACCACCAAGCTGTTCTGCGGCTACTGTGGGGCGTTGATGTTTGGCGAAAGCGGCACGAGCCGGACGGGTGAAGTTCATCGCTATTATAAATGTGCTACTGCCAAAAAGCACAAGAGCTGCAAGAAAAAGACTGTCCGTAAACAGTGGCTGGAAGATCTGGTGGTCAACCAGACCATGCAGCTTGTGAAGGACGATGCCGCTAAACGACAGCTTTCAAAAGAGACTGTCGTTTTTCTTTTGCGTCCGTCCTTTTGGAAACACTCTTCTATGCGGATAAGAGGACTTGAACAGCACGGCCCTGCCTGCACTTACTTGCCCGGATGCCGGATGCGGCAGTCATCCGGTCCCCAAGGGGATGGCATCGCAGCCTTCTCCCCCGGTTACGGCACAAAGAACCGCTCCATGTTGACGTGTTCCATCCGCAGCAGCGTTTCCTTTTTGTCGATGCCGCCCGCATAGCCGGTCAGGCTACCGTTCGTTCCGACGACCCGGTGGCACGGGATAAGGATTGCGATCCGATTGTGCCCGACGGCACCGCCCACTGCCTGTGCAGACATGCGGGGCCTCCCCTGCTTTTCCGCCAGCTGCTTTGCCAGCGCGCCGTAGGTCGTGGTCTGGCCGTAGGGGATCTGCCGCAGCAGCTCCCACACTGCCTGCCGGAAAGAGGAACCCATGGGATGGAGCGGCGGGGTGAAGCCCGGCTCCCGGCCGCTGAAATAGACCTCCAGCCAGCGTTCTGCCTGCTGCAGGATGGGCGTTTTCTGCGCCGTGTGGTCCGGGTCCAGACCCTCGGCAAAATACAGTTCGCCGTCGAACCAAAGCCCTGTCAGGCCCATATCATCTGCTGCCAGCAGAATGCCGCCCAGCGGGGAATCGTAATGCAGTGTGTACATCATAGCGGATACCTCTTGCCGGTTCTCTTTTTGACGCCCTGATTATACCACGCTTTTCCCCGCAGGGGGAAGGGAATTTTCCCAACAAAAAACGGGAGGCCGCCCCAGTCGTTCGACGGAGGCGGCCTCCCGGCCTTTTATTCGGTTTTACTGTGCGCTTGCGTAGTTGGCTGCGCTCTCACCGGCGATGCGGCCAAAGACCACAAAGTCGGCCACGGCGGTGCCGCCCAGACGGTTTGCACCGTGGACGCCGCCCGTCACTTCACCGGCTGCGAACAGGCCGGGGATGACGGTGCCGTCTTCCTTCAGCACTTCGGTGGCGCTGTTGATGGTCACGCCGCCCATGGTGTGGTGGACACCGGCGGTGACCTTAATGGCATAGTAGGGGCCATTGTTCAGCGGGTTTGCAAAGCTGGTGCGGCCAAAGTCGGGGTCGTTCTTGGCCTCGACATAGCCGTTCCAGGTCTCCATGGTGTTGGCGAAGGCAGCAGGATCAACGTCCAGCTCCTTGGCCAGCTCTTCGTAGGTCGCACCGGTCTTGGTGTAGCCCTTCTTGATGTAGCCCTGGATGACGCTGGAAGCATCGACCATGGCCTGATCGACGATCAGCCAGCTGTAGCTGCCCGGCTGTGCGATCTCGGCAGCGGAGACCACGTCGCGGGTGCCGACTTCATCGATGAAGCGCTCGCCGTTGGCGTTGACGAGGATCGCGCCGTCACCGCGCAGACCCTCGGTGATGAGGGCGGCAGTGTTGGCCTCGACGGTGGGGTGGATCTGGATCTGGTCCATATCCACGGTGCCTGCGCCGATGGCAGTTGCCATCTCAATGCCCTGGCCCTGTGCGCCCGCGGCATTGGTGGTCATGAAGCCTGCCAGTTCGGGCTTGTACTGGGTGACCATATCAAGGTTGGCACCGAAACCGCCGGTGGCCAGAATGACGCTCTTGGCGTTGACGACGACGGTGTTACCGTCCTTATCGGTACCGGAAACGCCCACGGCTGCGCCGTTGGCATCGGTCAGGATGGTATCCACGGTGGTGTTCAGCACGATGTCAATGCCGCGCTTCTCGCAGTTCTCCTGCAGCAGCGGGATCATGTAAGCGCCCACGGAGACGACCTTGCCCTCTTCGTTGACCGGGCGGTGGATGCGCTTGACGGATGCGCCGCCGAAGCTGGAGACGTTGTGCAGGGTGATGCCGTTCTCATCCAGCCAGTCGATGGCGTCTGCCGTGCCTTCGCACAGGGTCTTGACCAGCTCCGGGTCATTGATGCCCTTGCCGCCGACCATGGTGTCCAGCTCCATCAGCTCCACGCTGTCGAAGTAGCCGGTGGGGTTGGCCTGATAGGCAGCCCACTGCTCGGAAACGGTCTTGGCCAGTGCGGTGATGGTCTCATTGTCGGCATACTTTTCAGCAGCCGTTGCCAGCGTCTTTTCCACACCGGCAGCCTGATCGAACTCGTTCTCGTCCTGATAGACGGTCTTGGCTGCATTCATGCCGCCGGTGGCGCGGGCAGAGTTGCCGCCCACCATAGCCTGGCTCTCCAGGATGACGACCTTCTGGCCTGCATCGGCAGCGGTCATGGCAGCGGTCATGCCTGCGCCGCCTGCACCGATGACGACGACGTCGGCATCATAGCTGACGGTCTCGCCGTTGGCGGTCTTGTCTGCCTTGGCCATGTAATCGTCGGGGTTCAGGCCGGCCTCGGTCAGAGCAGCCTTGGCAGCCTCCACGAACGCATTGGAGGTGATGGTCGCACCGCTGATGCTGTCGAGGTTGATGGTGTTGCCTTCCACGACTTCGCCGGGGAACTGCTCAATGACCACCGAGCCAATGCCGGAGGTCTCCTCGTCGCCCTTAGCGGTGCAGTCGGTAATGACGTTGTCCGTCAGGGTCAGGGTGACGGACACCTCGCCCATGCCCTTGGCCGTGCCGGTAAAGCTGCCGGACACGCCGCCTGCTGCGCTGGTGGAGGATGCGCTGCCGCCGCATGCGGTCAGGAACATCGCACCTGCCAGGAGCAGCGAAGCCAGAACGTTCTTTTTCTTCATGGATACTTCTCCTTGATCTTGATTCATTTCTTCTCGCAGACCGGCACGATTGGCCAGCCACCCCGATATGATACCAGATAAACAATCGTTTCACAATCTTTTCGAGGAGAAAAAGGCCGTTTGTAACCTTTTTGTGATAAGTTTGTAACAAATGCTCCGTTTTTCTCAACTTCGAGGATGTGCTGCACCCCTGCGCAGACAAAAATAAAACAGCCCCTGTGTGTTTGCACACGGGAGCTGTCAGATGGGTGGGCGCGGGTGGATTGCGCGAGCCGCGCTGCTAAAAACAGCCCACCGGGCTGTTTTTGCGCTGTCTTCTGCGACAGCGCCGCAGCTGTTCGAATCCGCCCGCATTCGTGAGTTTCACACACACACAAAACAAAAAGCTCCAACGTAGTAGTTACGTTGAAGCTTTTTTGGTGGAGCGAAGCAACCCAAATCCGAACCATTGCCCTCTGGGGCATCTTTGGC
>ENA-UONV01001959-UONV01001959.1-human-gut-metagenome-genome-assembly--contig:-CS4-NODE-1959-length-16340-cov-4.565428_pt1 | contig 16340 bp, 9 predicted proteins | sample MGYA00242461_ERZ724008 | MGnify/ENA metagenome assembly ERZ724008 | reverse complement strand
GCAGCTAACATCCCGACTTGGAATGTAGCAAAGTTAGGCAGGATACTACACTTAAACAAGAAAAGATACTGGACAAAAAACGAATAGATTATAACACTAAGAATCAATATATTAACCCAAGAATTAAAGTAAAAAGAAGAGTTTCAACCGGACAAAACATTCTCCTTATTCTCTACAATTTCCGTATAAAATCATCAAAAGTATCACCCCCAAGCAGCAAAAACTTGCTCTTCATACGTTGCTTCGACTTCGCAATAGCATCGACAGTCACATTAGTAACAGTAGCAATCATAGCATTAGTGAAACTGGCACGGATAAGATAACAGATCCTCCGTTCCTGCATGCCAAGTTTGTAATCATCCAGTTTTGCCGATATATCACCATAAAGGGTATCGATTATAGCAAATATCTCCATCCATTCCTCATCCGATTTCACCAATCCATATAGCGGCTGACAACGCAACTGACATAACTGGCTCAATGCAAGTGTACGTTCAACAGGCAATAACGAATGAATTTCCTGATATTCTTTCAGTTGTTTTGTATAGGATATATTCAGTTTCTGCAAACAAGAGTTCAGTTCATCCTTATCCTTTTGCCGGGCGGACAACCTTTCTATCTGTTGAGACAATTCTTTATTCTCCTGTAATAATTGCTCTCGTTCTTCTTCTGATTCCACCCTTCCTTCACTCAATTGTTTTTCATTCTCTTTCAGGCGGGCAAGCAAACTTTCGATACGCTTCTGAACATTCCGTTTATATAAATGGAAAGACACAAAGCCAATTACAACCAAAAACATTGCTCCAAAGCCGATAGACAACAACCATACCTTACGGCTCAGCAACTCATTTCTAATCCTCTGGTTTTCATTCTTCAAGAGTTCATTATTGTATTTTTCCTTTATATCACGATCCAATTCCTGCTGTTCTTCATTCATCTGACACCAATCCATATAAAGTTCCTGATATTCTGAAGCGAACCGGCGATAATCTTTTATCTCAAACTCTTCACTTTGTAATGCACTCAGGCTCCGCTTCCTCCCATTCATAAAATCCTTCTTTATCAGAAACATCCCTATAATAGAAGACCGCCGCATCGGAAGTTCGTCTGTTGCCGATCTCCTACGATATTGAAGCATTTGCCGTTTAGCCTCTTCCCAATCTTCCACATTTTGACATATAACAGATAATTCGGTAGAAATATCCATAAATAGGATGGGATCGAAGTCAGCTACAGCCTCTTGCGCCTGCAAGTAACAATATAAAGCACTATCCGGACGGGAAGATAAAAGATGGGCACGCCCCATATTTCGTAAAGCATTGGCATAAGACCCTGTCAAAGACTTCTGTTTGAACAACCCGGCTGCTTGCGAAAAGTAGTGCAACGCATCCTCAGAGTGCCCCCCATTTAAGCTTCGACGACCGTAATAGCAATAAATGAAACCCTTCAACGACGGGCTTTGTATTGTGTCGGCAGCTCTTAAAGTCGTAGTGCGACGAACAGAAACTTCCCTTTCAGGGTGCTGACAAGATGCTGCAAGTACAGTCATCCCGAAAAGAAATAACAAGCAAAACAGCCGTTCCCGTAGCAATAGCAGTTTCAATATAATATGCATAGGTTATTATTCATGTATGATGCTACAAATATACAGATTTTCATAAACATCATTCATTTCAAACTTACATTTCTGCCAGTATGCCTTAGTATTTCTGTAGATGAATTCCCTTTAAACCTTATGCAGTTTTGATTTGAGTATCTTCTTTCTCGGTAGACAAAATACCGGTAAAAAGAAGAAAATACCGATAATAGACATGATTAACCCACCGATAGTACCCGACGCCAATGGAAACCAGAAAGCCTCTTTATCCGTCCCGACCATAAAAGGAATGAAGCCCAGAATCGTGGAAACTACAGTAAGGAAAATAGGTAATATTTTGGCATTCCATGCCTTGGTATAAGCACGAAGCATGGAAAGACGCGGAAAGCGGCGGCGAATACTGTTATACTCATTCAGAATATAAATACTGGCATTCACGGTAATACCACAAAGCAATACAAAGGATGCAAAACCTCCCTGGTCGAAATTCAGGCGGAACCAGTAGAATGTGAGGAATACACCGATATAAGATACCGGAATGACGAAAATGATAGCTAAAGGTTGTTTTAACGAATTGAACAGCACACTCGTTGTAAAGAAAATAATAGCAATCACAACCAATAGCAACAAGTATTGCTTATTATCTTTCTTGTTCCACGCCCACGATTGGCTATCCGACTCGGCTGTATATCCCATTGGAAGCAGCTTATTAAACTCTTCCAAGTCCCGCTTCTGTATCTTATTACCTTGTTCGTACGAACCGATATATTCATATTGCAGACAAAGGCGATATTGTTGGTTTTCTTTAGCTATCTGCTGCGGCATCTGCCCCTTTTCCACCGTAGCCAATTCGGAAAGCTTATAGTGCTTTCCATCATCCGCACCATACGGGAAGAACTGCATAGCCCACACATCATAATCACGTGACTGACGTGAAGAAAGTTTCACACTCTCCATGCCACTTTCCGTCATAACCGAACCCACCTGCATGTTCTTACCGAATATCGGCTGAATAGCTGCAAACAGGTGTTGTGCATCAATTCCTTCCTGCGCCATGCGCTCCTTATTCAGGTCGAAATAGAATTCCTGGTAATCATCCTTCCACCAAGAGAATTCCGATTTGATAAATACCTCTTTAATGCGCCGGTGCGAAAGCAATACTTCTTTCAACTTATCGGCCCATGCGTAGAGTTCATCATAATTGTACCCGTACATCTTGATACGATAAGAGCCTGCGTTTTCACGAACGTCATTACTGAATCCCTGATCTTGCAGGCCATATACATCCCAGCTACCGCCACCCAGCTCAGAAACTTTACCTATCAGATTTGCTTTCAGTGTATACGGAAAACCGCTATGCTGATATTCTTTCTTAAAATAAATCTGAATATTCCCTCTACGTGCATTATACACAGAAGTATGAAACTGCTTGATCTCCTTAAAACCACTAAGATAAGTCTCTACACGCTTCACCAATGTATTCATTTGCTCCAGCGTACTTCCATTTGGCAAGTTGGCATTGGCATAAAGCACAACTTCCTCATTACGACTAAAATAACTACCTTCGTACACTTTCTGAACGAACAGCCGTAAGCTTCCGCCTAAAGCCTTATCCACTATAGGTTTCACTTTTTCCTTATAGGTAGAAGAGCCCAATGTCTTATTATACCTTTCCTCCCATTTACCTTCTCCTTCCAACTTCTCAGGAAGAAGGAAGACCGGCAATCCGAACCCCAGCAGCAGCACAATGCACACCGCCACCCGCCAACGGAGAAGAAAACGAATAAGCACCTGATAGAAATGGGTAAAATAAACAGTCAACCTGCGAATACGTATATGTCGGCGCATCCATTGCTTCGCATTCTGCAACCACTGATAAGGACGAAATAACATTCGCCTGTTTTTGTGCCGCGAGGTCTTATTTGAAGATTTCTTCACCAGGCCAATTTTTTCAATCATAGCCGGTACAAAGAAAAGAGCAACAAAAAGAGAAACTGCCAGGTTAATAATCACTACAGCAGCAAAATCCTGCAAATTCAACCGGATCTTCTCGTCCAGGAAGAAGATAATGACCAAAGCTCCCATCGTGGTCAAAGTAGCTGCAAGCACGGACATAAAAGCTTTCAGATTCCGTCGGTGCAAGATATGGTCAGTCATAACGATAGTGCTGTCTATCACGAGATTTAAGGACACAGTAATCCCTGCCAATGAATACAATTGCATCTCCAGACCGAACATATAGTAGAAAATAACTGCAACGGCAATGTTTATTGCCAAACTGGTGACTATGAGAAGCAGATATTTCAGATTCAATGTGATAATCCAGACAAACACCAGCAAAATAAGCACCGTCAATCCGGTACGGAAATAAATTTTATTAAGTTCCTCACGAATATATTCCGTAGCATCATAACTGGTATGCACCTCATAGCCGGGAGGCAATGTCAGGCGTATGTCTTCCATTTCCGCCATCACTTCATTGCTCAGTTGCAACTGGTTGGCAGTTTCCACCGCCGTGATCGACATATAAATGGAATTCAGACCATTGATACGATAGTAGCTTTGAGGTTCTTCTTCCACGTGAGCTACCTTTACGAGTTCATCCAAGTGGATGATCTTTCCGTCGGAAGCCGTCACAGTAATATCCGAAGGATCGAACTGCCCACTGACTCCATCCGGCACCAACACCAAGCGTATCCATTGTTTGCCTTCGGGCGTATCCATGTTGTGTGTACCCAGAAATTCCTTGTTATAGTGCAACTGGATGGCCTGACGAATATCTGAGATACTGACACCCAAGGTTCGTAGTTGTTCACTGTCATACTCCAATCGCCACTCCATCGGAGTAGCGCCACTTAAATCAATCTTATAAATGCCTTGAAGTTGAGCCAGCCTAGGCTTGATATGCTCTTCCGCATATTGTTGTATCAGTATAGGCGTGGATGGCGCATTCAGTGTAAACGAAAGAAACGGGCGTGATGCATTCTCATCGGGTACTTTCATATCGATGTACGGATAGCTCACTCCGGAAGGTAATTGCGACCACGTCTGTCGAATGATTGTGGAAGCTTCAAAACGTACTGCATCTACATCAGCGTGTTTATCCAGATCCACTGTTATATAACCATAACCGTTGCCGGAAGTAGAATACATGGCCTTTACCCCTTTGATACGGGCCAACATGGATTCCAGCTTGCTCGTCGCCTCCATCTCCACCACCCGCGACGAAGTGCCCGGCATGCTGAAGCGCACCGTGAAGCCCGGCAATGTGCGCGATGGATTCAGCTTGACCGGAAGCATCGGAACCAGAGCCAAACCCACCAGTGCCAGACAGACAAAGGTGACGATGAGGGTGAAAGGGGAGAGGCGTTGCATAATTAAAAATTAATAATTAAAAATTAAAAAACACGATCAACGCAGGATTAATGGCTGTAGTCGAACTTATCGGAAAGGGAGAAGCCGCTGGCAAAGTCATGCAAGGTCAGTTTACGGATCTTGTAGTAGTTCAGCCAGTAGTTCTTCAGGGCCGATATATAGTTACGTTGGGCCTCTTGCTGGCGGTTCAATGACAGGGTGAGGCTACTGATGTCAGCTTTCCCGATGATGAAACGCTGACGGGTTTCATTATATGCCAGGATAGAAAGGTCGAGAGCTTCCTCGGCACTCGTCACCAAATCTTGCTGGACATTGAAATCGCTCACGGTCATAATGACTTCTTCTTCGATGCTGATTTCGTTCTGGCGGGAAGAGGTCTTTATCACATTCAGGTTATTACGAGCCATATTGTATTTACCCTTGCGCACCCCCCAGTCTACTAAAGGAATAGAAACACTGACAGAAACCATTTCCTGTTGCATAGGGCGGTTGTAGGCTTCACCAAACTTCTCTGCCACCTGATTGAAACCAACACTGGCATTGATACTGGCATTGAAGCGGGATTCTTTTCTGGTTTTGTCTACACTCTGTTCAGCCTCCAATACATCCTGACGCAAACCCAGGAAGTTAGGATTGTTTGTACGCGCAGCATCCAAAGCTGCATCTACCGGAATAGTCAGTTCTCCTGGACGACTGGGAAGGACAAGCCGTATTTCTGTATTCTTTTCCAAATTAAGGAAAGAGGCCAATGAGAACATAGCACGCTTCAATGAACTTTCTGCATTTTGCAAAGTATTACGGGCATTCACAACGTCCAGTTTCAGTGTCAGTAGGTCTGCACGACTGATAGAGGCAATCTTCAGGCGTTGCATGCCGATGCGATAAAGCGTATCGGAAGAAGCAACATTTTCTTTTGCCAGATCATATTCGGCCTGCGCCATAGCCAGTTCAAAGAAGTAGGTAGTGGCCTGTTCGGAAACCTGTTCGGCATTATAAATATACTCTTTCTTTATCTTTTCATATTTCAACGGTTCTATTTTCCGTTCCCAACGGAAAGGATTATAGCCTACCAGACTTTGTGAATAACCTACACGTATAGGAACACTGGTATACTGGGTATAACTATTAGAACCAAAGCTACGCATATACCCCAACTCTGTATCCAGATAGAACGTACCACCCGTCAAGTCAAAATTCTGCTTAATGGCCAGATTACCATAAGCATAGAAAGATTGTTGACTACGGTAAATATCCAAGTCCTGTTCAGAGTCATAACGTTTTGTGATGTCACGGTTGTATTGTGCAGGGGTCATATTCAGAGTCAAGCTCGGCAAACGGTTTGCCTTATAAGTGCGGTACGCCCAATAACCGGACAGGTACATATTTTTGGTACGGAAAGCTTCCAGCGAACTGTCGTTTGCCATGGTGATGGTTCGCTGCAAATCCAGCGTTATCTGCTGCTGCGCAATGGCAGGAAGCGTCAGAGAAAGTCCGAATAGAATTATCAAACTAAGTTTCTTCATTGTATCAAGCTTTTTTGTTCCGGTAAATAAACCAATATATCAAAGGAATAATGAACAGGCTGACCAGCGTACCGATAAACATCGCCCCAATCATAGCAATGGAAAGCGGTTTCTGCAATTCCGATCCCATATCGAAAGAGAACAGCAACGGCACCATGGCAAAGATGGTGGTCAGAGAAGTCATAATGATGGGACGCAACCTGCGTCGTCCTGCCTCATGGATGGCTTCCAGAAGCGGCATCCCCGTCTTACGCAATTCATTGATCGCATCAAGTTTCAAGATAGAGTCATTGATAATGATACCGCACGTTACGATTAAGCCGATAGCAGACATCAGATTCAGCGTATGTCCACATATCCACAACAGTACCAAGGCAAATGCTACGTCTATTGGTATTTCAAGCAGTACGACAAGCGGTTGCACAAAACTCTCGAACTGTGCCGCCAGAATAAAATACATCAACAGAATGGAAATAAACAGAATGACTACCAGTTCATCCAACATCTTGCGATTGGAGAAGAAACTCCCTGAGAAAGCTGTATCCCAATCTCCGGTAGCATCCGCAACTTCTTTCACTTGCTGCATCAGTGGTTCTGCTTTTTGCACCTCGTAGAAGCGGAAAGGAACGTACTCTCCGTTGCGTCCTGCAGTTATGCCCTTCAAGTCTTCCGCCGTCACCACCGATACCAGTTCACGCAAAGGCAGATATTCAACACCGTCCTTGTCCGCCCGTGTCTGCACCAGTGTCTCCTGCAAAATAGTATTCACGGTCTGCTCCTCTCCTACAATACTGATCGGAAGATATTGCTGATAAGAGTGAAGAGTCGCCACACTGTTCTCTTTGAAAGCAGTCTTCAGTACGCGATACAGCTCATCATACGAAACATTATACAATAATAGTTTTTCCTTATTAATGCGGATATTCAACTGATTTTCAAAAGCAATACCTGTAGGTGCATATCCCGTGCGAGCTATAAATTCATTCTCCAGACCACGCAATTCATCAGCAGTCGGCACTTTTTCCTTATTGCGGGAATAGAGTTCAGCCACAATATCAGCTTCTCCCGTCACAAACAGTTTCTCAAACACCGTTTCAGGAGGCGAGAAAGAGACAACAGCCAATGGATACTCTGACTTGAGCAAGCGATAGACCTTTTCCTGTAAAGGAGGTATCTCCGATGAATTCTTTGTTTTGAAATAGAATTCAGCTTCCGAAGAGGATAGTGCTTGTTCCCGGTTCAGGAGATAGTCTTGTTGTCCGATAGCAGCAGTTTGTTCTACTGTCTCTTCTCTCAATGTACCAAACAGAGCGTCTACTCTGTGGCGGTTCTCGTCCACATGGATATTCTCATTCCATTCCACACGGGCTATCAATTCGTTCTGATCTATCTCAGGCATACGCTCCTTGCCAATGAAATAGAACATAAATACGCACAAAGGAACGGAGATAATGCAGAATATTACACTGGCTGTCTTATGAGCAAATATAAAATCGACTCCTGCATCGTAGAAACGGTCGAGCGTATGCTCCTTAATAGGATTATTAATGTGGATGCGCGAGAACCATGACTTACGCAAACCCGTGCGGTATACCAACATATAGAGCACCGGCAACAGCATGATACCTGTAAAATAAGATACCATCAATCCGACCGTTACAGAAAAAGCCTGGTCATAGAAGATAGCTCCGGCAATACCACTCATGAAAATCAACGGCACGAATACCGCTATCGTAGTCAATGAGGAACTGAGCATAGGCGTAACCACCTCACTGGTACCTGCAATACATGCACGCCTCAACGAATACCCCCGCTCCCGGTATTGCGAAATATTCTCAGTTACAATAATGGAACTGTCAATCATCATACCCAACGCCAGAATCAGTCCGGAAAGGGATATGATATTCAAAGACATCTTGAACAGATAAAAGAAGAGGAAACAGATTACAATGGAAACCACCATACTCAACCCGATGATGAACGGTGATTTGACATCCCCCAGAAAGAGGACAGCTACAATACAGATAAAGAGGAAACCCAACGAAAGGTTCTGTTGTAAATTGGAGATGGTATAATCCAGCAATTCCGTCTGGTTGCGGCTGACACTGAACTCGATATCCGGATATACATTTTGAAAATAATCCATAGTGCCGCCGATAGCCTCCTTCATGTCATCCATATTCTCGTCTGCCTGCTTGATAATGGCCAGTGTCACTGCCCGTTTACCATTGCTCATAGAGATTCCTTTTTCCTTAACGGAAACAACGCCGATCTCACAAAATTCCTCCAGGCGGATAATACGGCCTTCTTTATTAATAAGGATATTTTTCACATCATCTTCCGTGCGCAGCAAAGTAGAGAATTTGATATTGTATTCATAATATCCGTCACGTACGGTCATACTACCCGGTTCCACATTATTCTGCGCAAGTGCTGTTTCCACATCCTGAATGGAAAGTCCCAGAACTGCAAGTTTATTTTTATCCGGTACAATCTGTAATTGCCGTTCCACCAAACCGGTGACATCCACCATTGCTACTTCTGTCAGTTGCTCGATGCGACGCTTAATAACATTTTCAGCAAACTCACACAAGTCAAGAAATGCCCTTTCGTCGGTTTGTCCGTAAGCACTGTCATTTTTTAAAGTGAGGTTAAGGTAAAATACCGGAATATCAGTAGCACTTGCTTTCACCACTTTAGGGCGTTCAGTATCCTTAGGCAGGTAGTTCATGGCAGCATCGATCTTCTCGTTCACCTCTATAAAAGCCAGGTCGGTATTCGTGCCAAAATCAAAACTCAGGCGGATAAGTCCTGCCCCATCCCGTGCTTCACTGTCCATGTCTTTCAGGCGTGCCACCTGAATCAACTGTTGCCGCAACGGTTTCACCACAGTATTCTCCAACTCACGGGCCGAAGTATTCTGTGCCGAGATTTGTACCGTAATCTCCGGAATGGCAATGTCCGGCAACAAAGATACCGGCAACGTGAAATACGTCACCAGACCGACAATAAAACATGCGGTAAACGCCATTAATACGGCAATGGGCCGATGTACCAGAAACTTAACCATCCCCCTTTAATTATTAATTTTTAATTATCACCGGTGCCTCATGAGCCAGGTTTACATTACCCGTCACAATCACCACGTCTCCTTCATGCACTTCATCCTCCACAATGGTATAATTCTCAGAATTCTCCAATAGTGTCTGCACATAATTCCATTTGGCTTTATTATCTTTCAACGTGAAGACCACTTGCTTACCGGAACGCAGCACCACGGAACTCTTAGGAATTACCAACTGTTCGCCAAGCGAGCGGTGCACATTCACCCGAATATTCATGCCATTAAACAGTTTGCCCTGTCCGCTGACAATGGCTTTCACCTTTACCATACCTTTGTCGTCCACCAGGGGATTTATTTCTGAAATACGGCCCTCATATTTCGCGGAAGGATCGGCATAAGGAGTCACAACGACTTTATCTCCACTCTTAATAAGAGGAAGTTCACTCTCCAATACAGTAAAATCTGCTTCCATGCCCTGCGTACCGATAATGGAACAGAAAGTATCGGTAGTATTAGCAGCATTGTATGGTTTAGAAAAGAGATTAGCTACCACTCCATCGAAAGGAGCAACCAACGTAGCATGCTCTTCTTCATATTTGGCCAGTTCATATTGGGAAAGGGTTTGATCATAACCGCTCTTTACTCGTGCTAATTGCATAATATCGTCGGGCACCTTGGCTGTAGCATCTGCCGCATATCCCTGACCAATCAATACATCCTGCAATTCCAATTTCGCTTTCTCCAAAGCATCCTTGGTTTGAGCGGTCTTATTCTTTAAACGGAATTTATCCAGTTCCGCCAGTTTTTGTCCTTTATGCACGCGGTCACCGTTTTTCACATAAATCTGTGCCACGATCCCCGAACTTTCAAAACGCAAATCCGCCATTCCTCCGGCCACAACCTTACCGTTACTTACCAGTTCATGGTTGAACGTTTGCCGTTTTAAGGTCGTCACGGTCACTTCATTTTTCTCATCCGGCAATACGGTTGCCACTCCTTCGTCGGCAGCTTCTTCTTTTTTCGCACCGGAGCATGCTGCCAGTACAAATAGTGCCAGGCAGAGCAAAAGCCGATAGTTCTGTGTCTTTATCATTCGATATTAGTTTTTCCGTTTACACTTAATGTATGCAAAATTAGTCGTTTTCCTGTTACGAACCATTATAGGTATATGGACAAAAACAGATAGCTCTTAAACTATTATTTTTCTAATTATCAAAGAAATACATTTTTGTCCACCCCAAAAGGGGTGGACAAGAATACATGCCATTTTTTATTTGGGTACTGTAATAGCGACTATCGGATTGGAATCATCCGTCAATTCTTTCAGTACTGAGAGCTTGTCATTTTCCGCTGCTTCGGGATTTTCTTCCAGCCATTCCAATACAGTGCCGGAGTCTATAATCATTCCATATTCTCCCTTCATGCTACATGCTTTAGGACGAAAAGTCATAAATCCGTTCAGGTCATCCGTTATACCATCTGCTTCGGCATACATACGGGTAGTCTTTGCTTTCCGGTCATAAATACCATTGAATGTCTTGGGATCTGAATACAATCCCTGGATACACTGGAAGAAGACATTATCTTTTGTTTCAAAAATACAACCTACCAACAAGCGATTTTCATTGTCTTTAGAATCGGTACGCGCCTCTGCTCCCCAATGCCATTTACCGGTAGCGAATGCAATATAAGGAACCAGACCATTCCTTTCTACGGTATAGATCGTATCATTAAAACTCTCTTTAAACCGTACTTTTCCATCACTCTTCCATAAGAAGGGAATACCTGTAATACTTGCCGAATTCTCCCCACCTTTAAAGTTACTCAAAACAATAGCCGCATTGCCTTGCTTGATCACACTGATGCTGGCAATATCCTGCACGCCCTTTTCCGGCAATATCGGAAATAGACTGGGAACCGTATCCACCTGTTCGCCCACCTCGTTGAAAAATAGCAGCGAACGGGCATTGTATCCCATAGCCAGATTATTATAATGTCCGATCACCAATGAATCTGTAAAACAGAAATCTCCCGGTGAGGCCGGAGGGGTAGGAATAGTCAGTTTACCGCGATACTTTCCCTGCATATCATACTTTTGCAAAGTAGCAGGGCGACGCATAAAGTAAAGCAGTCCGTCCACATCATTATACGTAGGTGCCGGTCCTGAATATGCCTCCGGATCTTCTCCCACATGACCAACCTTAGTTAAGAACTTGCCTGTTTCCTTATCAAACAAAAAACAGTTTTTTCCTGAAACAACTGCAATTTGCTTATCCAGCAACAGAATATTAGGACTTCCACCTATCAAGCATGAATCAGTAGTTTCCAACAAAACATAACGCACATCACTTCCCAATTCCGAAAGTTTCAACTCAGCAGGCTTCTCCATAGCACCTGCCACATCAATCGAGCATAATCCATCTGCAGAGGATTGCGGAGTACCGGTACAAGCAGCCATCAGGCAAACCAGACCTGCGGCGTATAACCATCCTTTTTTCATAATTCTTAGTGTGTTTTCAAATTCAACATTTATAACATCTCCGCAAATAAACTAATATTTTTAGTTTCAAAACTAAATTTTATCGTTAAAGAACTAAAAAGTCCAATTAAAAGAGGGATTCAAAAGGAATGGCCACTACTTCTTTATAAAGAATAGAGGCACACACCCCACTGCATAACAAACAATGTCCCACCATGAGAATGACGTACCCAATACTACTTTTGCCAATGTACAATCTTGTAATCCCAGTACAGTAATAAGTTGAAGGTACTGCAACACTTCAATGCAACAAGCAAACAGGAATATCCACAATGGTAGTCCGCGCAAAGGTTCAGTGATAAATATACGCACAAAGCAGTATATCAGTATCACTACCAACACGTCACCCATATAGGGACGTATAAATGCATCGCGAACAAAAAGAGCTATCAGCGTTTCAACAATAAACAGTCCGATAAAACAGATGGCATAAAACCAACGGTTGCCAATAAATGTAGTATTCTTAGTATTCATAAATTCTTTTGTCGTAATAATGCCTGTAAAAATATCATTTATTTTCTTACAACTTATATTTTCAGATGAAAAATGTGAATGAAATTTTGTAGCAGGCGTAAACATCACCTTTAAATTCTTAATATTACTGTGAACCGTTAGTATTACGAGTACTCTCACCCCCATTATCCCATTCTCTCCCTATCTCCACCATCTCTCTACGCATCTCTTCAATGGCTGTAGAATGTACCTTCGGTTCTTTTGTTAGAACAATCCGTTTCATCTCTTCAAACTTTTCCAAGTTACAAAATATAGAGTCTTCACTGATTTCCAGAAGAAAAATTCTGCAGTTTCATATTGATGTAATTCCTTATAATTTTTACCTATAATATTTAGAGCCACCGGATCAGTAGTATATAAACGTGCTTTATTCAGTATTTTATTAGATTCATAATATCTTCCTACCTTGTGTAAACTATGACCATATTCGAATAAAAATTCCCCTTCTTTCTGCATCTTGGGATATAGACATTCATATGCCTTAATAGCAGCTTTATAAGCACCAGTCCGATAGAGAATCTTTGCATTCGCCCAACTTCGGCAGGTATTCTCTTTCTGCTGCCATTCTTTGCCCAAGCCCATTCCTACAATAAACAGATATATTAACAACAGGAGTGGTTTCCCTATGAAATCCGCCAAGCCACAAGCCAATACCAGACATATCAAAGTTATCATAAAAGCTGGAATATGCATAGGATAAGAAGAAAATGAAAATACAAGTAGAGAAAAGATAGCTCCACATATTCCATAACGTCTCTGTTTACAGCCTAACCACCAGTTTACGATAATAAATACCAATATTATTACAAGAATAAAAACTCCTTTTGTTATCGCCAATTCCAGATACTCATTAAATGCATACTCCGGACTTCCAGCCACACGTTCTTCCCAAACAGTATAACCACCCTGAGAAAAATAATTTTCCTGTGCCTGACCAAATGCATAAGCAAAACCTTGAAGATACCCACATGGATGGGAAATAATAGCATTTAAAGCTATTTTCCACATAAATAGACGGCCTAAAGCAGAATCTGGTTTCAATAAAAATAATCCTACAACTACCGCCAATATTATAAATAATGAAAGTAATCCACAACAAAAATATTGCTTCTTATATTTTTGCCACAAGATTCTCCGTTTACATTCACTTCGGTTCATGTAAGCTACCCACGTACAACTAATCAATGCCGCAATCCATGCAGAACGACTCATTGTGGCAGGCAAAACACAAAGAATCAAAATGCCGGCCATTGCTGCTACCATTTTCTCTATTTTCAAAGCCTTAGACTCTCCCTTCCATTCATTTAGTACTCGCATATAATGGTGCAGACATATCGGCAATATCATTGCCAAATATCCAGCATAAGGTCCAGGATTAAAAAAAGAGCCAGTCATCACATAACGAGAATGCCCTGAAACAGTAAAACCATAGAGTTGTCTCATCCCCCAAATGGCTTCTACTATACCTAAAAATAATAAACCCCATGATAAGTAAACAAAAAAATCAGGAAACTTAAGTGCTTTTTTCCAAGACTCTTTTTCACATAACTGTATCAAAAATACTGTTATAATACAGCCTACAGCAAAGGGTAAAACTCTCCCAAACCATACCCATTGACCGATGGTCTCCCCATCTAAAAGTTCAAGCGAAGCCGCACATACCATGCTTAAAGGTAAGCATAGTGCGATAAACGTCAAGCCATATTTCATATACTGAATTATCATGAAGTTCACAATTAAAGAAGAATCAATCAGTATAATATTTTAGTAAGATTGAAGTAAATACTCATCTGTATTTTCCTTTTGTCGAACAAAAACATTATTTACTTAAGTTTCGCATGTGTTCTTTCAGGCTTTCAAGCTACATGCGAAACTTAAATTCTAAATTAAAATATTTATTAGGTCATTCAACCTCCTTTCTTATTTTATTTTTCTCAATATTCTATTCCACCTAGTCTTATTATTCTCCTTATCTATAGATTTCCAGATCCTCCATGCCTTGCCTACAATATAATCTTCCGGCAATAGCCCCCAATAACGAGAATCCTTAGAATTCTCTACTTTATCCCCTGCCATGAAATAATAATTCTTCTTAAAACGATAACCAGTTATTCTTGTATCACCCAAATATATTCTTCCATCTTTATAATTCAAATCCACATTCTGCTCCCATTCTATAATATTCCTATAAAGTATAACTGTCTTAGTATTCATAGGAATAGTATCGCCAGCTTTCGGAATATAAAAAGGTCCTAAGTTCTTCACAGTCCATCCCAAACGATAGTCTCCAGGATAAGCATGCACCCCCATAGCAGTATCCGCACGCTGTTCTCTTATTATTATTTCCATAAAATGTTTTTGTTCTTCTACATTACCTAATAATCCATGGTATCCACTTACTTTATATTGTCCATTTTCTATACGAAAGACGTCTCCTGGTAATGCAATGCAACGTTTCACGTAATATTGCATGATGTCCATCTCTATCTTTTTCCACTTTTGGGGACAAGGATAATTAAAAACTACCACATCGTTCCGTTGAACATCTCCCATCCCCGGTAACCGCTGAATGTTCACTTGCCGGCCTTCTGCAGCAATAAACACATTGAACAATCTTGCACCATATGATAATTTATTCACAATTATTACATCGCCCGGCAGTAATTCAGGCAACATAGAGTCCGTAGGAATATAAAAAGATGTCAAACCGAAAACTTGTACCACTACCCACAAGACAGCAGTCCCCAAACACCAAAAGGAAAGACTCCTTACTCGACCCATCCACTTACAGAACTGTGTTTTTATCTTCTCCTCCATAACTATAAAAATGAGCAAGTAAAGTCCCTATCAATAATTGCATCGGAACTTTATTCGCTACTATTTCAATTAATATTATTCTACATTTTACAAATAGTTAAGTACAAAGAAGATAATATTACCATATTAGGTTCGAAAAGATAAATATTAACCTACAAATCATCTCATTTGACTTTTTACACTATTAAGGTATATATGTGTTAGACCTTGTCTATTCTTTTTAGGAAAGAATAAAGATCTAATTCTTCCTGATTCATCTGTAAAGACAAAAAATCTTTGTTCCATCCCATTTCCTCTATGAAATGGGAACGTTATTGAATCAACAGGAATATTTATATATCTGAAGTTACTGAACTTATTTCTGAGAATTATTTGATTTGTTCGATCTGTTCCATATGCTGGAAGCAGTAGAACGTTATTCTTTCCTATATCTTTTTGAATTTCATATAACTCTGAAAGATCCTGATATATACATTCATCACACATATTCTCTGAAAAACAATATATTAAAGTGTTGCTTTCCGGAAAAACGTCTAAACCTAAACCTTCAATTGACATATCCTTTAGCATATCAGCAGAATATGTTGCATAAGACAACAGAAGTTCTATTTTTCGATATAAGTTTTTCTCTTCATGTTTATTCTTTATACATATACAAACAAGCAGTACAATACAAACAACAACACATACAGCAAACATCCCTCTATTCCTTGTATTCATAATAAAGTATAATAGGATTTGATTCTTCATTTAAGTTTTTTATGTTTCCCCTATTTATCAGTTTCCCAGATATATAATCTTCATCCACAAAATATTTCAACTCACTAAGGTTATCATTTGGAATACAGTAATACACTCCCCTTTCATCTGCACACAAGAAATTAGGTAATTGAAAATGCTCAGGAATCATTT
>ENA-UONV01001957-UONV01001957.1-human-gut-metagenome-genome-assembly--contig:-CS4-NODE-1957-length-16349-cov-4.613723_pt1 | contig 16349 bp, 11 predicted proteins | sample MGYA00242461_ERZ724008 | MGnify/ENA metagenome assembly ERZ724008 | reverse complement strand
ACCCGAGAATTGCGGCGCGAAGCGCGTTACTGTTAACGGAGTAAACAGTAACCAATGTTTTTTAAACAAACTCTGGAATTGTTTGTTTAGTTTGCATGATTTTATGGTATGTGATAATATAATATTTAGCTGAAATTAATAGAATACCATGTGCAAACAGGCACCGGGGGGGGAGCCGATGAGGTACATGCTGTGTATAGAAAGGGAAAGCGAAAACTATGTATCGAATTTTACTTGTAGATGATGAGATCCTGGTACGTGACGCCATAAAGGAGAATATTGACTGGAAGTCCATGGATTGCCAGCTTGTAGGAGACTGTGAAAACGGAAAGCAGGCAGCAGATTTTGTAAAGAGCCATCCGGTAGATATTGTTCTCACAGATATTTTGATGCCGTATATGGATGGAATGGAACTAAGCCATTTTCTGCATGATAATTACCCGGAGATCGTAATTGTGATCTTCAGTGGCTTCGGGGAATTTGAATATGCCAAGAAGGCAATTCAGTATAATGTAAGCGAATACATGCTGAAGCCGGTAACTGCTATGGAGCTCAGAGAAGTTATTGGCAAAATGAAAGAAAAAGTAGATCAGCAGAGAAAAGAAAAGAAGAAAATAGAATCTCTCACAAAGACATCTCAGGATTACCATAAAAATGCTCTGGTGATTCGTTCAAAAGCGATTGAATCTTTGGTAAGCTGTACGCGGGATGTGCAGGAGAGCCTGGAGGAATTGTCTGGAATGGGAATTAATCTGGAGGCAGCATCTTATCGGGTTGCGTTATTTGACATGGATCTGTTTTCCGATATTCATCAGATAGATATGGAAAAACGCCAGGAGAGCGCATTAATGGCTTTTGTTTTATTTAATGTTGCAGATGAGATCGTGACAGACCGTAATGCAGGAATTGCCTATCAGGAAGGAAATAACCGGGTATGCATCCTCTTTATGGGAAACCGCAGCAGGGAGTTTTCCAGAGAAATACAGGAAATCTGTCAGGAAATCCAGAAAAAAGTAAAAGAAGTGATCGGCATTGAAGCTTCAGCAGGAATTGGGGGCTGGGTAAGGAATCCCGGAGATACGATCCAGTCTCATAACCAGGCTGAGAAGGCTATTGAACTGCGCTATTTGCTGGGCGGAAATCTGCTCATTGACACAGAAACGCTGAATCCGGAGAGAAATATTTCTTTGCAGCAGCCATTAAGTGATATGGTAGAGGGAATCAAGAAAGGAAATGAAGCTGAGATGAATCAGGCTCTTTCTGTTATGAAATCTGAGATCAAAAAGGCCAGAGTGGATAAAAGTCAGGCCTGTGTCTGCCTTCAGATGATTCTGCGCCATGCAGGAAGCTGCTGGGAAGCTCTTTCTTCCGAGAATGAAGATCTGTTCCACAAAAGAGAAATTCTCATGGGACGGGTAACCGAACAGAAAACTTTTAAGGAAGCTTTTAAAATGGCAGAGGACTATGTTCACGAGGTATTTGAAAGATGCTCTTCCCTGAACAGTTCCAGCGGTCAGAAGCAGGCAGTACTTGCTATGGAATATATTCGTCAGCATTACAATGAGCCGGAATTAGGATTAAATGATATCTGTTCCTATCTGAATATTGGTACAAGCTATTTCAGTACTATTTTTAAGGAAGCCACAGGAGGCACTTTCCTGGAATTCCTCAGTAAGACCCGTATGGAAAAGGCAAAGGAACTCCTGGAACAGACTGCACTTAAGAACTATGAGATTGCGGAGAAGGTGGGCTTTTCAGATCCCCATTATTTTGGAATTTCTTTTAAGAAAATGACAGGTAAGACTCCTACCGAGTATGCAAGGGAAAAAAGAACCTTATGAAAAGAAAAGTACTGACGGCAGCAGGCATTTGTATTGGAATTTTGATTTTTGCAGAAGGCAGCAGGTATTTTGTTCAGAATCAGAAATGCCAGAAGCAGCTGTTTGCGATGGACACCTATATGGAGTTTACCGCATATGGTAAAAACAGCGAAAAAGCTGTAGATGCAGCTATAGAAGAAGTACAGAAACTGGATGCGATGTTATCAGCAGAAAACAGTAAAAGTGAAGTATATGCCTTAAACGAACAGGGAAATCTGCAGGCAACAGATGATCTGGCAGAGCTGATCCTCCGGGGAAAAGAGATTTATCAGGAGACAGACGGACTTTTTGACGATACTATTTATCCGGTGATGAAGCTATGGGGATTCCCTACAGGCAATTATCATGTGCCTACAGCTGCAGAAGTACAAAAAAAACTGGCACTGGTGGATGGAAATAAAGTAGAAATACAGACCCGGGACTCTGATGAAAAGGGTAGGGACAGCAAAGAAAAAGCAAATTTTGTAACTCTTGGAGCAGATCAGCAGATTGATTTTGGAGGAATTGCAAAAGGATATACAGGGCAGAAGCTGGCAGAGCTTTTTCAAGAATATGGCGTTTCTTCCGCATTGGTTTCTCTTGGAGGAAACATTCAGGCGATAGGGACGAAGCCAGACGGCAGTAGCTGGAAAGTGGGAATACGTGATCCAAAAGGCGGACAGCAGGATTATATTGGTGTTTTATCTGTGGAAAATCAAGCCGTAGTTACTTCTGGCGGTTATGAGCGGTATTTTGAAGAAGATGGGGAGACCTATATTCATATCATCAATCCCAGGACAGGATATCCGGCAGATGGAGATCTGCTGTCTGTGACAATCGTATCAAAGGACGGTACACTTGCGGATGGAATGTCCACGGCTCTTTATATTATGGGCTATGAGAAGGCTTGTCAATTCTGGCGGCAGCACAGAGAAGGATTCAATGTGATCCTGGTGACAGATGATGGGAAGATTCATATTTCAGAGAATCTTAAGGGAAATTTTCAGACAGAGTGGGAGCTGGAAATGATTGAATCCGGAAGTGAATAATTGCAGCTATAAAAAGATTTGCTGCCAGCAGGTGGATTATTTCTACAGAAATCAGTGATGAAAGATATGAAAAATAAAAAGTTAAATGAATGAGAAAATGCAAGGGAGAGCAGCCTATGAATGAAAACAAAAGAGAACGAAAATTTCTTAAAGGCTTTAAAAGTATTCAAAGCACTATATTTGCGGCTGTTTCTGTTCTGGTTCTCTGTGCGGTGCTTGCAGCGACTGCAGTATCAGTAAGATATACGAATTCTACAGTTTATGAGAACTCTGCCATTTATACCCAGACAATTATACATCAGCTGAATCAGAATGTTGATTCGTATATTACATATATGGATAATATTGCCTCAGTTATTGCAAAAAGCCAGGATGCGTATCAGCTTTTGTACCAGCGTATCGGTGAGGATGAGGCTGTAAAAGAAGGGCACAGGAAGCGTCTCCAGGAACAATTCAGTACGATATTGAAAGGACGTGATGACATCTACAACATTGGAATCGTGCAAAAAGATGGGGTTATGCTTATAAACAGCGGATATCAGGCCACCAATCCGGATCTGGATCTTTCCACTCAGGAGTGGTACACCAATGCAGTAGATAATTATAATCAGTATTGTCTCAGTTCTTCCCATGTCCAGCATGTGATTAAGGACCAGCGTCCGTGGGTGATTACATTAAGCCGCGAAGTCCATAATTTCTATGGCACGGGAAACAGTGACGGTGTTGTATTTATTGACTTGAATTATAGCGCCATCAGTGAGCTATGCGACCAGAACAGCATTGGGGATAAGGGATATGTATTTATTCTGGATCAGGATGGGAACATCGTTTATCATCCAAGCCAGCAGCAACTGTATAATGAGCTTCAGACGGAGAACATTGATATTGTTATGAATGCCGACACAGATACGGTAGTAACAGGAGAGGGAGATGACGAAAAAATCTATACACTTGCCCGCTCTGAGATAACTGGCTGGACGATTGTTGGCTGCATGAATATGGCAGAGCTTTTAAAGAGTAGCAAAGAGGCCAATAACATATATGTAATGACGGCCATTGTACTGGTTGTGATCGCCATGCTTATTTCCAGCTTTATTGCCAGAAGCATAACTCTTCCGATTCAGAAGCTTCGTGATTCTATGGAAAGGGTTCAGGAAGGAGATTTCAAGGCAGCAGATGATCTGGTTATACCTTCCCAGAATGAAATTGGAAGTCTTACCACATCATTCAATGTGATGACCCATAAGATTGAAGATCTGATGGCACAGAATGTCCATGAACAGGAACTGAAGCGAAAGAGCGAACTGAAAGCTCTTCAGTCCCAGATCAATCCCCATTTTCTTTATAATACGCTGGATTCCATTATCTGGATGGCAGAAGGAAAGAAATATGAAGATGTAGTACTGATGACCGCTTCTTTGGCACGGCTTTTGCGGCAAAGTATCAGCAACGAAGATGAAACGGTCCTCATCGGCCAGGAAATCCAGTATGTAAAGAGTTATCTCACCATTCAGAAAATGCGCTATAAGGATAAACTGGAATTTGAGATCAATGTGGATCCATCTATTAACAGTGTGCATATAGTGAAACTTGTACTTCAGCCAATTGTGGAAAATGCAATTTATCATGGTCTTAAATATAAGGAATCAAAAGGGATGCTTACTGTTAACGGATACCAGAAAGATGGAAATGCAGTTATCGAAATAGCAGATGACGGTGTGGGAATGGATGAGGAGACCTTGAACCGGATTTTTGAGAAGCATAAAGTCAATTATCGTTCTAATGGTGTCGGTGTATACAACGTTCAAAGACGTCTCAGTATGTACTATGGAAAGGAATATGGTCTGAGCTATAAAAGTGAAAAAGGAAAAGGTACGACTGTTACAGTGGTAATTCCGATCGAGCAGGAGGAACATCATGAAAAAGCGTAAACAATGGCTTATGCTTGTATGCATAGCGCTGGCGGTGTGTCTGGTTTCCGGAGGAATGCTTTATATTCGTCAAAAAAATAATAACAAAAAGTGGTCATTAATTTACATACCGAAAACAGAGGATGGAACCAATGACTTCTGGACCTCCCTGATTTCAGGGACAAGAATGGCGGCGCAGGAATGCGGTGCAGAACTGGAAGTGCTGGCACCGGAGAGAGAACAGGATGTGGAGGTACAGAATAAACTTCTGGAAGAGGCCATTGAGAAAAATCCGGATGCAATATTATTTTCCCCTTCCAGCTTTGATGCTTCCGATGAATTATTGCAGAAGGCAAAAGATAAGGGAATCAAGATCACATTTATAGATTCCTATACAGAAAGCAATATTCAGGATATGACAGTTGCCACAGATAACCTGGAAGCAGGAAAGCAGCTGGGGGAATATGCCAGAACTTTTTTAAATAAGGATTCTCAGATTGCAATTGTAAGCCATGTAAAAGGTGTTTCCACTGCAATCGAAAGAGAACAGGGCTTTCGGGAAGGTCTGGGGGATTATAATAAGAATGTTGTAGACGTAGTATATTGTAATTCCCAGTTTGATAAAGCTTCACAGCTTACAGAAGAACTGATGGAGAAATATCCGAATCTTGAAATGATTGCAGGAATGAATGAATATTCCTCTGTAGGCGCAGCACGGGCGGTACAGAAACATGATATGGAAGACCAAATCCAGGTAGTGGGGGTAGACAGCTCCCAGGAAGCAGTTCAGCTTATGGAAAAGGGTGTCTTCAAGGGAATTGTTGTGCAGAAAGCGTTTAAGATGGGCTATCTGGGTGTAACGGAGACTGTGCGTATGCTGCAGGGCAAACCTTACGATGAGAATGTAAATTCCGGCTGTCAGCTTGTAACTCCGGAGAATATGTATTCCAGCGAAATCGAAAAGCTGATCTTCCCATTTAATACCATAAAACAGACTTTGTAGCTGTTCTGTATCTTCACAGCTGCACGTTTTGCGGAAGAGTTACCCGATTTATGCTGTACCAGATCTTTTTAATATACTCTGTCAGATAAAATGAGACCTCAGGTTCGATCCTTTTGCGTTTCTTATGTATGAAAAGGATTGAATTTGAGGTTTTTTGATTTTACACGGTAAAGTGTTAGTGCATATTTCACATAAAAGGTTAAAAATTTATGACCATACCGTAAATATTTAACCTTTTTCTGGAAAATATTCTATTACAATTGTGCAGAATTCAAGGTATTATATAGAAAACGCAGAGAGTGCAAAAAGTTATTGCTCAGGAAGAGTGAGGTAAACCTGGACAATAACAAAAAATCAAGGAGGGTGAAAAGTTGGAAAAGTTAAAACAAAATCCAATTGTGAAAAAGCTCGGCCTGAACAGAATCATGCTTGTTTGTATTCTTGTTCTTATGTTCGTAGTTTTCAAGGTAGTACTCGGAAGTAAATTCCCTGTTGGCGACAGTATCAAATCTACTTTGAACTATGTATACTTCCTGGGCTTTTTATCACTTGGAGTAACATTTGTAATTGCTACAGGAGGAATTGATTTCTCCATCGGACCGGTTATGTTCTGCTGTGCACTGGTTTCCGGTTACTGCATGACTTCTTATGGAGTTCCTTGTGCAGCTGCCATGGTTCTGTGTGTGCTCATTGGTCTTGCATTTGGTATATTTAATGGATGGCTGGTTTCTTATATGTCAGTTCCGCCATTTATCGTATCCATGGCTTCCATGAACATTGCAAAAGGTATTGCTTCTGTATTTACCAAGACACAGTCAGTCAGCTGGCCGCAGAGTTCTGATCCGGTAAACGGATGGTTCCGTAATATCGCATCTTATAATGGATTCCCGGTTGGTCTTGTGATCTTCCTTGGAATGGCAGTGGTTTGCGGTATTGTTCTTTACAATACAAAGCCAGGACGTTATATCCTTTGTCTTGGATCTAACAGCGAGGCAGTTCGTCTTTCTGGTGTCAATACCAGAAAATGGAGAATGCTTGCATATGTGATCTGTGGATTCCTGGTAGGAATCGGAGCACTGTTCTTTGTAGCTACTTATACAACCGTTCAGCCAGGATATGGCGATCAGTATAACAACGAGGCAATTGCAGGCTGTGTAATGGGTGGTACATCCATGGTTGGTGGACTTGCTTCCATCGGCGGTACTGTAATCGGTGTATTTATCATCTCTCTTCTTCAGCAGGGAATCATGGCATTTGGTCTTGGCAAAGGACAGCAGATGATTATTACAGGTATCATTGTTATTGTAGCAGTTTACGCTGACGTTTCTGCAAGACGCAGAAAGAACTGATCATAAGGGAGGATTCGATAATGGGTGAAGTTATTTTAACTATGAAGGATATTGATAAGTCCTTTCCTGGAGTTCATGCCCTGGATCATGTTAATTTCGAAGTGAAACGCGGTGAAGTACATGCACTTATGGGAGAGAACGGAGCCGGAAAGTCCACACTGATGAAGGTGCTTACCGGTATTTACCAGAAGGATTCCGGAACAATTACATATAAAGGCAAAGAGACAGAATTTCACAATACCCGTGAAGCTCAGGATGCCGGAGTGGTAATCGTACATCAGGAATTAAATATGATCGGAGATCTGACTGTTGCACAGAACATCTTTATCGGACGTGAACCGAAGAAGGGAATCCGTGTAGACGACAAGAAGATGATCGAAGATTCCAGAAAATTATTTCAGGATCTGAATATTGAGATCGATCCGAGAGAAAAAATGAGTAATCTTACTGTTGGTAAGCAGCAGATGTGTGAGATTGCAAAGGCTATTTCCCACAAAGCTGAGGTGATCATTTTTGATGAGCCGTCAGCTGCTCTTACTGAGAAGGAGATTGCGGATTTATTTGAAATCATCAAAGACCTTCGTAAGAAGAATCTGGGTATTGTATACATCTCACACCGTATGGATGAGATCAAGGTCATCACAGACCGTGTAACTGTCATGCGAGATGGTGGCTATGTTGGAACCCTGATCACAGCAGACAGTACAAAAGAAGATATTATCAACATGATGGTTGGTCGTGTTATTTACGAAGATCCGAAGGATCATAGCATGGTTGCCCCAGATGCCCCGGTTGTTTTGAAGGTAGAGCATCTGAATGCAGGCAAGATGGTTCAGGATGTAAGCTTCGAGCTTCGTAAAGGTGAAATCCTTGGCTTCTCAGGACTGATGGGAGCAGGACGTACTGAGACAGCCAGAGCACTGTTTGGGGCAGATCCGAAACAGAGCGGTAAGATTTCCATTATGGGTAAAGATGGACAGCTCCATGAAGTAACCATCAACAGCCCACAGGATGCTGTTAAATATGGTATCGGTTATCTGTCTGAGGACAGAAGAAGATATGGAGTTGTTGTTCAGAAATCTGTAACAGAGAACACAACCCTGGCTACCATGGAAGAATATTGCAACGGTTTATTCATCAACAAAGCCAAAGAGAAAAAAGTTACAGAGAGATATGTGAAAGAGCTTGCAACCAAGACTCCTTCTACAGACCAGCTGGTAGTGAATCTTTCCGGTGGTAACCAGCAGAAGGTAGTTATTGCAAAATGGCTTACCCGTGACAGTGAGATCCTGATCTTCGATGAGCCTACAAGAGGTATCGACGTTGGTGCGAAGAACGAGATCTACAAGTTAATGAGCAAGCTTGCAGCAGAAGGAAAATCTATTATTATGATTTCCTCTGAAATGACTGAGATTCTCCGAATGAGTGACCGAATCATCGTTATGTGTGAAGGTAAGGTAACAGGAAATATTGATATTTCTGAAGCTACACAGGAACACATCATGAATAAGGCGACACGGAATATCGATTAAGGAGGACGTCATGACTAAGAAGAAAAAAAGTATTTTAAGTGATCAGAGATTTATTGTTTTGCTGGTTATCATTGCACTGTCTGCTGTTTTCTCCTTTATGAGTAAGGAGTTCAGACAGTACACCACAATCCTGAGTATGCTGGATTTCTCATATTATGACCTTCTGATGGCAATCGGTGTTACATTCCCGCTTATCACAGGCGGTGTAGACCTGTCAATCGGAACTGGTATGGTATGTTACGCATTGATCGGCGGAACACTTGTAAGAAGCAACAATGTTCCAGTAGTAGTAGCAATGCTGCTCTGTGTAGTGCTTGGAATTGCAATCGGCGCATTGAACGGTGTTCTCATTGGTATCATGAACCTGCCGCCATTCCTTGCTACTCTTTGTACCTGTATGATTACCCGTGGTGCTGGTTCTCTTTGCAGTGCTACACCATGGCCAACACTGAATCAGCCAGGCGGATGGTTCCATTCCATCTTTAAACTGACAATCGGACAGGGAAGAAGCGCTTCCCGTTACCCGCTCGGTTTCCTTTGGATGATCCTTCTGGTAATCCTGATGGAGTTCGTTCTGAATCATACAAAATTCGGACGTTACACCATCGCAATCGGTTCCAACAAAGAAGCAGCAGCTCTTTCCGGAATCAATGTTAAGTTTTACCATGTAATGGTATACGTAGTTTGCGGTCTGTTTACCGGACTTGCAGCTATCGCATACGCAGCAGTAACTCCTACTGTACAGCCTGGTACTGGTGCTGGACTTGAGATGGACGCAATCGGCGGTGTATTCGTTGGTGGTGTTGCAGCTTCCGGTGGTTATGGATCTGTAGTAGGAACTCTGGTAGGTATTTTCGTAATCATGCTGTTAAAGACCGGTCTTCCATATGTCGGTCTGCAGGCAAACTGGCAGCAGATCATCACAGGTGTTGTATTGATCGTTGCAGTATTGATCGATATCCTGAAAGAGAAAAAAAGTGCACACTAATAACTGAAACATACAGGCTGGCTTACAGACAGTCAGCCTGAAGAAAAGCAGAATTCTGTTTATAAGCAGAACAGCTGGTAAACAGCAACAATTTCATAACGGATGTGAAGCGTCGGAGAGTGTAGCGACGTATCATCATAAAAAACTATATAATTTTTATTTCAAGGAGGAAGTAGTAAATGAAAGCAAAGAAAGTTATGGCATTAGTACTCTGTGCAGCAATGGTATCTGGTTTAGCAGCAACAACTGTTATGGCAGCTCCGGAAGATCAGTTTGAAGGACTTACAGCTAACGAAGCTTATGAATTCCCTATGATGGTTAAATCTTTCCAGGCTACATACTGGGAAGCAGCTATGAAAGGTATGGACAAAGCAGCTGAAGAATTAGGTGTTACCTATACAGCACAGGGACCAAACAGTGAGTCCGATATCGCTGACCAGGTTAACATGATCAATACAGCTATCGCAGCTAATCCTGTTGGATTAGGACTTGCAGCTTGCGATACATCTTCTGTTCAGGAAGCTCTTCAGACATGTGTTGACAAAGGAATCCCGGTTGTTACATTTGATACAGGTATCGCTGATGCTCCGGAAGGATCTGTAGTTTGCGAAGTCTGCACAGACAACAATCAGGCTGGTTCTGTAGCAGCTGAGAACATGTATCCGGCAATCAAAGACGTTATCGCTAATGCTGACGGACAGGTTATCATCGGTGAGGTTAATCAGGATGCTACAGGTCTTAACATCCAGCAGCGTGGTACAGGATTCATCAATAAGATGATCGAGCTGATTAAAGCTGATGGAAAAACAGTAGCAGTTAAAGGTAATGAGTTCTATGTAAACGCAGCAGAAGGTGCTGACGCTGAAGAAGCTGACGCAGACGTTGTTATCCAGGTTGCAGTTCCGGCACAGACAACTGTAGAGCTTTGCTCCACAGAGGCTCAGGCTATCCTTTCTCAGGAAAACTGCATCGCTATCTTCGGTTCCAACCAGGTTTCCGCAGAGGGTGTTCTTGCAGCTAACGCTAACCTGAACGTTCTTGGTTCTGACGCAGCTAACGGCGACGTTATCGGTGTTGGTTTCGACGCTGGTTCTATCATTAAAGCAGCTGTAACAGATGGCACATTCCTTGGTGCAGTTACACAGTCTCCTCTGATGATGGGATATTATGCAATCTACGCTCTGACAGCAGCTGCTAACGGAGCTGAGCTTGAGGATGTTCCTACAGCTGGTTACTGGTATGATTCTACAAACATCGACGATGAAAACATCGCTCCAAACCTTTACGACTAATTAAAAAGTAAAGAGACGACACAACGTCCAATGTTTGCAGGTTTATAAACTGTGAATGAAACAGACCCCTGGGGCATTGCCCCGGGGGTTTTCTGGGTGAAAGAGGAATTATTGCAGCACGGAAATATTGTCACTATCTTCCGGATACTTTATGTAAGAGGTTTTTGTGAATATAGTGGACAGAACATTCTGTTTGCAAATAAGGACACTTTTTTAGACAAACAAGGTTCTTATTTATTGATGGATATTATAGTACTATGATATCATCAATTAGAAAAGCCGCTGTATGAGGAATATCAGGATTGGTACGTTATTGTGTTACTGTTCACTGGTAACGTTCCGCGAGGCGTTTTTTGTGAACAAAGTTCACAGAAAACCCGAGAATTGCGGCGCGAAATCATGCGAATGCATGATTTCTGTGCATCGCGAAGCGCGTTACTGTGAACGGAGTGAACAGTAACGTTATTGTTTATGGAAAATGTTCGATGAGACATTTGTGTGTGACAATAAGACAGGAACCTTGATACATACAGCGTAATTTTACAATTGAGGAGGTTTCATAAAATGACAAAGTATTATTTAGCAGTAGATATCGGTGCTTCCAGCGGACGTCTGATCCTTGGACATCTTGAGAATGGAAAAATGGAGCTTGAGGAAGTTCATCGTTTTGAGAATGGAATGGTAAAGAAAGACGGCGAGCTTTGCTGGGAGTTTGACAGACTTTTCCAGGAAATTAAGAATGGTCTTAAGAAATGTAAAGAGATCGGCAAGATTCCGGTAAGCATGGGTGTTGATACCTGGGGCGTTGACTTTGTACTGATGGATAAGGACGACAAGGTTCTTGGAAATACAGTTGGATATCGTGATCACAGAAATGAAGGTATGGATGAGGAAGTATATAAGACGATTTCTCTTGAGGATCTTTATGCACGTACCGGTATTCAGAAAGCAATTTTCAACACGGTATATCAGCTGATGGCTGTGAAGACAAAACATCCGGAATATCTGGAACAGGCTGAAACTATGCTTCATGTACCGGATTACTTCCATTATCTTCTTACAGGCAAGAAAACCTGTGAGTATACAGAGGCAACAACAGGTCAGCTGGTAAATGCAGAAACAAAGGATTGGGATTACGAACTGATTGATAAACTTGGATATCCAAGAAAAATGTTCCAGAAATTGATCATGCCTGGTACCAGTGTTGGACACTTTACAGAAGAGGTAAAAGCAGAAGTTGGGTTTGATGTGGAAGTTGTAGCACCGGCTACACATGATACCGGATCCGCAGTTCTTGCAGTTCCTGCAAACGACGACGATTTTATTTATATCAGCTCCGGAACATGGTCATTGATGGGAATTGAAAGAGAAAAAGCTGACTGCTCCAAGAAGAGTTGCGAGATGAACTTTACGAATGAGGGCGGCTATGCAGGAAGATTCCGTTATCTGAAAAATATCATGGGACTTTGGATGATCCAGTCTGTTCGTCATGAATATGATGATAAATATGGATTTGCAGAAATCTGTCAGATGGCAGAGGAAGCGAAAGATTTCCCATCCAGAGTAGATGCAAATGATGAGTGCTTCCTTTCTCCGGAAAGCATGATCGAAGAGGTTAAAGATTACTGCAGAAGAACCGGACAGAAGGTTCCGGAAACTTTAGGAGAAATTGCTACTGTTATTTATACCAGTCTTGCTGAGTGCTATGCAAAGACAGCAAAGGAACTGGAAGAGATGACAGGAAGAACCTTCAGCCGTATCCATGTAGTTGGCGGAGGTGCCAACGCAAGCTATCTTAATGAGCTGACTGCGAGAGCAACAGGCAAAGAGGTTCATGCAGGTCCTGGAGAGGCAACTGCAATCGGTAATATTACCGCTCAGATGTTAAAAGCAGAAGAGTTTAAATCAATCGAAGAGGCTCGTACTACCATTCATGAGTCCTTTGGAATTAAGGTATATCAGGCTTAATGAAAAGTTAAAACAGCCGGGATATACGATCATTTGTATAATATATCAAATTAAACAGGAGGTACTACTATGTTAGTAAACACAAAAGCAAAAGTTGGTGTATTTTCTATTGCTTTAGGCGCATATCTGCCTCAGTTCCCTTCACTGGTACCAGAGTTTGAGGCTCAGTACGAGGCATTTAAGAAAACAATTCCGGATACCGTAGAAATCATCGATGGAGGAATGGTAACAACAAAAGAACAGTCTATGGCTGCTGGGGATAAATTCCGTGCAGCAGACGTTGATCTCGTTTTCCTTCAGATGTTAACCTACGCTACATCCTACAACATGCTTCCTGCAATCCGTGACCTGAATGTTCCGGTTGTTCTGGTAAATGTTCAGAAGCTGAAAGCTCTGGATTACGATCACACAGACATTGCTACATGGCTCGGCGAAGGATATGCCTGCGGTGCTGTTGGAGAAGCTGTTGCTGACCTTGAGAGAGCTGGAAAGAGACATGCTGTTATCACTGGTGTTGTAGAAGGTGGAGATCCAGGCGTTCAGGCTGAGATTGAAGACTGGTGTAAAGCTGCTCAGGTAAGAAGAAGATTCCGTGACACAAATATTGCCCAGATTGGAAGACCTTACCCAGGTATGATGGATCTTTACATTGATGAGACCAACCTGTACAACAGAATGTTCCTTTATACCAAACAGTTTGACTGGGAAAAAATGTGGGCAATTGCGGATGATATCACAGATGAGGATGCAATTCGTGCAAAAGCTCAGGATATTCTGGACACCTTTGATATTGAGGGCGGCGGAACAATTGAGAAAGTATGGGATATGGCAAAATATGTTGTAGCATTTGAGAAATGGGTAAAGGATGAGCATCTTGGAATGATCGCTTCCCATTATGACGGATTTGCACAGGGCAAGGCTGGTGTTCTTGACAGTATGCTGATTCCGGCATTCTCTATGCTGATCAAACAGGGTACTGCATGTGCTGTTGAGGGTGATATGAAGGTTGCCATGGCAATGAGTATTCTGAAGACAATTTCCGGCACAGGCCAGCTTTCCGAGATGTATTCCATTGATTTCAATGATGACATCTGCATTATCGGTCATTCCGGAAGTGGTGATGCTGATATTTCTGATAAGAAACCTACCATGAAGATCGTACCAGTGTTCCATGGCAAAACAGGCGGTGGATATCTGACACAGTTCTATCCATACACCGGTCCGGTTACTTATCTTGCAATCACACAGGATGGCGACGGACGCTTCAAATTCGTTGTTGCTGAGGGAATCAACGAGGAAGGACCAATCCTTTCCTTTGGCGATACGAACATGAGAACCCGTTTTACATGTGGTGCAAGAGAGTTTGTAAACCGCTGGAGCGAAGCTGGCCCGACACATCATATGGCAGCTGCAACAGGCAGACATATTGATACCATTCTGAAGGTTGCAAAGATCTTTAATGTACCGGTTGATATCGTAACAAGATAATTTTCAAAGTTGTGCAAATAATAGCAAGAATAAGACCATCTATATGGTTTGTACACATATTCATATTCAGTAAAAGAGAGAGTCGTCAGACTCTCTCTTTTACTGTAGATGATAAGATTAAACTGCTATTTGTTTTCCGCATCCTTCTTCGCCGGAATTCGGATTTGTACTTCGGTTCCTTTTCCTACATCGCTGGAATAAGTCAATCCATAATCTGCGCCATAAAGCACTTGAAGCCGTCTGTGAGTATTATAGATCGCAATATTGGTTCCACCTGAAATACTGGTTCCCTCCCCGGAAAGAATCATGGGCAGTTTATCCGGCGCGATTCCAACTCCGTCATCAGAAATCAGAAGTACAATATCCCCATCCTCCATCCATCCGGTAAGTACAATAGTTCCAGACTTGGAAGGTTTTTCCAGAATTCCGTGAAGTATGGAATTTTCTATAACAGGCTGCAGGGTCAGCTTTGGAATCTGGTATTCCATCAGTTCATCCGGAATATCGGAAATGAAGGAAATGCTGTCGTGATAGCGCATATTCTGCAGGTGAACATAGATGGAAACATGTTCTTCTTCCTTGGCGATAGTACTGATTCCCTTTTTACGACTAAGTGTCAGCTTGTAGAATCTGGAAAGACTCTGCACTGCGTTACAGACCTCAGAGGTACGTCCCTGCTGGGCCATCCAGTTGATCATATCCATGGTATTATAAAGAAAATGGGGATTGATCTGAGCCTGCAGGGAATTAAACTCGGCAATTCGCAGATCCTCAGCAGCCTGGGCCTGTTTTTCCATAAGCTGGTTCATTTTGCGTGTCATATAGTTGTAAGTATCAATAAGATCACCAATTTCATCGTGCGCACTTGGGCTGTCCATAGGGACCGGAGGACCGTGACGGACTGTTCGCATCTGACTGATAACTGAGGAAATTCGCCCTGTAATGGATTTGGACAAGGTACTTGCGAGCAAAAAGGCAAGCGCCAGTACCGCAATATAAATGGACAAAAACTGCAGAACCAGGATATTACTCTGATTGATCAGGGGCTGGGAGGGAAGTACCGTCACCATAAACCAGCCTGGCTGTTTGATACGGTAGAAACCAACGTAAACGGTTTTCCCCAGAATATCCTGCTCCACGAAACTGTTGGAGGACATGTAGGACTCCATGATCTTGTCGTAATCCAGCCAGTAAATTCCGGCGAGAGAATCACTGGAAGCAGAAACCAGGTTGTTACGCTCATTCATAATATAAGAAACACTGCCGTCCAGAGTAAGATTTTCAGACAGGATCTGCTGAAAATCATGACCGGAATAATAGACCGCCATATAAGCATCATAAGTTCCGTTGTTATAGATTACAGAAGCATGGGTGATATATGCCTGATCTCCATATGCCTTTTGTTCCTTTGTACCAAGATAGAAGGAGGGACAAAAAAGCTGGGAAACGCGGCTTCCGCGGAAAATACCATACCAGTAGGTTCCACGGATCTGATCGAGAGATAGAAAAGTATCTTTCAGGTCTTCCTTATCTAAAAGTGCATTTATGTCTGAAGGAGAGCCTTTTGGCATCTCCATATAAATCTTGACATTGGTAACGGGCGTATCAGCAATCAGCTGATCTATCTTTCGGGAAAAAGACGCTGCATCCAGGGAATCTGCCAGATCCGTGAAGGATTCAGTTATGGCATTTTTAAAAAGTGTCTGGTAAAAATCAAGGGAAGAAATCTCTTCGCTTACATCCAGGACTTTCTGAATAGATTCTTCTATCAACGGCGCCGTTTCAGCAGACCGGTCCTGTTCCTGGCGGATCGTATAGGAAACTACCATGTCGTAGGCTCTTCCATAAAAAAAGAAGATAATGGCAATCGCAGGAATTGACACAATCAAAAGAAGTACTAGGGTAAACTTG
>ENA-UONV01001951-UONV01001951.1-human-gut-metagenome-genome-assembly--contig:-CS4-NODE-1951-length-16399-cov-8.501468_pt1 | contig 16399 bp, 14 predicted proteins | sample MGYA00242461_ERZ724008 | MGnify/ENA metagenome assembly ERZ724008 | reverse complement strand
GAAACCTTATATGACCCCAGAACGGATACATACTATCTGCGTTTCATTCCGACACTTTTGACACCAGCTATGTGCTTCTATTCATTCGACGCAGCGAAAGTAGCTGCTATAAATGATGGCAAGATGCCTATATTCCCTCATGTGGTGTCTTTTCTGCCTGATAGGTACTTGGATGAAATGTGCTACAAAAAAGATACTGCCAGTTTTTTATTCATAAATGACCCGAAAAAGTTTTTTGAGGAGTTGAAAGAACAAGTCCCAATAGCCATCAAGCAAAACGCAAGCATTCTAACTGCTGACCGATATTATCGTGCTAAAGGAAATGACGACTGTGAACTTTTTGTAGATAAAGTTGATTATGCTCGACATTCACCTGCAGACATCTATTACGATGAGCCAAGCCCATCAGCAGAACTCTTTTGGAAATACCCGCAATATCATTTTCAATCAGAGGTTCGAGTCGCCATTTTGAACACAAATTTCGTGTGGGACTATGACCCGCAGCACTTCAAGTACGAACAGCACAGGCTGGATGTGTATTTGCCGCACTTGCACGAATACGCAACCATTCGTGCAGCCAAGGACTTGCAGAATATTTGTTTCTTTTGCCGTAGTGAAGATGAACCTGTCATGTGCGCGGTCAACTTACCTTATCAAGAAGAAAAATGACTCATGTCAAACTGTAAGTTTAAGATTATACAAAATATCCTCGGAGGGTTGGAGAGAAGCTGGTGTCCTATTGGATGCCAGCTTCCTTTTTTATATACAATTCGTTTACTCGGAGGAAATCCCACACAAAAGTTGGAAGAAGTCGCTCGCCCGAAATCGGGGCTTAAAACTGAAATCCCACAGAAAAGTTGGAAGGAATCGCTCGGTCGAAATGGGGCTTAAATTAAAAAATCCCACACAAAACTTGGAATAACCGGAAAGGGGGCGGACTTGACAGGACGGGTGGTTTTGTATATAATAAGCGGGATTTATCTTAAAAAGGAGGATATGGGGCGATATGGATACCGACAGCGGCGACCATCCCGGGAACTTGCCGGGCTGCCATCTGTTTTTTGCGGCATATCTGCGCCGCCTGACGCGGGGCAGACGTGCTTTTTTGCGCCTTTAGACCGGCGCGGATCACAGAAACAGATGACAGAAAAAGGAGCTATTGATCGTGTCAACGACTACATATATCATTATTATGGCGGTATGCCTGCTGCTGTCCGCCTATTTCTCGGCCACGGAGACGGCGTTCTCCTCGGCCAATGTCACGCGGCTGAAAATGCTGGCGGAAAAAGGCAACAGCCGTGCCGCGCTGGCGTGCCGGCTGCTGGAGCACTATGACAAGCTGCTGTCCACCATTCTCATCGGCAACAACATCGTGAACATTGCCATGGCATCCCTGGCCACGGCACTGTTCGTCAAAAGCTTCGGCGATGCCGGCGCTACGCTGTCCACCATCGTGGTAACGGTGGTGGTGCTGATCTTCGGCGAGATCTCCCCCAAGAGCATCGCCAAGGACTGCGCCGAGAACTGGGCCATGACAGCCGCACCGTTTCTGCGGTGCCTGATCTGGCTGCTGATGCCGCTAAACGCGCTGTTTTCCCTGTGGAAAAAGCTGCTGGCCAGGATGTTCCATCTGGATGGGGACAACAAAATGTCCCCGGAGGAGCTGCTGATGCTGGTGAACGAGGTGCAGCAGGAGGGCAGCATCGACAAGGACGAGGGCGACCTGCTGAAGAACGCCATCGGCTTTTCCGAGCAGGAGGCGCAGGACATCCTCATCCATCGGGTGGACCTGGCGGCACTGCCGGTGGACGCCACCAAGGAAGAGGTGGCGGACCTGTTCACCCAGACAAAGTATTCCCGGCTGCTGATCTATCGGGAGGACATCGACCATATTATCGGCACCATACACCAGAAGGACTTTTATGTGGGCTGCGGCGTAACGGACAAGCCGCTGGAAGAGATACTCTCCCCGGTCATGTTCGTGCTGGAAAACGAGCCCATCAGCCTGCTGCTGAAAAAATTGCAGCTGGCCAAGACCCAGGTGGCCGTGGTGGTGGACGAGTACGGCGGCACCTGCGGCATCGTGACCATGGAGGACATTCTGGAGGAGCTGGTGGGCGAGATCTGGGACGAGCACGACGAGGAGGAGGTCTTTATCCGCAAGGTGGACAAGGACACCTATCTGGTGGACGCGGCCATGGACTTTGACGATTTTGCCGAGTTCTTCCATCTGAACGAGGAGACGGAGATGACGTCCGTCAGCGGCTGGGTGATGGAGCAGTGTGACCGGGTGCCGGAAGTAGGCGACCGGTTCAGCTGCCAGGATCTGGACGTGCTGGTGACGCGGGTGGACAACCACCGCACTTGCGAGATCAAGGTGGTCCGGCGGGAAGTGTCCGGCGGCGAGATCACCGACGAGACATAAGCAGAAGCACCCGGAGGCATAAGCCTCCGGGTGCTTATTTTTTCCTGTGAGGAACCTCCCCTAAGGTGAGTCCAATACTACCATACCACCATCCGCCCGCCAATGCAAGAAGAACTTTCGCTTCTGCAACAATTTCTCCCTAATTCTATATATTATATGATAATTCCGATGAAATATCTGCGTTTTGCACCGTTGACAGCGGAGGTATGGGGGTGTACCATCGGAGCATATTTTTTACAGGGGAGATGGCGGGATGAAGTATATTTTTGTGACCGGCGGCGTGGTATCCGGGCTGGGAAAGGGCATCTGCGCGGCATCGCTGGGCCGGCTGCTGAAGCAGTGCGGTCTGCGGGTGCGAAACCAGAAATTCGATCCGTACCTGAATGTAGACCCGGGAACCATGAGCCCTTACCAGCACGGCGAGGTGTTCGTCACCGACGACGGCGCGGAGACGGATCTGGACCTGGGACACTATGAGCGCTTCGTGGATGAGGCGCTGACCGGCGACAGCTCCGTTTCCTCCGGAAAGATCTTCTGGTCGGTGCTGAACCGGGAACGGCAGGGCGGCTATCTGGGCGGCACGGTGCAGATCATCCCCCATGTGACCGACGAGATCAAGCGGCGGTTGTACGCCATGGATGACGGACAGACGGACGTGGTCATCGCGGAGATCGGCGGCACGGTGGGTGACATCGAGAGCCAGCCGTATCTGGAGGCCATCCGTCAGGTGGCGGCGGAGCAGGGACGGGAAAACGTGCTGTATATCCACGTGCCGCTGGTGGTCTCCATCCCCGGCAGCGGCGAGCTGAAGAGCAAGCCCACACAGCACTCCGTGAAGGAGCTGCTGAGCGTGGGAATCCAGCCGGATATCCTGGTGTGCCGCACCGACAGCCCGCTGCCGGAGGACATGCGGAAGAAGATCGCACTGTTCTGCAATGTCAGTGAGGACTGCGTCATCCCCAACCTGACGGCGTCCACCCTGTATGAGGTGCCCCTGCTGCTGGAGCGGGAGGGGCTGTGCCGGGTGGTGTGCCGCAAGCTGGGACTGGGCGTCGGCGAGCCGGATATGCGGCACTGGCAAGAGCTGGTGACGCAGATACACGCGGCGGAGCAGCGTCATGTGACCATCGCGCTGGTGGGCAAATACACGGAGCTGCACGACGCCTATCTCAGCGTAGCGGAGTCGCTGTTCCACGCGGGCACCGCCTGCGGCGCACAGGTGGACATCCAGTGGGTGGACTCACAGCACCTGACGGCGGAAAACCTCACGGAAACGCTCTGCGGGTGCAGCGGCATATTGGTGCCCGGCGGCTTCGGTGACCGGGGCATTGAGGGGATGATCCTGGCGGCGCAGTACGCGCGGGAGAAGGGTATCCCCTATCTGGGCATCTGCCTGGGGATGCAGATCGCGGTCATCGAATTTGCGCGGCACGCAGCCGGGTGGGCGGATGCCCACAGCGCAGAGTTCAGCGCCGTGACGGCACATCCGGTCATCGACCTGATGCCGGACCAGGTGGGCGTGACCGCCAAGGGCGGCACCATGCGGCTGGGCAAGTATCCCTGCGTGCTGGCGGAGGGAACAAAGGCCCGGGAGGCCTACGGCCAGCGGGAGATATGGGAACGCCACCGTCACCGGTATGAGTGCAGCAACGTGTTCCGGCCGGAGCTGGAGGCCGTGGGCCTGCGGGTAGCGGGTACATCGCCGGACGGCCGTCTGGTGGAGATGGTGGAGATAGCGGACCATCCGTGGTTCGTGGGCTGCCAGTTCCACCCGGAGTTCAAGAGCCGGCCGGACCGGCCCCATCCCCTGTTCCGCGGCTTTGTGGCCGCAGCGCTGGCACAGCAATAAGGAGGTACAAAAAGGCCCGCCCCTGCGGGGCGGGCCTTTGCGCTCAGCGCATCAGGGCTGCATGGCCGCGGCGGTGGCCGGGTCGAGATAATACTTCCCGTCGCCGCCCCGGTAGTAGATATTCTGGATAAACCCGTGGAGGTCATACTCCACCTTGGTGTTGGGCTCCGCCGCTATGGTGTACATCTCCTCCGGGAAGATGTCCTCCCGGCTGTTGATCTCCTCCTCGGTCAGGTCGCCGCCGCTTTCCACAGTGCGGTTCAGGTGGGCGTCGTAGTACACCACGGAGTAGTCCTGCATCCACATGGGGATATAGACCACCTTCGTGCCGGTCTGCCCGTCCTCCTGCGTCTGGGAAATGCCCTCCACCGGCGGCACGTCGCCTTCATCGGCGGGCAGCGTCTGTGCGCCGCAGGCGCTCAGCGTCAGCAGCGCCAGCAGGCACGCGATAACGGTGATTTTTTTCATGGTCTTAGCTCCTTTCGCTCTCATACATGCTCTCTGCCGTGGACACCAGCTCCTGCCGGGACTGACCGCCGATCAGCAGGAACAGGCAGTTGGCTCGCTCGTCCACCCACACCAGCGCCGCAGCGCCCTCCGGGATGGACACCTGATGGAAATGCACGGGGTCGCTTCCCCGATAGAACCACAGGCCGCAGCCGTGCTGCACCTGCGGAGAGGCGCCCTTTGCGGGTAATATGCGGTATAGCCGGGCGGACAGGCCATGTACGGTCACATTCTCCGTCTCGTAGTCCTCCGGCTCGCCCGCCCCGCCCGTGGGACGCTGCCCCGTCTCCGTGGAGGAGAGGCCGCCGGTGCTGTTGCTTCGCAGCTCCACGCTGATGGGCTCGTCGCCGGTCATGGGCACGGCCTCAAACAGCAGATCGCCCTGTGAGGACGTCCAGCGCATGACCCGGATGCCGTTCTCCCTGCCGGTAAAGTCGCCCGACAGGACATAGCCCAGCGGGGCGGTGGGGGTGTAGTCCTGCACCGTGTCCCCGGCGTCCGCCGGGGTGATGCGGTAGGCTGTCACCAGCTCCGTTATCTGCACGAACCAGCGGCTCACCGCCGCCCGCGCCACCGGACTGGCCGCCAGTATTACCCCGCAGGACAGGCACACCGTCACCAGCGCGGCCGCTGTTCTCTGCCACATTCTCCGGCGGCTCTGCCGCCGCGTGCCCTGTTGTACCACCGGCTCCATCCGCCGGGTGAACTCCGGCGAAGGCGGGGCATCGGTCTCCGGCAGCTCAGATGCCAGCAGCGCCGCCATCCGCTGCGCGCCCTGCCGCAGCACACGTTCGTATGTGATATCTGTCATACAGTCAATCCTTCCTTTTCCAGCTCCTGCCGCAGCGCGGCCTTAGCCCGCTGCAGAAGCTTCTGGGCCGCGGCAAAGGACAGCTCCAGCAGGGACGCCGTCTCACGGGTGCTGTAGCCGCAGCCGTAGCGCAGCAGCAGCGCCTCGCGGCAGCGGGGCGGCAAGCGCCCCATAGCGTCGGCCACCGGGTCGCCGCAAGGCGGTGGCGTGACCAGAACGGTGTTCTCGTCAAAGGGCACGCCGTCACGGCGGGCCTGCTGCCGCAGGATGTCGATGCATTTGCGCTCCACGGTCACCACCAGATAGGCCTCCAGCTGGGGGCGGGGCAGGCGGCACAGCCGCGAGAAGTGCTCCGCCAGCGCCAGGAACGATTGCTGCACCGCGTCCTCGGCATCCGCCTGAGCGGACAGCCTCCGCCGCGCCAGCGCCAGCATACGCCCGCAGCAGGCGCGGTATACGTCCTCAAAGAGCCGCCGCTCCTCCGCGCTCTCCAGCGCCGTCATGCACACCGTCAAACGCCCACCTCCCCGCAGCTTGTTGCATTCATCATAACACAGGCGGCCGCCCTGTGTCATCACTATATAAACGCCGCAGCCCCGCCGAAGCGGACAGGAAAACCGAAAATTTTTTCAAAAAACGCGTTTCCCTATGGAAAAAGGACGCCGGGGCGTCCTTTTCGGGTAAGACTGTTCATACATATACAGAAGGCGATGCCGGCTACACCATGACGAACATATTATAATGCTTCATCAGGCGGATATCCTCCTTGGATATCTTCAGCTCCTGGACCAGCGCCTTGTCGATGGAAAGCGGTGTTTTGCTGAGAAGGCGCTTGGCGGCGGAGGGCATCAGCGGGCGGCAGGAGATGCCATAGGTCAGCACTCACTTCCTGTCGTCGTCCATATAGGGCTGGGGAATGCCGATCTGGTATTTGTCCATGGGCATATCGTCATTCTGGAACAGCATGGCGCTGAACGCCTCGTAGTGGGTCAGGGTGCCGTGGTAGGTGCTCTCACAGACCCGGTAGTGGGCCAGGTCCTTGATGTTCATGTACATGAGCACCTCGGCCGTGCTGCTCTCCTCCGTGGGGAATATATCGATCACGGTGCACTGGGCGCGGTTGACCCGGCCGTCGAAGAAGTACATATATAATTGGGAGACCTCCCGGAAAAAGGCGGGCACCTCCGCGTTGTACTCCTGGTCAATATCCGGTGTATTGCGGTACAGCAGATCATAGATGCTGACCTTCAGGGCGTTGGCGATGTCGTAAAGCGTGGCAATATCCACGGAGATCTGTCCGTTCTCGTACTTGGAGATGGCCGAACGGGTCTTGTAGATGGCCTGAGCCAGCTCGTCCATCGACATACCCCGGCTTTTGCGGGCGTAGCGAATGCGGCTGCCGACTTCTCTTGTGATATTTTCTCTTGCAGTGTCCATAGGTGATTTCCTCAAAATCAATTCAGGCTCATTTTTGCGCTGGTTTTTAACGATTATAGCAAAATACGTCAAATATGTCAACAAACGTTCCGTTCAGGAAACATAATTTGCACAAATTGTTCCGCAGGGGGAACAGGCGGCAAATTGCCACCCGGTCCATTTTCCGTTATAATGGCAACTAAGGTAAACCTTACGTACGCAAAACTGTACAAAATCACAATAATACTACGTTGAAATTGGAGAGGTGTACAAAATGAAGGTCAAAGCTGATACGTTGTTTTATGGCGGCAAGATCTACACGATGGAAGCGCCGGGCGTCTGCAAGGAAGCAGTGGTGCTGAAGGACGGCAAATTTGCCTATGTGGGCACAAAGGAAGAGGCGCTGGAGCGCTTTGACTGTGCGAAGTGCATTGATCTGCAGGGCAAGACTGTGCTGCCCGGCATGGGCGACTCCCACCTGCACTTCTTCGCTTTCTGCCAGACTTATACCACGGTGGACCTGGGCGGCGCCACCTCCCGCGCCGAGGCACTGCAGCTGCTGCGTGACCGCGCGGCGGAGACGCCCAAGGGCGAGTGGATCAAGGGCTCCAACTTTGACCAGTCCAAGTGGAAGGACTGCGAGGACCGGCTGCCCACCCGTCTGGACCTGGACGAGGCCAGCACCGATCACCCCATCGTCATCAAGCGCGTGTGCCTGCACACGGCGGTGGCCAACACCATGGCGCTGGAGAAGGCCAACATTACCAACGGCTACGTGTACGGCCCCGGCGGCCTGGTGGAGCTGGATGCCGACGGCAATCCCAACGGCATTTTCCGTGAGCAGGCCTCCAAGATCTACGACAATCTGATCCCCGACCCGTTCCTGGTGCCCGCCACCCGTGAGAAGTGCATGAAGAAGGGTCTGGCGCTGGCCTCCAGCCTGGGCGTGACCATGATGCACACCTACGCCGCGGAGATCTGGCACTATGACGAGGACTTCGCCGACTATGTGGCCCGCAGCGACCGCGGCGAGCTGCCGGTGCGTATGGCCGTGTGCCTGGACTATATGTTCGACCCGGAAAACCTGACACCCGAGCAGCGGAATGATCCCTATCGTGCCGCACGGATGGGCAGCTTCAAGAGCTTCTCTGATGGCTCCCTGGGCTCCCGTTCCGCCAAGCTGTACACCGACTACGCGGACGATCCCGGCAACACCGGCATTCTGGTCATCAGCCCCGAGGACCTGGCCAAGAGAATGTACAAGGCATACCGCCACGGCTTGCAGCCCGCCACCCACTGCATCGGTGACAAGGCGCTGGAGGTCACTCTGGACGCGGTGGAGTACTGCCTGCAGCAGGGGCTGAAGGACGGCATGACGCCGGAGGAGCAGGCCAAGCGTCTCCCCTTCCGCATCATCCACGCCCAGATGGCCACGCCGGAGCTGATCGAGCGCATGAAGAAGCTGCCGATCGTGCTGGATATCCAGCCCACGTTCCTGATGACCGACCTGCACTGGATCGAGGAGCGCGTAGGCAAGGAACGCGCCGTGCTGAGCTATCCCTGGAAGACGTATCTGGACGCGGGACTGATCATGGCCGGCGGCTCCGACGCACCGGTGGAGAGCTTCAATCCCTGGATCGGCATCTACGCCACCGTGACCCGTCAGGATATGGACGGCTATCCCGTGGGCGGCTATCACCCCAACGAGAAGGTATCCGTGTATGACGCGGTGTGTATGTACAGCAAGAACGTGGCCTACGCCAACGGCGATCAGGACCTGATGGGAACCATCGAGGCCGGCAAGTTCGCCGACATGGTGGTCATCGACCGCGACATCTTCCACATTCCCGAAAACGACATCAAGGACATCCAGGTGCTGAACACCTATATGGCCGGCATCGAGAGATATCACCGCGACTGATACGCGCAGCATAACAAAGGAGCTAAGACATGAAATTAAATTCTTTTGACAAGGTCAAGCAGTTGACGGAAGAGATGGTCGCCATCCCCAGCATCAACAAGGAGCCGGGCGGCGAGAGCGCCGTGGCCCGCTATATACAGGACTTCTATATGTCCCTGCCCTACTTCCAGGCACATCCCGAGCAGGTCAAGTGCTTCCAGACCAAGAACGACTTTGTGGTGCGGCACAGCACGCTGGCCTATGTGAAGGGCACCAAGGGCAATTCCAACCGCACGGTCATCCTCATCGGCCACATCGACACCGTGGGCGTGGACGATTTCGGCACCATCCGCGAGTACGCGTTCCGCTGCGAGGAGCTGCCCGCCAAGCTGCGCGAGACGTTCGTGCTGCCCCAGGAGGTCATTGACGATATCGAGTCCGGCGAGTATCTGTTCGGCCGCGGCGCGCTGGATATGAAGTCCGGTGTGGCAGGCCATATGTACCTGATCCAGTACTTCTCTGAGCATCCCGAGGAGCTGGACGGCAACCTGCTGGCTATCGGCGAGTGCGACGAGGAGGACAACTCCAAGGGCATCATCACCGCCCTGGACCTGCTGGAGGAGCTGAAGGAGAAGGAGCACTTCGAGTATGTGGCGTGCATCAACGCGGACTACTCCACCAACTACGCTCCCGGCGACGAGAACCGCTACATCTACTACGGCAGCATCGGCAAGCTGCTGCCCTGCTTCGCCGTGTTTGGCAAGGAGGCCCATGTGGGCCAGGCCTTCAGCGCGCTGGACCCCAACCTGGTGCTGGCCAACATCACGCGCAAGATGTCCCTGAACACTGACCTGTGTGACATCGCACAGGGTGAGGTGGCCATCCCGCCCATCTCTCTGAAGCAGATGGACACCAAGGGCCCCTACACCGTGCAGACGGCGCTGACGGCCTTCGGTTACTACAACTTCTTCACCCACGGCTGGAGTCCTTCCATCGTGCTGGAAAAGAGCAAGCAGATGGCTGTGGAGGCCTTCGACGAGACGGTGGAGTACCTGAATGCCCAGTACAAGCGCTTCTGCGAGCTGAGCAAGGTGGACTTCCATCAGCTGCCCTGGAAGACCCGTGTCTACACCTGGAACGAGTTCTATAACGAGCTGGCCGCCGTGCACGGCGAGGCCTTCAAGAAAGCCATTCACGAGTTCACCGTGAAGCTGCATGAGGACGATCCTGAGCTGGATCTGCGGCTGTTCGGCCTGCGTGTGGTGCAGGAGGCATGGAAGTGGTCTGAGGACAAGTCCCCCGCCGTGGTGGTGTTCTTCGGCTCCATCTTCAATGCCCGTATCGAGATAACCGGCCGCACGGCCAAGGAAAAGGCCCTGCTGGATGCGGTGGAGAGCGCCATCGAGGTGGTGCGGCCCGAGGCCCGGCGCCAGATCAAGACCCGCATGTTCTACCCCTACATCTCCGACTCCAGCTTTATGGCCGTGTGTGACGACACTCTGGCGATCCAGGCGCTGGAGACGAATATGCCCCAGTATGGCGTGAAATACACGCACCCGGTGGATAAGATCCGTCAGATCGACGTCCCCGTTGTCAATATCGGTACCTTCGGCCGCGACGGACATATGCTCACCGAGCGCGTGGATATGCGGCAGACGTTCCAAAATGTTCCCAACATCACCTATGAAGCGGTGAAGCGTCTGCTGAGCTGAGCTATCCCTCCCTACGCTGAGAGACCCTGTCAAAACGCACAAAACGCACCAAGCACAAAACGCAAAACGCACAAACGCAATCACAGAGAAAATCACCTATTGTTTCGCGTGAAAGGAGAAAAGTATGGTTATACTGCAAGCTATTCAAGATTTTGGTAACTGGTTCTGGGGCATTCCCATTTTGATCCTCATCGGCGGCGGCGGCCTGTTCCTGACCATCTATCTGGGCTTCCCCCAGATCCGCCACTTCGGCTACGCCATGAGCCAGACCTTCGGCAAGATGTTCGCCAAGAAGGAAGAGGGCAAGGTCCGTCCCATCTCCGCCGCATTCGCGGCCCTGGCCTGCGCCGTCGGCGCTTCCAACATCGTCGGCGTGCCCGTGGCTATCGCCCTGGGCGGCCCCGGCGCTGTGTTCTGGATCTGGATCCTGGCTATCTTCGGCATGTGCACCAAGTACTGCGAGGTCGCGATGGGCATCAAGTACCGTCGTAAGAACGACGTGGGCGAGTGGGTCGGTGGCCCCGCCTACTACCTGCGCGGTCTGGGCAAGAAGATCGGCGTCGTGTTCGGCGTCGGCTACGCCTTCTTCTTCATGATCGAGCTGGTCCCCTCCCTGGCCTCTCAGGGCGTTTCCGCTGCTGAGCAGTTCAACGTCTTCGGCGCAAACCAGACCGTCACCGGCATCATCATTGCCGTTCTGGTGGGCGTTATCCTGGCCGGCGGCTTCAAGCGCGTGTCCAGCGTCACCGACATCCTGGTGCCCGTGATGGCCTGCCTGTACGTGCTGGGCGCTCTGGTCATCATCTTCGCCCATGTGGGCGAGCTCCCCGCTATTTTTGGCATGATCTTCCAGGATGCCTTCACCGGCCGCGCCGCTGTGGGCGGCTTCGCCGGCGCCACCGTCATGGCTGCTATCCGTTGGGGCGCTGCCCGCGGCGTGTACTCCAATGAGGCGGGCGTAGGCTCCACCATCGCCGGTCACTGCACCGCCGATACGGATCACCCCATCCGTCAGGCCCAGTTCGGTATCTTCGAAGTCTTCATGGATACCATCGTTATCTGCACCATCACCGCCCTGGCTGTTCTGGCCTCCGGCGTGTGGACCCAGGAGGGTCTGAGCTCCGGCCAGCTGGCCCTGGCTGCTTTCCAGTCCGTGTTCGGTAACTTCGGCGCCATTTTCGTCGCCATTACGGTGTTCATGTTCGTGTTCTCCACGATCATTTCCGCCGGCTTCTTCGGCCAGATCCAGGCTGAGATCCTGTTCGGCCGTAAGTTCTCCAAGATCTGGGTGTTTATGTATCCCCTGTTCATCGGCATCGCCTGCGCGTTCTCCAACGTGACCACCATGTACATGATCACCGACGGCTTCATGGCTATTATCGTCATCCTGAACATGATCGGCCTGCTGCTGATGTGCAAGCAGGTGAAGGACCTGCAGAAGGAGTACTACAACACTCCCGGTATGTACTACCTGGCTGACAAGGCCGCCAAGGAAGCCAAGAAGGCTGCCAAGTAACGGCTGACACAGCATAACACAGTGATAACGTAATTCCCCTGTACTGACATTCCCCGCGTTTTGTGCGTTTACCCCCCCTGGACCTCTCAGCGAAGGGTGCTGGTCCCCTCCAGCGCCGGGGCCCGGTCCGGCCTTGTGCCGGGCCGGGCTTCCGGCATTTCAGGAGGCCTGTCCCACCCCACGATAAAAGGGAACGACCGCCGAATGGGCGGTCGTTCCCTTTTGTGCGGCGGGTGCTTGTTTAACCAAAGGTGCCTTTTTATACACATCACTATCCGGCGGATCGCACCGTTATTCCTCTGCGGGCAGCGTCACGGTAAATGTGGAGCCATTTCCAGGGCGGGAGAACACCGTCACCCTCCCGCCGCACAGCGTTACCACCCGGCGGACAATGGAGAGGCCCAGGCCGTTGCCCCGGTCATCCGGGTATGGCGCAGCCCGGTAGAACCTGTCGAAAATGTGCCGCTGTGTCTCCTCGTCCATACCGATACCCGTATCGGAGACAGACACGGTGACCTCTCCCTCACCCCGCCGCAGCACCACGGTGATCTGCCCGCCGGCGGGCGTGAACCGGATAGCGTTGGAGAGCAGGTTAGACCAGATGTGCTCCACCAGCTCCTCATTGCCGTAATAGTCCACCGGATCCAGGTCTCCCTCCACGGTCAGGCTCTTTTTCAGCCACTCCCTCTCCTGCTGGCGCACACACCGGCGGAGCTGTTCATCCAGGCTGTACAGCGTCTTGTCGGACACGATCTCGGTGTTTTCGTACCGGGCCAGCTCCAGAACGTGGGTGCTCATGGCAGCCAGCCGTTCGGACTGCTGCACCACGGTGTCTGTATAGGTCCGCCGCTGCTCCGATGTCAGGTCGTCGTTTTGCAGCAGCTTGGCAAATCCCCGGATGGAGATAAGCGGCGTTTTGAACTCGTGGGAAAAGGTATTCACAAAGTCCATTCGCAGCAGCGCCACGCTGGACAGTTCCTCCGCCATTTTATTAAAGCTGCGGATATATTCCGCCACCTCGCCCCGGGCGCCCCGCATATCCACCCGCACGGTATAATCGCCCTCCGCCACCGACTGCGTGGCCTGCATCAACCGTGACAGCGGCGCCAGATACCCACGGAAAATGAATATGGCCAGCAGTACGCCCAGGATGGCGCTGACCGAAAGGATGAGGATGGGCCACAGCAGCGTATAGCTGGCGTCCTCCAGATGCACCAGCCGCTGCACCAGTGTAAATATCCCCAACGCCATCCCCACATACACCGCCACCAGCCCCAGCACCAGCAGGAACATGGTGCCCAGCAGCCGGACAGGCGGCTTTTCTTTTTTCACCTTATTTCTGGCCATTGCCGTCCTCCCGGGGCATCCCCATATAGCCAAATCCCCGAATCGTCCGCAGCTCGAAATCCGGGTTGTCCCGGAATTTCTCTCGCAGTCGGGAGATGTAAACCTCCACAGTGTGCTCGTCCACATCACTGTCCAGATCCCATATGTCGTCGATAAGCTGCCGTTTTGTGAAAAGCGTCCGGGGGTAAGACAGCAGCTTATACAGCAGCAAAAACTCCTTAGCGGACAGCTGCCACGTACTCTGCGGAGTGATGACCTGCAGGGAGCCGCGGTCCAGCACCGTGGTGCCCACCGTCAAGCGTCGGTCTGCCCGGCTGCAATACCGCCGCAGCAGGGCCTCGATACGCCAAAGCATCTCCTCCTCGTCCACTGGCTTGATCATATAGTCATCCGTCCCCGCCCGGAAACCCCGGCGCTTGTCCTCTTGGGTCACGCGGGCCGTCACCATCAGCACCGGCAGATCGCAGTTCCCCTCCCGCAGCGTCTGGGTGAAGGTGATGCCGTCCATCCGCGGCATAGTGATATCCACCACCGCCAGATCGCACTGGTAGTGTTCCATCACCTCCAGCGCCTCCACACCGTCCCGCGCAGGGCACGGCTCGTACCCGGCACGCCGCAGCACCTCGCACATTAGAAATCTGGCGTTGTCATCGTCCTCGGCCACCAAAATGCGGAACATAGCTGTCCCTCCCTTGTGTTTTTTTGGATTTTATCACACCTACTCTCAAAAATCGAGATTTTTTGAGCTTACGTTGAGGTTTCTTCGGTATACTGCCGTTACCATAGGAAAAATAGGAGGAACACCCCATGCCCAGACCTGTCTGCATCACCTACGACAGCACCTGTGACCTGACGCCCCAGCTGCTGGAGCGCTTCCATATCCGCACCATACCCCTGACTATCCAGAGTGGCGGGCGTGTCTTCCCTGATGACGGAAACTACACCTCGGCGGAGCTGTACACCGATTACCGCCGGAACGGCACCCTGCCCAAAACAACAGCGATCAGTCCAGAAGCGTTCAAGGCATTTTTCTCCCCGCTTTTAGCGGAGGGCTATGACATCGTCCACATCGACATCAGCTCGGAGCTGTCCTGTACCTGCCAGAACGCGGTACTGGCGGCACAGGAGCTGACGGGCCAGGGACAGATCCACGTGGTGGACAGCCGCCAGCTCTCCACCGGCGGCGGGTTGCTGGCACTACAGGGGGCCAAGCTACGGGACAGCGGTATGACGGCGGCGGACATCGCCGCGGAGCTGCGCCGCCTGACACCCTGCAGCGACACCAGCTTCGTACTGGACACACTGGAGTTTATGTGGAAGGGCGGCCGCTGCAGCGGCGTGACGGCGCTGGGCGCCAATATGCTGAAGCTGAAGCCCTGTCTTGAAATGCGGGAGGGCAAGCTGGCAGTCTGCAAAAAGTACCGCGGCGCCATGGAAAAGGTGTACCGCCAGTATATCACCGAACGGTTGGCGGATAAGACAGTTGTAGCTGATCACGCTTTCATCACCCACTCCGGCGAGGTGGCGGAGAACACCCTACAGGAGCTGAAGAAGCTGGTACGGGAGTTGGCACCCTTTCAGGAGGTATTCGTCACTCAGGCTGGCTGCACTGTGTCCTCACACTGCGGCCCCGGCACCCTGGGCGTGCTGTTCCTACGGCAGCCGGAGCAATAACAAGCTGCGCATCAGTTGTGCACCCATGTCCGCACCAGGTCGGGCACCCATCCGAACACACGGCGGCACTTTTCCCTGCATTCTTGTTCGGTACAGTCCGGATGTGCGGCCATATAGGCCAGCAGGTACGCCCGTACATTCTCTCGAAGGTTTTTCCGGGCGAACCGGAAATCATACTTGGGAATTGCGTCCAGCGCAAATGAGGTCAGCGGGGCGTCGCTGTAACAGGGCTTGGTCAAGTTCACACGGGTCGTGTGGCAGATGGTGTGACGGGCGTTCGCAGGGTGGAGTATGTCCTCCAGATGCTCGAAGTCCGCTTTCGTTTTGCCGGTGCTCAACAATACGCGCGGAAGCTGCGTCTGCGTCAGAAAGTGCCCGTTGGTGAGAGTAGCCTTCAGCAGAAAGGACAGGCAGAAATCCTCCGAATTTGATAAGCAAATATCCACACCGCCGTAGCCTCGCTCATGGAAATACATCTGTCCAAATCGGTTTTTTTGCTTGCGGCTGCGATGGGTATTGTAGTCGGGGAAATGCGTTTCGTCATAGCAATAGGCCTCTACCCATAGCGGCTCAATGGTCACGCCAAAGACCTCGATGCGGCAATCATTGATAAGCTTATCGCCCAGCATTTGCAGAATATGTACCGGTTCATCATAAGCGGCATTTTTTAAATTGCTGACCAAGGTCCACAAGTCGGCAGCGCGGTCCATACACTCAGTCCTTTCCGGGGCGTTTCGAAAAGTATATCACTTGGATGGCGTTCGTACAAGTTCCATAGGCAGAACTTTGCGTAAGGACACACATTCGCTGCGTTAGTTCTGCAAAATGGCGTGGATGTGAAAACCGCCAGCAGTATGATACGTCGCTACGACGCGGGCTTCACCCTGCGCACCTACACCCACGCCACGCGGCAAAAGCAAGACGAAGCCGCGCAGGCCATGGGCAGCTTCATGGCGCAGGTGATGTAAACGCCGAAAGCGATAAAAGCACGGGAGAGGAAGCTGAACTTCCTCTCCTGTGCTCTTTCGCCCTTTCTGCGCATTTCCGCGTGTGGGTCACGGTGTGGGTTGGGAGCATATCTCCGTATCCACATTCCCAACATAGAACTCCGCCATGTCGTCCAGCCGGAGACAGGCTAGACGGCGGTGTGTTGTCTTCTGATGACCGCAGCCGCAATCAATATCAAGGATGCCGTCACCATGCCATATACGGAACGGCTGGTCACTGACACCAGTCAGGAAG
>ENA-UONV01001948-UONV01001948.1-human-gut-metagenome-genome-assembly--contig:-CS4-NODE-1948-length-16416-cov-12.265937_pt1 | contig 16416 bp, 10 predicted proteins | sample MGYA00242461_ERZ724008 | MGnify/ENA metagenome assembly ERZ724008 | reverse complement strand
AGCCGCAGCGGAAGCCGAAGCCGAGTGCGACCGAGCTTTCCGGCTCAAACGACAGGGAAGCGTCATTGAGCTGGAGCTTTTCCAGCGCATCACGCAGGTCGGGGTACTTGCTGCCGTCCTCGGTGTAGATTCCGCAGTAGACCATCGCACGGGCGGGGCGGTAGCCGGGCAGAGCGTCGGCACAGGGGCGGGATGCCTCGGTCACGGTGTCGCCCACCTGCGTGTCGGCGACATTTTTGATGCTGGCGGTGAAATATCCGACATCGCCTGCGGAAAGCTCGGCGCAGGGCTCAAGACCGATCGGACGCATATGCCCGACCTCGAGCACCTTATAGCGTGCGCCGGTGGACTTCAAAAGCACCTCAGTGTCCTTGCGCACCTTGCCGTCAACAAGACGCATAAAGACGATGACGCCACGGTAGCTGTCGTAAATGCTGTCGAAGATGAGCGCCTTCAGGGGAGCATCGGGGTCGCCCTTGGGGGCTGGGACATTTTTTACGATATCGTCAAGCACGGCCTCGACATTGATGCCGTTTTTGGCGCTTATCTCGGGCGCATCCATGGCGAGAATGCCGATGATATCCTCAATCTCATGCTTGACCCGCTCGGGGTCGGCGGCGGGGAGATCGATCTTGTTGATGACGGGCAGTATCTCGAGGTCGGCGTCCAGCGCAAGGTAAGTGTTTGCAAGCGTCTGCGCCTCAACGCCCTGCGAGGCGTCAACGACGAGCACCGCACCCTCGCACGCTGCCAGCGAGCGGCTGACCTCGTAGTTGAAGTCGACATGACCCGGAGTGTCGATGAGATTCAGCACATAGGTCTCGCCGTCCTTGGCCTTGTAGTTGAGACCGACGGCTCTTGCCTTGATGGTGATGCCGCGCTCACGCTCAAGATCCATGTTGTCTAGGATCTGGTCCTCCATGATGCGCTCCTCGACCGCACCGCAAAGCTCAATGAGCCTGTCCGACAGCGTCGACTTACCGTGGTCGATGTGAGCGATTATCGAAAAGTTCCTGATGTGGTCCTGATTTATCACAGCAATTCCTCCAGCGCAGCCTCAGCCTTGTTTGCAAGCACTCTCAACTCGCCGATAAACGCTTTTGCGACATCGGCGCTGCGGTCGATGCCGTTGGGGTTCGACGAGCGGCCGAGCAGATAGTCGGCGGTAACATTATAATAATCGCAGACACGGCACACAAAACCCAGCCCCGGTTCACGAGCGCCGTTTTCATAGTGGCTCAGCAGCGCCTGACTTATCTTAAGGTCGGCGGCCGCCTTGCGCTGGCTCAGCCCGCTTCTGCGTCTTAATTCGGATAGGTTTTTTGCGAAAGTTTTCTGATTATCCATTTATATTTCTCCATACAAGTGATTACAGTTTGTATATTATATCTGTCATTTCACAGTTTGTAAATAGAAATAGGTCTAAATACTTGAAAATTTTTCGGAGTAGTGATAAAGTCATATAAGTAATATTAGCACAAGATGCAAATATGGAGGAAATTTTAAAATGTTTGAAAATCTCGTTGAAATTCTGAAGAATGATCCCCGCAAGATCGTCTACACCGAAGGCCACGATGCACGCATACTTGAGTCTGCTGCAAGACTTAAAAAGGAAGGCTTCCTGACCCCCGTCCTCGTCGGTAATGTCGATGAGGTCAAGGCTGCTGCCGCAAAGGGCGGCTTCGATATCGACGGCCTTGAGATACTTGACCCCCTGACCTACGAGGGCATGGACGCAATGGTCGATGAAATGGTCGCTCTGCGCAAGGGCAAGATGAGCGCTGAGGATTGCCGTGCGGCTCTTACCAAGGGCAACTACTTCGGCACCATGCTCGTCAAGATGGGCATCGCAGACTGCCTGCTCGGCGGCGCAACCTACTCCACCGCCGATACCGTTCGTCCCGCACTTCAGCTCGTCAAGACCAAGAAGGGCGCACACCTCGTGTCCTCCTGCTTTATCATGATTCGTGGCGACGAGACCCTCGCAATGGGCGACTGTGCAATCAACATTGACTATCAGGATACCGTCGACAAGGAAGGCAATGTCACCTTTACCGCAGCTCAGAAGCTCGCAGAGGTCGCAATCGCAACCGCCGAGACCGCAAAGGTGTTCGGCATCGACCCGAAGGTCGCAATGCTGTCTTACTCCACCAAGGGCAGCGGCAAGGGCGTAAATGTCGACCTCGTCCGCAACGCCACCGAGGAAGCAAAGAAGCTTGCTCCCGAGCTCAAGCTCGACGGCGAGATGCAGTTTGACGCTGCCGTTTCTCCCGTTGTCGGCCAGCTCAAGTTCCCCGGCAGCCCCGTTGCAGGCTATGCAAACACCTTCATCTTCCCCGAGATCCAGTCCGGCAACATCGGCTATAAGATCGCAGCACGCCTTGGCGGCTTCGCCGCATACGGTCCTATTCTCCAGGGCCTGAATGCTCCTATCAACGACCTGAGCCGTGGCTGCAATGCCGAGGAAGTTTACCAGATGTCCATCATCACCGCAGCACTCAAGTAATCAAGCAATAGATACTATTATGATAATGAAAACAGGCAGAGCCGATGCTCTGCCTGTTTTGCAAGAGGTGACTAATGGACAGGGAAGAATATATGGAGCTTGCGCTGCAGCTTGCCCGTGAGGCGGCCAAGGCGGGCGAAGTGCCGGTCGGCTGCGTGATAGCCGACGAAAACGGCAAAATTATCGGCAGCGGGCGAAATCGTCGAGAGGAAGAGCATGATGCTTCGGCTCACGCCGAGATGGAGGCAATACGCATGGCCTGCGACGCTGTCGGTGACTGGCGCCTGAGCGGCTGCACGATATTCGTCACGCTTGAGCCCTGCCCCATGTGCGCAGGCGGGATAATCAATTCAAGAATACCGACCGTCGTGTTCGGCGCAAAGGACGAAAACACAGGCTCGTGCGGCAGCGTCATTAATCTCTTTGAGGAGCGCTACGGCCACAAACCGGCCGTGTTCGGCGGCGTGAAGGCACAGCAGTCGGCGGACTTATTAAAAAGCTTCTTTAACGAAAAACGGACTTCTCATTGAGAAGTCCGTTTTTGTTTGGTGTTAAAAATTATTTTTCTTTGATAGTGCCGTCGGGATTGAACACGGGCAGGGGAGCGAGGGTGATGATATCGTCTCTGTCAGCAGCGTCGCCCTCTGCAAGGACTGCCATTCTGCCGACGATGATGCCGCCGGCTGCGGTGACGAGCTTTTCCATAGCACGCAGGCTTTCGCCGGTGGAAATGACATCGTCAACGATGAGCATACGCTTGCCCTTTATGAGCTCTGCGTCTGCGGTGTCAATGATAAGTCTCTGAACGCTCATGGTGGTGATGGACTTGACGGAGACCTCAAAAACGCCGGTCATGTAGGCCTTGGGGACCTTTCTTGCGAGGAAGTACTTCTCGGCGCCGCTCTGACGAGCCATCTCGTAAAGCAGGGGAATGGCCTTTGCCTCGGGAGCGATTATGTAGTCATACTCGGGCGCACGCTTTAACAGCTCAGCCGCACAGTGTACGGTCAGTTCTACATCGCCGAACATGACAAAGGCTCCAATGTACAGGTCGTCGGTGACCTTGCACAGGGGAAGCTCACGCTTTAAGCCGGCAATGTCCATTTCGTAAGTCATTATATATCTCCATTCTGCTGCATGGCAGCCTGCCGTGATTAGCGGACACGGCGACCGTAGTAAAAACATTATTATTTTACAATATAAATTCAAAAAATCAAGTGCGGCAAGAAATAATTCACAAAAATTATTAATACAGAGCAGTATGAGCGTGCAAAGAAACTTAACACGGGTATGAATTTTCGTTAACATTTAGGCCAAAAAATTAGACAATTAATTAGCAATAATAAAACGGTTTAAATCACGACAGTGTCATAATTAGTCATAATACCCATATGAAAAGCGTTAATATTGTCAAAAGTGCATAAAACTTTATCGAAGTAAAGCGAAAGTTAATATTTAAACAGCTCAAAAGTATTGAAAAAAGTGTGAATATAGTGTAAAGTCTGTTTATAAATTTGGTGGCTTGTTGATTTGAAATTAACATGCACCGGGTTGCTTCCGTGGCATCACGGGTAAAGGTATTTAAATCACAAAAGGAGAGAAAGTAATGGAAAAAACAAATCGTGAGGGATTTGCTTCCAATTTTGGCTTCATCATGGCTGCTGTCGGTTCCGCAGTCGGTCTGGGCAACATTTGGGGCTTCCCGTACAAAATGGGTCAGAACGGCGGATTCGCATTCCTCGTTATGTACCTGCTTCTGGCTGTCTTCGTTGGTCTTGCCGTCATGGTCGGCGAGCTCGTCATCGGTCGTAAGACCGGCCTGAGCCCTATCGCAGCATACCGCAAGCTCAGCAAGAAGTTCGCCTTCCTGGGCTACATGGCGCTTGCCTGCCCGTTCCTGATCCTCTGCTTCTACATGGTTCTCGGCGGCATGGTCATGCGTTACGCAGGCGGCTACCTGCTTGCTATGTTCGGCGTTGACACCTGGGGTGTTGCCGACATTTCCACCTACTTCGGCATCTTTACTACCAACGGCACCTCAATGGTCATTTGGACCCTCATCTTCATCGCAATCAATGCAGTCATCGTTGCGGCAGGCATCGGCGGCGGTATCGAGAAGTTCTGCAACATCGGTATGCCCTGCCTGTTCGTTATCCTCCTCATTGTTATCGTTTATGTCGCTGTTCAGCCCGGCGCAATGGGCGGCTATCAGTTCATGTTCGGCGTGAACTTCGAGCCCCTGCAGAAGGACTTCATAGGCGTACTCAAGACTGCGGCAGGTCAGATGTTCTTCTCGCTGTCGCTCGGCATGGGCGCTATGATCACCTACGGCTCTTACCTGAACAAGAAGGAAAAGATCCAGAAGAACGCAGTCATCATCGTCGTCATGGATACCCTCGTTGCAATCATGGCCGGCATGATCGTTATGCCTGCATGCTACGCATTCCTCGATGGCAACACCAGAGGCGGCCCCGGCCTGCTGTTCCAGTCCATGCAGATGGTATTCCACAACATGGGCGGCTTCATCGGCGACCTCATGGGCTTCCTGTTCTACTTCCTCGTTTTCATCGCAGCAATTTCTTCCTCCATGTCCCTGCTCGAGGCTCTGACCTCCTCCCGTGTTGACCGCAATGTTGAGGCAGGTAAGGCTCCCAGCCGTCGCAAGGTCGTTATCGTCTTTGCTATCCTCGTCGCCATCTTCTGCCTGCCCAACGCACTTGACGGTATCGGCGCAGGTGTTGCAGGCAATGCAACGCTCCCCACTCCCGCAGAGCTGCTCGGCATGACCGGCGACTCTGTGAAGATGTGGAATGACTGTTGGCTTGACTTCTATGACATGCTCTCAGAAGGTCTGCTTATGCCTATCGGCGCAATGATTATGTCGTTTGCAATAGGCTGGATCTGGAAGATGGACTTCGTCGTCGAAGAGTGCGAAGCCTCCGGACATAAGTTCTGGGGCAAGGCCTTCTTCAACATCTGCTACAAGTTCATCACCCCGATCGGTATGCTCGTCGTTCTCTACGGCCAGATCACCTCTTACTTCTTCTAATAGCAACTTCAAAGCAGCGGCATGAGCCGCTGCTTTTTTCATCGTGTCAAAAAAGCCCTGTGACTTTTTTGCACGCTGAAAAAACGCCACATTTTTTGTGAAGCGCAGCTTCGCAAAAAATCTCGCTACGCTCGTCAAAAAGCCTCAACAGGCATTTTTGATAGCTATAATCCAATTTGAGGTGGGACCTTTCTCGCTGCGGCTCGGTCACGGTGCGGCTCTGACATGCCCCCGGCATGTCATTCACTACCGCACCGACACTTCGTTACCCCCTCACACCCCCTGCTGCGTATTAGATTTTACTGGTTGTGCCTATATTTCATGGTTCTTTGACAGTCTGTCAAATATAAGCCCCAAGAGTATTGCACTCTTGGGGCTTATATCGTTCTATAACGGCTTTGTTATGCAGGAGGGAAGAGCATTACCCCGACAAAAGTACGCTCCTGCGGCGTTTACATAGCCTTAAATGGCGGCTTGTCAAGGCAGTTTCTTGCTTTTCACCGTATTTTGCCTGCACTCGGGTTACACCATATAAGCCGTTGCTTTGTGCATCAGCACGCTTCGAGCAGTCATTTTGCACTGTGCTCTATATTCGCCCTACAGCCAATAGAAAACCCCGCCCTTTGGTAAGGGCGGGGTCGGGTTTTACTTAGACGGGACCTTGATTACTGCTCACGCTTTTTATGGTAGAGCACTGTGCCGCCGACTGCCATCGAGATGACCAGTACGCCGATCCACATTACGATGTGGCTGTCATCGCCGGTCTTGGGCTTGTCGTTATTCGACTTTCCGCCATCCGGCTTATCCGGCGTATCGGGATTGTTCGGAGTGTCGGGAGTGTCCGGAGTGGGCTTGTCCGGTGTGTCCGGAGTGGGCTTATCCGGTGTGTCCGGAGTGGGCTTATCGGGGGTCTGGACTGCACCGCAGTTTGCGCACACACCGTTTACATAGTCATGACCAATTGCGGGGATGACCTGCGTCTCGCTGTAGCCGCAATCGCAGGTGCGGGTCTGCTCGCCGGGCTCGGTGCAGGTGGCAGCCTTGGTTACTGTCCATTCGTCGAACAAGTGGGTGTGCTCGACCTTGTCACCGCACACTACATCAGCACGGTCACGGATACGGATGCGGGGTGCAACTGCTGTGCCGTCGGACAGAGTGAAGGTGTTGTCGTAGGAGGCAAGGCCGGTGACGGTGATCTCACGGCCGACCTCGGCGTTCACGACATCCTTTGCGGTGGTGATGTAGCCGTCAATGAACACACGGCTCTCATCGCCGTTTGCGTCCTTGACCATGATGGTCTGGACAAGACCGTTTGCCATTTCAACACGGGTGATAACGCCCTTGACGGTCACGAGCGAGCCGAGCACGCTGCCGTCGTTTATCTGCTTGGAGGTCACAACGGTGGGCTGGACTGGCGTTTCCTCGCCGATCTTCTCGATGCTGCTGACTGCCAGCTGGCGCTCGCCCTGATAGGAGCTCGTTGTGCCGCTGATGCGAACCTTGTCGCCGATCTTGAAGTTGCCGGCAACGGGGAAGCAGTTGATGCCTGCGGTGCCGTCCTGGACATAGATGCAGTCGAAGAATGCGGTGTCCTTATCGTAGCCGGAGGCGTTGGAGGTCACGATGCCCTCAATGGTGTACTTGACATTCTCGTCCTTCTCGGCCTGAACATCGGCGATGGGCGTGATGGTCACGGGATTGAGCATGCCAAGCAGGTTCTGGCAGATGCGGTAGTTGGAGTAGTTCTTTTCCGCACCGTTATCGACCTGAGCCTGAACCTCAAAGTTTGACATGAACGCAGCGCCCGAGACAACGATGAGACCCTTGCCGTCAAGCTGCTCTGTCGCCATCACCATCAGGCGGCTGTCGTTATCCTTGAATGCGTACTTTGGAGTGCCGCTGCCGCCGAGACCGTCGCCATCGACATCGATAGAGTAGGTCGTAGCGTGACCGTAAACAACGGGGGAGACGGTGGAGGGAAGAGTGCTTGTTGCGTTGCCGCTTGCGTCTACGGCGTAGATCGATGCGCCGCCGTAGTGGCTGAAGCGCTCGGTGTAGAGCTTGTCGTACGGGTGGTCGGCATCATAGATGACACCGCCGGTCAGCGGATTATCGTTATTATAATCGCTGAAGTACAGTCTCCATTTATCAACGCCGTCGGCTGCGCTGCGAACATCATCGTAGGTCGCATCGTCGCTGATGCGCAGGCTTGAGCCGAGCGCCTTGAGCACATCATTCTGCGTTTCCGCCATGTGCTTGATTGCGGGGTTGTTCTTGATAACATCGTAGTTTTCGTAGTTATCCGACCAGCCTGCAAGTATCACAGTGCCGCCGCTTGCGTTGAATGCCTTGATGGCTGCAAGCTCATCTGCGGAGTATGTTCTCGGATCTGCCTGTGCCGCTTCGAGACGGCGGGAGGGAGCGGTGAGGATAATTGCCTTGTATTTGCTGTTTCCGCAGGCAGCGATGAGGTCAGCGGAGGTACCCAGCGTAACGGTACGCACGTTGTACTGCGCTGCGAGGTTGCCGAAGTTGCCCATGGAGTCTTTGTAGTTGCCTGCGACATACTCGTTGTAGTGGGAGGCATCGATGCCGATGTACACGAGCTTGTCTGCGTCCTGAACATCGAGCTCAAGGGTCTTGGTGAAGGTGTATTCGTTGCCGCCCTGCTCGACGACTGCGGTCACGGTCACGGTGGTGACACGGGCCTTGTCGGGAGTCCACTTGAACGGTATCTCAAGCGTGCTGCCGGCTGCAACGGTGTAGCCGGTCTGGTCAACGCCGATGCTCACACCGCCGATGGTGTAGGACAGTGCCTTGACCGTTGCGTCGGTGGTCTCGCTGTTGAACATAGTGGTTGTCAGGGTAAGCTCCTCGCCCGTTACGGGGGTGGAGGTGCCGCACACGAAGCTGGACACGCCGAGCTTGAGCATCTCGCCGACCCAAACGGGAGCGGTGACTGCAAGGTCGCCGTCGGCCTCGGTTACACGCACGAAGTAGTAGCTGTAGCTGGGAGCAAGCTGAGCGGTCAGCAGTCCTGCTGTGAGCTCGGCCGGATCGTCCCAGGTATAGACGACCTTGCCGGAGTTTGCAACGATCTCAACCTTGCTGATGGAGTCGGTCTTGTCGGGATCGGCCACGGAGACCTCAATATCGAGTGCCTCGGGGACGGTGGAGAGGGTAGAGCCCATCATGCTGCCGTTGACGGTGTAGCCGAGCTCAAGGTTCTTGTCCTCGGTCGAGTACATGCGCCTTTCACGGATGGCCTCGTAGATGCCCTCCTCGCTGAAGTTATCGGTGATGATAACATCACGGGCGTCGTTTGCGTTGCCCCACTTGCCCTTGTGGTTATCCTGGTTGTTTGTCGGAGCAACATGCCAGCCCTTATCAAGAGCCATGATGTAGTACTCATAGCTGGGATAGTAGCCGCCTGCGCCTATCTGGCCTTCGCCGTTGCCGACCTCGACCATGTAGATGCGGGAGTCGATGACGCCGTCCCAGTAGGCAAAGTCGGAGAAGGTGCCGAAGGTCGTACCGGGGTGGTTGAACTGGCTTATGGAGTCGATACCCTCGGACTGGCTGAGCAGTGCATAGTATGCCTTCATGCCTGCGTCGGAGGTCTTGTTGTTGAGCGTCTTGTTGTTGCGGGACACGATACCTTCGGTGTTGAAGGTGTTGATGTGACCCGGGCCGCCCGACCAAGTCATCTCAAAGCCGCCGATGGCGATAACGCCGGTGTTGGCGCTGTTGAAGTCTGCGATCTTGTCCTTGTATTCCTTCCAGCGCTGCTGGCTGTAAGCGGTCGCAAGATCCATGTCGTACAGGGCACCCTCGGGGTTGGCTGCACTGGTGGTATCAAAGTAGTTCGAATGGTCGGTGAATGCGACAAACTGGACATTTGCGCTCTCGGGCAGGTTCTTTACATAGTCAAGAGCCGTGTCGAGAGAGCCTGAGCCGTCGGAATACTGGGTGTGGCTGTGCAGCTGACCGAAGTAGCGCTGATACTGTGCCTTGCCGACGATGAAGTACCAGTTGAGCGTTGCGGTCTTACCGTCGGTGCGCTTAACGGTGATCTGCACATCGACACGGCCGTCTGCCATGTCCTTATCGGGGGTATAGCTTATCTTGCCGTTTGCGACAGTCGCCTTGATGGCAGCGCCGTTCACGGTCATCTCGATCGTGGGATCAATGCCTGCGTTTACAATGGTCGCACCGATGGTCGGGCGCTTTTCGCTGCCTGTCTCAGAACGAGCCTCGGGCATCGGGTCAATGACGGACGGGTCGTCCTTGACCTCGATCTCGACTGTGCTGTTGATGGGGATGTACTTGTTGTCCGTACCCTTGACGGAGACAGTGAGCTTATCGCCGGAGATAAGAGCGTCCGGGATGCTGATGGTGTAGGTGCCGTCCTCGTTCTTGGCAACGCTAAGTGCGGTGCCGTCACTCAGCCATGCTTTTATGTCACCACTGACGCCGAAGGGGGCATCTACGGTGAAAGTCAGCTCGTAGTCCTGACCGACATATGCAGGGAGCACTGTGCCAAAGTCGAAAGCGGGCGTATTCACGATGCCGTCCACGATGGTGCTGCCCACCGCAGGGTAGAAGTTAAACGAATAGATGGTGTAGTCGGTGACATTGTACATGGAGTACACCTTGAAGCTGTCGTTGTAGTACTCCAGCCACTGGCTGTGCTTGCCGTTGAACTTTGCCGTGCGGCTTTCCATCTCAAAGCCGCCGACACCGCCGGAGCAGGTGCGAATCAGCCAATCGGCGTCTTCGCTTGCGGCCTGAGTATAGAAGGCGTTGTTGCCGGTGCCGTTTGCGCACAGGTAGCCGTAGGTCTTGTTGTAGAAACGGTAGTAGTCGCCGTTTTTCTCAACGGTGAACACGACTGCACCGTTTGCGCAGGAGGCCTTGCCGTCCTGAATGGTGGCGGCTGCCTTGAGTATCGACGGGCTGTCGGTGTTGCTGTCCTGAGCGGCGAGGACCGCTGCGGCGTTGGCGTTATAGATAACAACTTCGCTGCCGGCCTCAGGGAGACCGCCTGCGGGCGTATCCGAGCCGTCGTCGACAACGAGATAGAACTGCTGAGCAAACAGAGCCTCATCGCCTATCTTGGAGAAACTGCTCCAGTTGCCCTTGTCGGCGTACCATTCAAGATAGTTGCCACGGACTGTATTTTTAATGTAGAAGCAGTCGGAGGTTGCTGCCTTCTCAAGCTGCCATGCGGTGTTCACATCGTCCAGCGGTGTGCTGGTGAACTTTGCACCCATGGAGAGCTTCTTGCCGTCTGCGGTGGAGAATGTGTAGCTTCCGTCGGAGTTAACGCCGACAGTCCAGATGTCGGCCTTGGTGTAGCCGGAAAGCTTGCCGTCTGCAATGGTGACGGCAGTGCCCTGATTATAATATGTACCGGCATAGTCGGTGGACAGAGCCTTGAGGTTTGCGGGATTGAAAATAACAACGGTGTCGCCTGCCGAGAGACTGGTGACGATGCCGCTTTCCTTGACCTTGAAAAATGCCTGAGCAAACAGAGCCTCATCGCCTATCTTGGAGAAGCTGCTCCAGTTGCCCTTGTCGGCGTACCATTCAAGGTAGTTGCCGCGGACCGCGTTCTTAATATAGTAGCAGCCTGCGGTCTTTGCTTCTTCAAGCTGCCATGCGGTGTTCGCATCGTCCAGCGGGGTGCTGGTGAACTTTGCACCCATGGAGAGCTTTTTGCCGTCTGCGGTGGAGAAGGTGTAGCTTCCGTCGGCGTTTACACCGACAGTCCAGACATCAGCGGCGGTGTAGCCGCTAAGCTTCGTGCCGTCGAGGGAGACATCAGTACCCTGATTGTAGTAAGTTCCGCCGTAATCGGTGGACAGAGCCTTGAGGTTTGCGGGGTTGTAGATAACGACCTTGTCGCCGTCCTTGAGAAGTGCGCCGGGCTCGGGAGTAGGCGTGGGATCGGGAGTTTCGGTATCGATCACGAGGTAGAGCTGCTGCTCAAAGGCATCGCCCGTGCCGGTGTATGCACTCCATGTGCCCTTTGAGGCATACCACTGGAGACGGTACTTGTCGGTGCGGCCGGTGTTGTCGATATAGAATGTGCCGTCCTTGCCGTCAACTGCGGTGAGCTTCCAGCTGTTGTTGACCTTGTCAAGCGGAGTGCTGGTGTAGCCGGTGTCCATGGAGAGCTTCTCGCCCTTTGCGGTGGAGAAGCTGTAGGTGCCGTCGTCGTTAATGCCGAGCGTCCACTTGTCGACATCGGTAAAGCCTGTGAGCTTGCCGTTCTCGACCTTAACATCGTTGCCCTTGTTGTAGAATCCGGAATATTCCGTGGACAGGGTCTTGAGGCTTGCGGGGTTAAACACAACGACCGTGTCGCCGTCCTTGAGGGCGCTCAGGTCGGTGACTATGCCGCTTTCACGGACGGCAGCGGTGTCGAGCTTATAAAGCGTAAACTCGGACGGGTAGCCGCCGGGGGTTTTCTCGACCGTGGCATTTTTGTATGCACGGAACTTGTTCTGCGAGCCCTTGTTGCTTGCAAGAGTAACGGTATCGTCGCCCTGACCGGCAAAGCTGAACTTGCCGTCGGCGAAGCTGACCTTCCAGCTGTAATCGCCGGACTTGATGCCGTTATTATTGCCGCCCTTGGGAGCAATGGTGTTTCCGCTGCTGTCTTTGAGCTTGATACCGTCAGTGCCGACGGTGACCGTCCACAGCAGGGCGGGGTCGACCGTAACGGCGTTTTCATCTGCGGTGACGGCTGCTGCCGTTAACCAAGTGCCATCGAGGACACCGGGGGCATAGCCGCTGTCGGTGACGAGAACATACTGACCGTCAACAAGCTCAGACGCTTGCGTGATCTGAGTCGCAGTCACTGTGGTATCGTCCGCCAGTACCGAGATCGGCAGCAGCGAGACCAGCATGAGCAGCGACAGCAGAGCGCTTAATAATCGTCTGCCTTTTGTTGCTTTCATCAAAGGACCTCCTTTTTGATTCAACTTTTCCGTTTTTTGGCCCGTTCCGGCAGGATAGCAAAAAATCGCCCTCGCCTGCGAAAACAGGCGAATGACGATCTGCAGATTAGGAGGGGATTGCCGAAGCTAAGGCAGAACTTGTCCTAAAACGCAGATTGAGCCATAAACCGGAGCAAACCATATTAGTTGATGAAACCATTTTAACATACCGTTTCCATAAAAGCCACAAAAATTTTACTGCTTTACGCACATTTTACGAGCTTGACAGGGGCATACAAAATTGCTATGCTGAACATAAAATGAAATGGGGGGTCTTTTGGATGGAAAAGCTCGCTCCTCGGCATAATTTCAAACAGTGGCTGAAGGATAACCGCATGAGCATCATCGTGCTTGCGGCGGCACTTGTGCTTTTTATCGTACTGCGTGTCATCGCTGCACCCGAGGACGCTGCACCGACGACCGACGGTGACTATGCCGAGTATGAAAATGCCGTTGTGACGAATGTTCTGTCGGACACCACATTTGCAGACCCCACGGCGGACAATGCACTGCGTGGCGAGCAGCTTTTGCTTGCCGAGGTAAAGACCGGCCGGTACAAGGGCGAGACCTTGCAGGTCAACAACTATGTCGGCCCTCTCTACGGCGGCAGCGTCGAGGTCGGCGACGGTGTGACGCTGCTTATCTCCACCTACTCCGACGGCAGCCACACGGCAACGGTCTATGAGTATAACCGCACGAGCATGCTTGTTATAATAGCTTTGGCGTTTGTCTTGGTCACGGTGCTCGTCGGCGGAAAGGTGGGCGCAAAATCGCTTGTTGCCCTTGCCATCACGCTTGCCTGCCTGTTCTGGCTGCTGATACCGCTGCTCATAAAGGGCGCACCCACGCTGCTCACGGTGTTCCTTGTGTGTGCATATATAACCGTGGTCACGATGGTGATACTCAGCGGCACGGGACGCAAGAGCGTCTGCGCCATGCTCGGCACGGTCGCCGGTACGGCTATCGCACTGCTGTTCGGCCTGCTTGCGCAAAAGCTTGCACGCATAAGCGGCATGCGCCTTGCCGATGTCGAGCCGCTTTTGCAGCTGCGCCAGACCGGCACGCCCATCGGACTTCAGGGACTTCTGGTCGGCGGCATCGTCATAAGCGCACTGGGCGCTGTGATGGATGTTGCCATGAGCATCGCCTCGGCGCTCACCGAGGTGCACACGGTCGCCCCGCAGATGAATGCAAAGGAGCTGTTCCGCTCGGGCATGAATATCGGCCGTGACATGGTCGGCACGATGACGAATACGCTGATACTTGCGTTCTTAGGCAGCGGCTTTGCGCTGGTCATTTACCTGTACTCGCTGAGCCTCAGCCCGCATCAGCTGCTCAGCTCATCGTATCTTGCGATAGAGGTCGTCAGCGGCATATCAAGCAGCATAGGCGTTATCCTGTCCGTCCCGCTGACGGCGCTCATCAGCTCCGTGCTTTTGACCAAAGATAAAAAACACGAATGATATGGCAAAACGCACCGCTTCGGCGGTGCGTTGGTTTTTATTCTGCGGCACTCGGTGCACGCCACATGTCTCTGTATCTTATAAAGTAGAAGACGGCCATAACAAGGCTCAGAAGCTCGCCGACCGTGAGTGCCATCCATACGCCGTCCATTTCGAAAAACTTCGGCAGGATGAGCACCGGCACGACCATGAACAGCATCGTGCGGCAGAACGAAAGTATCGCCGAGGTCTTGCCGTCGTTGAGGGCTGTAAACCAGCCCGAGGCAAAGACGTTGAACGCCATCATCGCAAAGCTTATGGCGACTATCCTGAAACCGTGGAGTGCGACCTGCGCAACATGTGCATTGCCTTTTGCAAAGAAGTCGACGACTGCACCGCCGAAAATGTAGCTTATTGCGGTGACAACGGCTGAGGTGCCCAAAAGCGTCCACACGCTGATGCGGAAGGCCTTCGACAGACGAAGCTTGTCGCCTTTGCCCAAGTTGTAGCTCACGACGGAGGAGATACCGTTTATATAGCCTCTGAACAGGCCGCCGAACAGCCCCTGAGCGTACCAGATGATGGTCAGTGACGCAACGCCGTCCGAGCCGCCGATGTCCATGAGTATGCGGTTAAACAGGATCGTGATGACCGAGAACGCAAGCACGCTGACCATTTCGGACGAACCGTTTATGCAGCTGTCGACGATGGCTTTCGAGCGCCATTTAGGCCGCACAATGTACAAAACCTGCTTGCGGTTTACGCAAAACCACACGGCGCCCACGAGCGACTGCACGGCATAGCCGATGCTCGTTGCGATAGCTGCACCGGCAAGTCCCCAATGGAACACTGTGATAAACAGCCAGTCGAGCACGATGTTCAGCACACCGCCGAGCACGGCGAGAAATGCGCCCAAGCCCGCCTTACCGACGGTTATAAAGCTTAAGTGGAACACCATGCCGAACGCCGCAAACGGCAGCATTATCAAAACAGGTATCATGTACTCACGGCAGTAGTGCAGCAGCGCTTCGTCCGAGCCGAGGAAGCGGCACAACGGGTCGAGAAAAACAAAGCACAGCGCCGCAAGCACGATGCAAAAGCCGAACGCCACTGCTATAAGCAGCGAAAAGTCCTCACGGGCCTCCTCGAGCCTGCCCATGCCTATCTTCTTGGCAACGAGCGCATTGCCGCCCGTGCCGAACATCATGCCAAGTGCCAGCGACAGACCGATCATCGGCATGACGATGTTTATCGCCGACAGAGCGTCCGTGTCGACGAAGCGGGCGATAAAAATGCCGTCGATGGTGGAGTATATGTTTTCAAAAATGCTTGAGAATATCGTCGGCAGAGCAAAAAGTATCAGCCAGCGGAAGCTTACCTCATGCTCAAGCTTCATTTCCAGTTCCATGTGTTTTCCTCTTGGTGTTCAAAGCTTTTTCATTGCGCTTATGCACGCCGACATGTACCGGCGGGTAAGCGAGAGAAGCTGCGCCTGCTCACTTTCGGTCAGCGAGCCCATCGCAATGCGGTCACAGTCACGCAAGCGGCTCAGAATGCGCCCGGCTTCGCTCCTGCCGAGCTCCGTCAGATGCAGAGCCTTGTTGCGCCTGTCCTCGGGCAGCTCCTGCATCCGCAGCCAGCCCTTGTCGTAAAAGCCCGTGACGGCTGCATTGACCGTCTGCTTTGGCAGAAAGCACAGCGAGCAAAGCTGCTTTTGCGTGCAGCCGTCTGTCTCATAAATTGCATTGAGGATGCACAGACTTGTGTAGCTCAGCCCCACGGACTTGGCGTAATCCTCATATGCTGCGTCCCATTCGTGCAGGCACGAGCAGTATTCGTGAATGTACCCGGCGATGTTATCCATAGCGCTCTCCTTAGTACGAAAACATTTTAGTCCAAATGCTGTACTATTCTACTGCGCACTTTCACCAAAGTCAAGGGCGAGTTTTTTAACAATTTGACGATATTGAGATTACCGTGTGTGTTCGAAAATGCATGTGAGACCAATGGATAAAAAGGATGTTATAACAGTTGCTGCATGGCTCGCCGGAGCGGTTATATGGGCATGACTCGCCTGCGATAATTTCTCCCAAGGACGCACTGTTTGGACAGTGATTCAGATGATCATCTGCGTTGGCTTTGCCATAAATGCGCTTGCAACATACATAAGAGCGAAAAAGTAAACAAAAATGCGGCCCGAGATGGCAGCTTTTTTGTTCATATAGTTTACAGATGCCGAAAAAGCAGGTATAATCAGCTTAAGTTGACGGAAGCCGAACACTATCGGTTTTGACGGGCAGCTTTCCGCCCATGCTTCGCTAAACCCCTAGTCCATATATGTCCATTATGCCCGTCGGGCTTTATCTTTGCCTGAACGAAAATCTGCTCCCTCAAAACTGCAAGGCATCTGTCAGT
>ENA-UONV01001936-UONV01001936.1-human-gut-metagenome-genome-assembly--contig:-CS4-NODE-1936-length-16504-cov-5.107423_pt1 | contig 16504 bp, 14 predicted proteins | sample MGYA00242461_ERZ724008 | MGnify/ENA metagenome assembly ERZ724008 | reverse complement strand
CGAAAGCTCCGCGTTATTCCTGAGCTTATTTCTCATCACCTAGAAATCCGCGGAGATGATCCGGCCGTTTGTCAATTCAATGCCAAAACCAAACAATGGGAAACGCTCTCTTTTAAAGAGCTCTACGCTCGCGCCCTAGATTGGGCCAACGCGTTTGTAGCCTCCGGTTTAAAGAAAGGCGATCGAGTCGCCATGCTTCTGCCAAACGGCATTGATGCCGTTTGTTTTGACCAGGGCGCACTGATCGTCGGCCTTGTTCCGGTCCCGCTGCATATCATCGACACGCCGGCCAACTGCGCCTACATTCTGGAAGATTCGGACACGAAGCTCCTCGTCACTGTTAACCGCGCACGCTGGCATGCCATTCAAGCAACCGGCGCCGATTTGTCTCAGCTCCGCACAGTCGTCTACATCGATGATGAATCCGAACCTGAAAGCAAAGAGGTTCGCAGCGTTAACGTTGCTGAATGGCTGAAAGAAGGCGAATCCGTCTTAACCCTTCCGCCCGGACCCGAAGAGGAAGACTTGGCCGCTTTGGTATACACCTCCGGTACAACCGGTAAACCTAAAGGTGTCATGCTCACACATAAAAATATCATGAGCGATATTTCGGCCTTGCTTTACAACATCGCGCCGAATCCTTCCGACACCTGGTTATCCTTCCTCCCGCTGTCTCACACCTTCGAGCGCACCACTTCCTATTACATCGGCCTGGGAATGGGCAATAAAGTCACCTTCAGCCGAGGAGTTGCACGCATTCTGGACGATTTAAAACTTGTACGTCCGTCCATCATGATGTCCGTTCCGAGAGTTTTTGAAAAAGTCGCAGCTAAGATCAACGAACGTCTGAAACAAAAAGGCGCCGTGAGCCGCCTAGTCTTCAACGCGGCTGTTGACGCCGGTTACCGTAATTTCTGCCGCTGCAACGGCCTGCCCGTCGACTCCGCTGTCCCGGCAGCCTTCGATCGTCTGATGGATCCTCTTTACGACAAACTCGTTCGCAATCAGATTAAGAACTCCTTCGGAGGCCGCATGCGCGTCGCGGTTTCCGGCGGTGCAGCCCTGAGCCCAGAAGTTGCCAAAACGATCATCGGCTTAGGAATTGAAATCTTCCAAGGCTACGGCATGACCGAAACTTCCCCGATCATTTCCGTCAATAAAATCGGAGCCAATCATCCCGATACTGTCGGGCCGATCCTCGAAGGTATTGAAGCCAAACTGGGAGAAAAAGACGAGCTCTTAGTGCGCGGACCGCAGGTCATGAGAGGCTACTGGAAGCGTCCGGAAGACACGTTCAAGACTCTGGATCCCGAAGGCTGGCTCTCTACCGGTGACCAAGCCGACATCCTTCCCGGCAACTACCTGAAGATCAAAGGCCGCATTAAAGAGATCATCGTGACGTCTACCGGCGAGAAGGTGCCCCCTGTCGACATCGAGCAAGCCATCGAAACGGATCCGCTTTTTGATCAGGCCATGGTCTACGGCGACAATCGTCCCTTTATCGTCGGCCTCCTCGTGCTGAACAAAGATAACTTCGAACGATTTGTCGTTTCTCTGAACCTGGATCCCAAAGATCCTGAAATCCTTACCAACAAGGCAGTTATCAGGGAAATCCTTAAACGCATCAAGACCGCCTGCAAATCATTTCCGCAGTATGGTGTACCTCGTTCCGTGCTTCTTCTCAAAGAACCTTGGACAATTGAAAACGATTCTTTAACGCCTACGCTGAAATTGAAGCGCCGCGTTATCGTGGCCGAACACGGTGACGAAATCGAGAAACTTTATGAAAATTTTGGAAAGTAAATGACAGCAGACAACCTCAACAACATGCGCGTCATTCCGGACTTGCTCGCGATCAACGAAAAAGTTCGCCCGAACAAGGTTGCTTATCGCCAGTTTGACGACAAATCTAAGACTTGGATCAGCGTAACTTGGAAAGAATTCGCTGATATGGTTCGCAGCTGGCGCAAAGCCTTTACGGCCTCCGGCTTATCAAAAGGCGACCACGCAGCTGTCCTGTTGCCCAATTCCATCACGGCAACCGCCTGCGACTTGAGCATCCTTTCGCAAGGCATGGTTCCGGTTCCCTTGCACGCGGTTGATACGCCGTCTTCCAGCGCTTTCATTCTGAACAATTCGGAAGCTAAGATTCTTTTTGTTCCGCGTACTCTGCGCTGGAACGCCATGCTGAACGCGCAAAAAGAATATCCGTACCTCAAACTCGTCGTCACGACCGGAAACGATGCCGAGGGTGCTTCAGAAGACTCTCCTGTCCCTGTGGTCAATCTTTCCGATTGGCTCAAACAGGGAGAAAACACCGACCTTAAAGAAGTCTCGATTGATCCCGATGACCTCGCTGCCATCGTCTACACCTCAGGCACCACCGGTAAACCGAAAGGCGTCATGCTCACGCACGATAACGTTTTAAGCAACGTGAAATCGTTTTCTCAGGTGATTGACGTCGGTTCCGATGACGTCTTCCTGTCTTTCCTGCCGTTTTCTCATACGTTCGAAAGAACCGTCACTTTCTACTTCACTTTGTTCTTAGGCGCCGAAGTCGGTTTTGCCCGCTCCGTCTTAAAACTTGCCGAAGACCTGAAGATCATCCGTCCGACGATTTTTGTGGCCGTACCTCGCGTCTTTGAGCAGTTTCATAGCCGCATCAAAGCGAGTCTTCAGTCCAAGGGAAGCATTGCCGCCACGCTTGCCGATCAAGCCGAAATGATCGGCTGGAGAAGATTCTGCCGCCGTAACGGCCTGGCCGTTCCCTCTTCTTCCGCTTCCTGGCTTGATTCTTTCATTTGGCCGATGCTGGAAAGCCGCATCGTGCTCCCGATCCGCGATGTGTTCGGAGGCCGATTGAGAATCGCGATTGCCGGCGGTGCCGCGTTAAACAACGCTATCGGCCGTTTCTACAACGCCATGGGCGTTGAACTGCGCCAGGGTTACGGTCTGACCGAGACCTCTCCGGTTATTTCCGTGAATCGCGAGAACTGCAACAATCCCGTCACGGTCGGACAGCCGATTCCCGGACTTCAAATTCGTCTCGGCGACATAGAAGAGCTGCAGGTTAAAGGCCCGACTGTCATGAAAGGCTACTGGAAGCGTCCTGACGCAACAGCCGAAGTCTTTACCGAAGACGGCTGGTTCAGAACGGGCGACCAAGCTGACTTGTCGGATGCCGGCCGCATCCGCATCAAAGGTCGAATCAAAGAAATCATCGTAACTTCCACCGGAGAGAAGATTCCTCCGACCGACATGGAACTTGCGATTCAGACAGATCCGCTTTTTGAGCAGGTCATGGTGGTGGGCGAAGCTCGTCCTTTCATCACAGCTTTAGCTGTCGTCAACGAAGCCGAGTGGGAGAAGTTTGCTAAGGAATTCAATGTGGATCCTTCAGACGACCGCATGCTCATGCGTCGCGACATCCGCATGGCCGCGCTGAAGCGTTTAAAGAAAGCTGCTTCTCGCTTCCCGCAGTACGGTATTCCGCGAAATATTCGCCTGTTGAAGGAACATTGGACCGTTGACAACGGATGTCTGACGGTCACGATGAAGCTTCGCCGTCCGATCATCCGCGAAAAACTCCGCGCTGAGATCGACGAGCTCTACACCGTCCCGCAGAACAACGTTTAATCAGAGATTATTCTTTGATTCGTGCAGCCTTCGGGCTGCACGTTTTGTTTTGGGCTTAGATCAGGTGTGCTTAGCTGATCTTCTTTTCCATTTCGTCCAGACGTGCCTGCTGCTCCTGAAGCAAATTCTCGAGCGATTTAATCTTCTCTACGTACGGGTCTTCTTCGTTAGCAACGACGCCATAGGCAGCTAAACGAACCTGGGCTTTCGGGTCAGGCTGAGGCTCGGGCTCTTTCTTCGGAACCGCTTTCTTGGATTTATCCACGATTCGAGCCGGGTTGCCCACAGCTGTTGAGTTGGGCGGGAGCGGCTTGATCACCACGGCGTTACTGCCGATGCGGCAGTTATCGCCGATTTCAAAACCGCCGAGAATCTTGGCGCCGGCGCCGACAATGACGTTTTTACCGATCGTCGGATGCCGTTTTGTTCCCGAGGCAAGAGAAGTTCCGCCCAGCGTGACGCCGTGATAAATCGTGCAGTCATCTCCGACCTCAGCCGTCTCTCCGATCACGACTCCCATGCCGTGGTCAATCAGCACGCGGTCTCCGATCTTTGCTGCCGGATGGATTTCAATTCCGGTTAAGAAGCGGTTGCACTGGGAAAGTGCTCTTGCGCTTACCTTCCAGTCTTTATTCCACAGCCAGTGTGCCACTCGGTGTGCAATGATGGCATGCAGTCCGGGGTAGCAAAGAAGAACCTCCCAGCGTGAACGCGCGGCAGGATCCCTTTCATAAATGGAGTTGACATCTCCTTTGATTCTCGAAAACATCCTTCCCTCTGAATCTCTTATTGCTGTCCGTCTTTTTTCGATTTTCTTCCGCTGCGTTCCGCCCGCGGACAAATAATCGCAGCGCAGATACCCCTAAGCATATCGACATCGGGTACGCTTAAACCGGAACGAGACAAAATTCTTTTCAGTTTGGGCATCATCAGCTTAGGACGTTCGGGATTCAGAGCTCCGCAGGCGATCATTGCCTCTTCAAGGTGTTCATAGAGCCCTTCAATGGCTTCCACACTTGCGGGCGCCTCACCTTCAAAACGGCTGGCATGCGCATCCAAGGCTCTTCCGCGAAGTGTCTGCTGAGCCTGATAAGCCGTCACCTGCACAGCCTGGGCCAGATTCAGGGAATCGCATTCAGGATTAGCCGGGATAGCGGTACAGAGCTGACAGAGCATCATCTCTTCGTTCGTCAGGCCGCTTCTTTCCGTTCCGAAGACAAAGGCGATTTCTTCCTGAGGATTTTCTTCCAAACATGTCTTGACCATTTCGCAGGAAGTCTGCAAGTCTGCCAGAGGAGGTCCGAATTCCCGATCGTAGCCGGAGAGCGCACAGGCAAAAGAAACATCTTTTAACGCTTCTAAAAGTGTCTCAGTACAGACGCTGTTTTGAAGAACATCGACAGCATGAGTAGAAAAAGCAATTGCATCCGGATCGGTGCGGTACTCGGGATGACGGGGGCTCACGACGTATAGACGGTCAAATCCCATGGTCTTAATCGCCCTTGCGGCAGAGCCGATATTGCCCGGGTGGCTGGGTGAAACGAGAACGAAGCGGATACGCCCTCGTTGGGGAAGGAAGTCCATAAACTACTGTCTCTTGAGGTAAAATTTCTGACTCTAAAGTTTACTTCACCGCTGAGGCGGTGCATAAAAAGTTCATCAGAGGAATAAATGGCAACCACAACTAAGCCGATGGCAAAAACGACAAAGGCCACCGATAAAAAGCGCGCTCCTCGCTCCACCAGCCGTAAAAGCGCTGAAAACGGCGATCAGAAGAAACATTACCGCCCTGCTCCATCTCTGCCGATGCAGAATGAAGGCATGCTCAACATGGCAATTAAGGCCGCTCGCGACGCCGGCAAGATTCAGGTCATCGCTTTCCGTGACCGCAGCAATCTTCAGATCTCGAACAAGAGTCTCGGCGACTATGTCACTGAAGTGGACAAAGAATGCGAACGCGTCATTGTAGAAACACTTAAGACCGCCTACCCCGATCACGCATTCCTCGGTGAAGAAACCGGTGAGAGCGGCAAGAAAGACGCCGAATACACTTGGGTCATTGATCCGCTCGACGGCACGACGAACTTTATTCACGGAATTCCTCAGTTTGCCGTTTCCATCGCTCTGCTGAAAAACGGTCAGCCGCTCCATGCTGTCGTCTATCACGCCATGGCCAATGAGCTCTTTACCGCAACCAAAGGCAAAGGTGCTTACCTTGATTCCCGCCGTATCCGCGTTTCCGGCTGCAATTCCATGCAGGATGCCCTGCTTGCCACCGGCTTCCCCTTCCGCGAAGGCGATAACTACGATGCTTACATCAAGTCCATGAAGGTCATGATGGAAAAGACCTGCGGTCTGCGCCGCATCGGTTCTGCTGCTCTTGATCTTTGCTGGACAGCCTGCGGCCGCTTTGACGGCTACTGGGAAAAAGGCATCAAGATTTGGGATATCGCTGCCGGTGCACTGATTGCCCGTGAAGCCGGCGCCTTCGTTACCGACTTCTCCGGCGAAGGTGATTATCTTCAGAAAGGCGAAATCATTGCCGCCGCTCCGAAGATCTTCCCGGAAATGGTTAACGTCATTCAGGGCCGCCAAGCTTAATCCTTAGCGCAAATTTTGATAAAGCCTTCGGCGAACCGTCCGAAGGCTTTTTTTATCGATTTTTTGTCCGTTGAGATATCATCAACGAACGCCACTTATTATCCAAGTATCAATGTCCGACAAGTCTATCGCCTCGATTGCCAATATTAGTGAACAGGATTTGCTGAGCTTTACGCCTGCAATGCGTCAGTTTATTCAAATCAAACGCGACAATCCGACCTTATTGATCATGTATCGAATGGGCGACTTCTACGAAACTTTTTTCGAAGACGCCGAACTCGTCCATAGAGTGCTCGGGCTGACGCTGACTTCGCGTTCGTCCACCAACTCCGGGACTCGTATCCCAATGGCCGGCATTCCCTACATGACGCTGGATCAGTATCTGGTCCGTTTGGTCAATCAAGGCTTCAGTGTCGGCATCTGCGAGCAACTCGGTACCCCGGGCAAAGGTTTGATGGAAAGAAAGCTGGTTCGTACGATCACGCCGGGAACGCTGACAGACGAAAGCCTTCTCAACGACCGCTCGGAGAGCACACTGCTCGCCGTGTACATTCAAGGCAAGGGAAGCGCTGTCGGATTAGCCTGGATGACGATTTCTTCCGGTGTCTTCAAGGCGATGGAAACCACCGAGGCCGGTCTTCTGAACGAAATCGAACGCATCAATCCGTCTGAAATTTTGATTGCAGACCATGACCGAGAACTTGCTGAAGAGCGTTTCCCGGATCGTTCTGTATCTGCCCTTCCCGACTGGCACTTTGATCGAATTCGAGCAGAAAAGACCCTGCTGAAGCAATTCGGAACCTCCACCCTTGAGCCTTTCGGAATCGCCGACTCCGACCTCTTGATTACTGCGGCCGGAGTGGTAGCGGAATATGCCCGTTCCACCCAGGGAACCGACTTAACGCACATCACGGCCATTACCCGCGAGACAGACAACGACCACTTAGGCCTTGATGCTGCCTCCCGCAGAAACCTTGAAATTGTCCGTACGCTGCGTGGAGAGCAGACCAATACGCTCTTCTCGACGTTGGACCATTGCCGGACGGCGATGGGAAGCCGCCGTCTTGCTTCCTGGCTGACTTCGCCCTGTCGAGATCAGTCTGAAGCCACCAAACGGTCGGATGCTGTCGAGATTCTTTTGGGCTCGATGGAAAAGCTGGAAAACATTAACGAGTTCCTAAAAAGCATTCCCGACTTTGAACGAACCGCTACGCGTATCGCTTTAGGCTCAGTCAAACCTCGTGAACTTGCTGCTTTGCGGGACGCGCTGCCGTCGCTCAACGTAATAGCCGAGAACCTGTCGGATCTTGATTCCGAACTTCTCAAAGAAACCGCGGAAGAGTTGCCGCTCCCCGAAGAGCTTTATCAGCTTCTTTGCGCTTCTCTAAAAAAAGAACCGAGCACCTTTATCCGCGACGGCAATGTTATTGCCGAAGGATTTAATGCTGAGCTTGACGAACTTCGCGCCCTTAAAAATCACGGCGGTCAATTCTTAGTTGACTACGAAGCCCGTGAAAAAGAACGAACAGGCATTCCCAATCTTCGAGTGGAATTCAACAGCGTTCAAGGCTACTTCATTGAAGTCCCTAAAGGCCAAATTGATAAAGTCCCTGCGGATTACCGCCGGCGCCAAACCCTCAAAAACGTTGAACGCTACATCACGCCGGAACTCAAAGCATTTGAGGACAAAGCCGTCAGCGCAGAGGAACGATCCAAAGCTTTGGAAAAGCAGCTTTACGAAGAGCTCATTCTTAAGTGCAAGCCCTTCTGCCAGGATCTTTTGAATTCCGCTCACGGCGTCAGCGCCCTTGATGCGCTTTCTTCTTTTGCTCAGCACGCCGATACCTACCGCTGGATTAAACCGAATTTTGTTCCGGTGACCTCTGTGGAGATTAAGGGTGCCCGACACCCGGTTGTCGAAGAAACGATCGAGAACTACGTACCGAATGACTGCGACCTCGATGCCCAGCACCGTCTGCACATCATTACCGGACCGAACATGGGTGGTAAATCAACGTACATGCGTTCCATCGCGCTGATTGTTCTTTTAGCTTACAGCGGTAGCTTTGTTCCCGCAGAGAGCGCGGACATCGGCGTCATCGATAAAATTCTGACTCGTATCGGTGCCGCAGACGATCTGGCAAGGGGACTTTCCACGTTCATGGTGGAGATGACCGAAACCGCTTCGATCCTCCGCCAGGCGACCGATAAGAGCCTAGTCCTTATGGACGAAGTCGGACGCGGAACTTCTACCTTTGACGGATTGTCTTTGGCAGCCGCAATCGCGGAAGATTTAGTTGTGAACTGCAGAAGCCTGACGCTGTTTGCAACGCATTATTTTGAGCTGACGCAGTTAGAAAAGACGCTCCCAGATGTCGTCAACGTTCATGTGGCGGCCGCTGAAAGTTCGAAGAACATTGTCTTCCTGCACGAAATCCGACCCGGCGCCGCCAATCAAAGCTACGGTATCGCTGTGGCCAAGCTGGCGGGCATTCCGAGAAGTGTGATTCGAGGTGCACAAAAGGTGCTCTTAAAACTTGAAGAACGTGCGGCTCAAACGGATGATAAACAGCTCGACCTCTTTGTTGCGTCTGAGGCCTCGTCAACAGTCTTCCCGGAAGAAGAACTCCCCGAAGAAGATCCGACTCTGCTCGAACTCAGAGACCAGCTCGCGGATGTTTCCATGGATGATCTCTCTCCGCGCCAGGCTTGGGAATTATTGGCCGATCTGCAAAAGAAAGCCAAAGAGACGAAATAGTATTTTTCTGTCTTTTTAATGCGAATGGCTCGACCTTTGTCGAGCCATTCGCATATTTGATTCTTCGGTGAATCAGTGTTTGGTTTCTGAAGCCTCTTTGCGCAGATCTGCGACCTCCAGCAGTTCCGGCGCTTCCATTTCTTCGACTTCTACCGTCTAAGAAGACGTGGTTTTCATCGCTGCCGATCACGGTATAAAATCTTCCGTCGCTCGGTTCTCCAGGAACGCCTTCGACTTTCATACCGGGTTCCACATTGTCACCGAGTAAATTCAGCGGAACGGAGCGAATCAGTTCCGGTTCGCTTTCCCCGAAAGCATCTTCCGGCTCCAGCGTCAGCGTAACGGTATCTCGTGCCTTCTTACCCATCAAGGCCTGTTCAAGTTTCGGGAAAATATCATTGTGTCCGAACAACACTTGCCAGCCTTCTTCCGGGCCTTCCTGTAATTGATTTCCGGTGAGATCAAAAACATCGATCTTCAGCCAAGCAACCGTATCTTTTACAATTACTGTTTCTGACATGGTTTTAAACCTTCATTTTTGACTGCGCTCATCCTACCAGTCTGAAGCGTTATAAAGGCTTTCGATCACCTCAGAACGGTTATTTCACGCAGATCTTGCAGCTGTATTCGTCACACTCTAAGCAGAACATCGTGACGAAGTTTTCCGCACCTTCCGGGAAGGAAGGCACCACTCCGGTCTGGTGGCGATAGAAAACTTCGAGCGCGTGACGGGCTTCCGAGCCCTGAAGGATTTTCATCGTTCCGTTGGCCATGATGCTTTGGAAAGCCGAGCCGCTCTTGCAAGGAATTTCGGGATCAATGACGACGCGTTCTCCGCACTCCATAATCGCAGCCACTTTATTGCAGATGCCGCGGATGATGGAAACTTTTTTACCATCGAGCGCGCTGTGGCTGTAGAGGCGGAGCTTCCCTTCAGGCGTAAATTCATAACCGAAGTTCATGATCACTGCGTACGGTTTTTCTCCATCCCACATGGCGTAGCTCACGATTTTGCAGCGATCAAGAATCACTTTCATCTTCTGAACATCAGCAACTTCACGGTCAGTTCGGCGCAATTTATTTTCTCCTATGAAAAAGCCGACGTTTTAAGGGCGCCGGCTTCGAATTTGATTTGAATTTTTATCTGACTTGTTCTTGGAGCAGATTCAGAATTCTTGCAGAAGTGCTCAAAGGATCGGTCTTATCACTGTCAGGCATTGCGGTGACAGTTGTCTTATTGCCGTCAGAAACAAGTTTGACACGATAAAGCGGTGCATCGACGGGTTTTTCTTTCGAGAACCAGCGGCTAAAGAGGCCTTCGTCGTTGCGCTTCTTAACTTCGTAGTCCGGATCCAGATAGCGGATGTAGTAGATACCGGCAGAGCGGTCACGGTCTTCAATGTTCAGACCGACACGATCAAGGCCGACGCCAACGCGTCTCCAGGCGCGGTCAAAGTCTTCGTCGATTTCCAGGGCTTCCGTCTTGCCGTCAGCTCCCTTGATTTCACGGCTGATGTAAACTGGAGCGGCTTTCTGCAGTGCAGGCTGTTTTTCGATTTCTTCTCTGGTCTTCTGCTTCGGATTGAAGTCATTTTCCAAGCGCAGAGACAAGCGAGTCAGCATTTCGGCTTCAAGTTCTTTGTCAGCCGGAGCCGGCTGCCAGGCAGTGTGTTCTTCGCTGGAGCTGGTATAGACCTCAACCATGCGGCGGTTCGTGATGTAAATATCGGTACCGCCGTTTGCATTGCGTTCAATACGAGTGCGGTAACGGTCACGTTCGCCGGTGGAGTAAACGGAGTCGAGAAGCTTGCCGAGCGTAGCTCGGATAATGTCCTGCGGCAAATTGGCTTTGTTTTCTGCCCAGTTGGTTTCCATCACGCCGGCGCGCGGATCTTCTCGTTCAACCTGAAGACCGACTGAAGGCCAGAAGTCCAGCAGAGATTCCCAAACCTGTTCCGGAGGCAGGTTGACTTGGATATATCTTTCACTGCCGTCTTTAACAATTTTTGTCACGACGGTTGTGGGAAGAACCGGAGCGGTGCCGTTCTCAACAGCGGCGCCGGAAGCGTTCTTGCGAGCCTGCTCGGTTTCAGCAACCTGAGTAGCCGTAACGGTCTGAGTCTTACCGGGAACGGTAAAACGATCGTCCATCGGGAGCTGTGAAAGATCAGGCGGAATTTCTAACGGAGCGCGGCTGGTTGTGCTCTCGTACTGAATCTTTTCGTCTGTAAATTTAGAACCCAAGTACTGACATCCGGTCAAAGAGGCCGCAATGACGGCAACAGTACAGGCACGCAGAGGAAATCTGCTCATTTAGTCACTCCAACTCCCTGGAAAATCGGGAAAATTAAAACTATTAAGGCGGTAATTTTAGCTTATACCGCCTCTTTCGTGGTGCTCAGTGAATTAGATGCATCCGCCGACCATCAATGCACGCTCAACCTGCTCGTGTTTCGAGGGGGAAAGCGGTGTCAGCGGGAGACGGATTCCGGGAGGAATGAGTCCCATTCTGTGAAGGGCCCACTTCGGAACGATCGGGTTCGGTTCACAGAAAAGTTCTTTGTGCAGCGGCATCAGGCGATCATTGATTTCACGAGCGCCCATGACATCGTTGGCCAAGGCCATCGCGCACATGCGGCTCATGAGTTCCGGAGCCACATTGGCAGTCACGGAAATAACACCGGCGCCGCCCATCAGCATCAAAGCTAAAGCGGAATCATCGTTGCCGCTGTAAATCGCAAATTCACGATCTTTCGGCAGACGGCTCAAGAGTTCGGAAGCGCGGCCCAAATCACCGGTTGCGTCTTTCAAACCGATAATGTTCGGAAGCTCCAGCAGACGAAGCACCGTGTCATTCTTCAAATCGGCAACCGTTCTTCCGGGAACATTGTAGAGAATAATAGGAATATCAACTGCATCGGAAATTGCTTTGAAATGCTGGAAGAGACCTTCCTGTGTCGGCTTGTTGTAATAAGGAACAACTTGAAGTGTCGCATCTGCGCCGACGGAAGCTGCATAAGCGGAAAGCTCGATGGCTTCCTTCGTAGAGTTAGAACCTGTTCCGGCGATCACGGGGATGCGGCCGCCTGCCGTTTCAACGGCGACGCGAACGAGTTCGTTATGTTCGTCATAATCAACCGTCGGGCTTTCGCCGGTTGTACCGACGGCAACGATGGCGTTAGTGCCGGCGGCGATGTGCATTTCAATGAGGTTGCGGTAAGAGTCGTAGTCAATGGTGCCGTCTTCGAACATCGGCGAGACCAGTGCAACAATACTGCCTTTAATCATTATCAGTCACTCCTTGAGGTGAGATCCTTGGTTGGTTTATCAAATTCATTGTATAGAAGTTATGGAGCCTAACGAGGCTCCATAATCATTGATTTCACTAAGATTTATTCTTTTGGCAGGATCACCGGAACATTTTTCCCGTTGATCGGCTTTCTAGCCACAAACCGCTGGAAGCAGTCGCCCTTTTCAATCAGCGACTCTTCGTATGCGAACACTTCCAGCGTATCCCGGAAAGCATCGATGAGTTCCAAAGGCTTCAGTACAAAATCCGGACTCTTTGCGCGATTGCCGTCAAATCCTTCAAAGGGAAGCATAAAGGTTTCATAAATAAGGTATCCGCCCCGCTTTAACGATTTGACCAGATGCGGAAAAAGCGAGCGCTCCAGGTAGAAGCTCACGACGATCACGTCGAATACTTCATCCTCAAACGGCCACAGAGCCCCTTCTAAATCCGCCTGCATAAACGTCGCGCCCGGAATTACCTCAATGTAAGGTCTGCAGCGCTCATCGATATCCAAACCCGTCACTTGGTTGCCGAAAGAAGCCAAGAGCTTAGTGTTTCGGCCGGCGCCGCAGGCCATATCCAGCACCTTAGCGTTGGGAGAAAAGAGCGAACAAAAACGTTTGATCCACGCAGAAGGCTCAGCGTTTAATCCTTTAACGGCATGCTCGGACGGAATGTAAGGTGCTCTCATGATGTGCTTATCCTCGAACTAAATGAACCACTGAACGATTGCCTGTCCCATTCTCATGAACGGACGCATAAAGAAGGACAAAGTTCCCGTCAGAATCAGCGCAAACAAAATCCACATTCCGTACGGCTCGATTCTTGAGTACTGCCAAGCCATTCCCGGAGGCAGAAGACCGGTAACAATGCGGCCTCCGTCCAGAGGAGGAATCGGAATCAGGTTCAATGCCATGAGCACGATGTTGCAGCTGACGCCGGCCACACACATTTTTATGAAGAAGTCTTCGTAAATGCCCATGGAGATCAAAATTTTGAGTGCGATGGCCCAAAGGATGGCTTGGATCAGATTGGCGCCGGGACCGGCTGCCGCCACCCAGATCATGTCGGTTTTAGGATTGCGCAGATTGCGGAAATTGATCGGTACGGGTTTTGCCCAACCGAACACAATGCCGCTCATGCCGCTCAGCGCACTGCCGATCAGCAGCGCACCCGGAACCAAGATTGTTCCTACCGGGTCAATATGCTTGATCGGGTTCAGCGTTAAGCGGCCGAGCATGTAGGCCGTCTGGTCGCCACAGAGCTTAGCGACGTAACCGTGCGCCGTTTCATGAATCGTGATCGCAAAAATCAAAGGGATCGCGTAAACCGCGATCGTCTGAACAATTGAAGAAATATCCATATGCTTCTTTAGAGGAGCTGATTAGATAGGAGCTTTGTTAAAGGCCTAAGGCAGAAACCGAGCCTAAGCCTTCACGGATAACTTCGGGTTCGTCTCCGGAAAGATCGACCACTGTCGTATCACCGATTACGGAAGTGCCGTCATCCAAAATGAAAGCCAGCTGGTCACCGATTCGATCCTGAATTTCCCAAGCGGAAGAAAGCGGTTCCTCCTCGCCCGGCATGATGACCGTCGTGCCGACAAGAGGTTCTCCGATCTTTTCCAGCAAAGCGTGCAGTGCTTTATTAGACGGAACTCTTAAACCGATGGTCTTCTTAGACGGATGAGAAAGGCGACGGGGCACTTCTTTAGTCGCTTCCAAAATGAAGGTGTATGGCCCCGGCGTGACGCTTTTTGCCATGCGGTAGCCGGTATTGTTGACGCGAGCGAGCTTGCTCATCTGAGACAGAGAGTCACAGAAAAGCGTGAAGTGCTTCTTCTCGCTCAGCTGACGAATCAGACGAATCTTATCCAGCGCTTCTTTGTCGTCCAAACGGCAAACCAAAGAAAAACCGGTGTCGGTAGAAACAGCGGCCACCTGCCCTTTTGTCAGGAGCTTCGCGGCTTGTTCGATGCGATGAGGCTGAGGGCTCTCAGGCATCACTTGCAATATGTATCCCATTACTTTGACCTTTTCTATATATAAATTCGGGCGAAGAGAAACCGCCTGATTTTTAGGTCAGTATTGTATAGGTGTGCGGTTCACGACGCGCGAAAATGATTCCAAACGGGCTCAACTGTTCTCGGTAAATCGCCTTGAAGACCGGGCTCGCAGCGGTTCATAGAACGGTGGAAGTCACTGCCGGTAGAGGCCCAAAGATTTCTCGACTGAGCGAAATCGCAAAAAAGCAAATTCTGTCCGGGGGTATGACTTCCCGTCGTCACCTCAATCGCGTGGCCTCCCGCTTCGGTAAACTCCTTGAACATGCTGTCGAATTCCCATTCATTAAGCTTGTATCGGCCCGGGTGAGCTAGAACGGGAATACCTTTTGCCTTGAGAATCGCCGAGGTTGCTTCATGGATGGAGGTTTTAGCGCGTTCTACGTAACCGGGTTTACCGCGGGAGAGATACTTGGAGAAGGCGGCGTTGTAATCTTCGACATAACCGTTTTGTGCGAGCCACGCGGCAAAGTGCGGACGTCCGATGAGTCGGGGATTCGTCACAATTTCCAAAACGCCTTCCCAAACGCCTTTCATGCCAAGCCTCTCTAATTTTTCGGCCATCTGCACTGCTCTTTCAAACCGGTTAGCGCGGATGCGTCCTAAGAGCGCCTGGAGCATTTCATCTTCAGGATCAAAGTCGAGCCCCACCACATGAATGGAAACTTCCCCGTAATCGGCGCTGATTTCTACCCCGTTCACAAACTGGAGCCCGTGCTGAGCGGCCGCTGCTTTCATGCGTTCAAGTCCGCCCGTCTCATCATGGTCGGTCAGCGAGATCAGCTCGACGCCGTTATTTTTAGCTCGAATAACCAATTCTTCGGGTTCTTCCACACCATCCGAAAATGTCGAATGCATATGCAGATCTGCGCGTTTAATTTGCTTCATCAACGACCATCCATCAGTGAAACGCTTAGCTCTTTGTCCGTTTTGAACATATCGGGGGTATACCCCGAGCGAGCGAAATACTAAAATTCACGAGTTAGTGAAAATATGTATAAGTTTAGGTAACCACATCAATCTATGACAGAAAATAAAAAAGAAAATCTTAACAACCGCATGATTAAATTTTTGTTCGAGGGTGCGCCGGTTCGCGGTGCCTGCGTACAAATGGCCGAAGAATGGCAGGAGATGATTAAATTCCATCACTATCCTGAAAACGTGGCCGCTTTGCTCGGACAGTTCACAGCCGGGGCTCTTCTTCTTTCGAGCACCATCAAGTTTGAGGGCAGCCTGATTCTTCAGGTTAAGGGTTCCGGCCCGATCGCCTTCATTTACGCCGAAGTCCGCAATCCGATGAGCGTTCGCGCAATGGCCGAAATCCGTGAAGGTGCGGAAATTAAGCCGGAAATGGATCTGCAGGAACTGATCAACAAAGACGGTAAAGGTCTCTGCGCCCTGATCCTTGACCCGAAGGACCGCAGACCGGGAGTTCAGCCTTACCAAGGCATGGTTTCTCTGGAAAGCAACTCCGTTGCCGAAAATCTTGAAAACTACATGGCCAAGAGCGAACAGCTCGAAACCAAGCTTTATCTTGCCGCTGACAGCAAGAAACTCGGCGGCCTTGTCATTCAGAAAATGCCGTCGGTGGGCGGCAACGTTAGCGAAATTTCAGATCCGGATGCCTGGGGGAGAATCCTGCAGCTCGCTCACACCGTTACTAAGGATGAGCTGCTCAACGTTCCTGCGACAGATGTTCTTCATCGCCTCTTCTGGCAGGAAAAACTCGTTCCCGTCGCAGAAACCGACATCACTTTTGAATGCAACTGCTCCCGCGACAAGACTGACAGCATGCTGCTGCAGTTGGGCAAGCAGGAATGCATGGATATTCTGAAGGCAGAAGGCAAGATTGAAGTTAACTGCCGATTCTGCAACCGCCAGCAGGTTTACACACCCGAAGAAGTGGAAGCCTTATTCGTGGAGCCGAATATTGATGCTGCCGCCATGGGAACCGACCCGAAACGTCCTCAGTAATTTTTGAAAGCTTCCCATAAAAAGAGCTCGGCTGAAGATACAGTAGCCGAGCTTTTTTGGTCTCTAGGAGAGACCAAGGAGGGATTCTTTTACTTCGGATCTTTCATATTCCAAGCTTTGACGTCATGGCAGGTGGCGCAGTCGTTAACGCTCGGACGATGTTCACGGTGGCAGTCGGTGC
>ENA-UONV01001932-UONV01001932.1-human-gut-metagenome-genome-assembly--contig:-CS4-NODE-1932-length-16518-cov-10.343376_pt1 | contig 16518 bp, 11 predicted proteins | sample MGYA00242461_ERZ724008 | MGnify/ENA metagenome assembly ERZ724008 | reverse complement strand
GTGAATTTCTCCCATTGACTGTTAAAAGTATTACTATATTGGAGGGGGAGAAGTCTGAGTGAATACCCTCAAAGAGGTTCTCGAATGTCGCTTGAAAAAAAATAAAACAGTTTCTAAATATTTCGTATTGGATTATTTCTTAAAAAAGTTGTAAATTGCAGCGAATTTTAAATTTCAGGTTATGAAAAGATATTTGGTCACCGGTGCGGCCGGATTTATTGGGGCGAACTTTTTGAAATATTTGTTGAAAAAGTACGAAGAAGATATATATGTGGTTGTTTTGGACAAACTTACGTATGCCGGGAATCTGGGTACTATTAAAGACGAAATAGCCGATTCGAGAGTGCGGTTCGTGAAGGGGGACATACGCAATGCCGAATTGGTAGCGAACATTTTTGCCGAAACCGATATAGATTATGTGGTCAATTTTGCGGCCGAATCGCACGTAGACCGCAGTATAGCCAATCCGCAGCTCTTCTTGGAAACGAATATATTGGGCACGCAGAATATGCTCGATTGCGCCCGCAAGGCATGGTATAAGGGAAAAGATTCCGAAGGGAAGCCTCTCTATGCCGAGGGAAAGAAATTCTTGCAAGTATCGACCGACGAGGTCTACGGTTCGTTGTCTAAGGATTATATCGACCCGCAGCCGTTGGAAATTACCGATGCCGATGTGCGCAAAGTGGTGACCGGACGTACCGACCTGCATACTTATGGCAAACGGTTCTTTACGGAGACGACACCGCTCGATCCCCGTTCTCCTTATTCGGCTTCGAAGACGAGTGCCGATATGTTCGTGAGGGCTTACCACGAAACCTACGGCATGCCGGTGAATATTACCCGGTGTTCCAACAATTACGGTCCCTATCATTTCCCGGAAAAATTGATACCTCTGATTATCAAGAATATATTGGCCGGTCAGAAACTCCCGGTCTATGGTAAGGGCGACAATGTGCGCGACTGGCTCTATGTGGAAGACCACGCTAAGGCTATCGATGCCGTATTGGAACGCGGCCGTATCGGCGAAGTCTATAATGTGGGCGGATTCAACGAAGAACAGAATATCAATATCGTGAAGCTCATCATCGGTATTATTGCCCGTATCATGCGGGAAGAACCGGAATATCGTAGGGTATTGAAGACCGATGTGAAGAATATTAACGAGGATTTGATTACTTTCGTGGGCGACCGTCCGGGGCACGACATGCGTTATGCCATCGATCCGTCGAAGATTGCCCGTGAATTGGGCTGGTATCCCGAGACCCCCTTTACCGTGGGGATAGAGAAAACTGTGCGTTGGTATCTCGATCATCAAGATTGGGTGGACGAAGTAGTCAGCGGCGATTATCAGAAATATTACGAACAAATGTACGGCAATCGTTGATTGCTCTAATAAAATACGAACGATGAAAGGCATAGTATTGGCCGGAGGCTCCGGCACGAGATTGTATCCCATCACTCGGGGAGTATCGAAGCAGATGCTTCCGGTGTATGACAAACCTATGATTTATTACCCCATATCGGTATTGATGTTGTCTGGTATCCGTGAGATACTTATTATCAGCACTCCTACCGATTTGCCCGGATTCAAGAGGTTGTTGGGGGACGGCGGACAGTTCGGCGTGCGTTTCGAGTATGCCGAGCAGCCATCGCCCGATGGACTGGCGCAGGCGTTTATCATCGGGGAGAAGTTCGTGGGGAACGACACCGTGTGCTTGGTGTTGGGCGACAACATCTTTTACGGGCAGAGCTTTACCCGCATGCTGAGACAGGCCGTTGCCGATGCCGATAAAGGAATGGCGACGGTGTTCGGTTACCGGGTGGGGGATCCCGAACGTTACGGCGTAGTCGAGTTCGACGAAAGCGGACGGGCGATCAGTATCGAGGAGAAACCGGCAAAGCCTCGTTCCAACTATGCCGTGGTCGGGCTTTATTTTTACCCTAACCGCGTCGTGGAGGTTGCCAAGCAGGTGAAACCGTCGGCACGGGGAGAATTGGAAATAACTTCGGTGAATCAAGCCTTTCTCCAATCGCAGGCTCTTGGCGTACAGTTGATGGGACGAGGTTTCGCTTGGCTCGATACCGGTACGCATGAATCGCTGTACGAGGCATCGAACTTTATCGAGACCATCGAACACCGACAAGGACTGAAAGTGGCCTCTTTGGAAGAAATCGCTTATCGCATGGGGTGGATCGACAAGGAGCATTTGCTCGAACTCGCCGAGCCGATGAAGAAAAACCAGTATGGGCAATATTTGATAAGACTGGCGAACGATGAGCTTTGACCGGGTGAGATGGATCGAGTTGCCCAAAGTGGCAGACAAGCGGGGAAACCTGTCGTTCATCGAGAGTGCACGGCATATTCCGTTCGAGATAGCGCGTACTTACTGGCTGTACGATGTGCCGGGCGACGAGCATCGCAACGGCCACGCTTTCAAAGAACAGGAGGAGTTTATCGTAGCTTTGTCGGGCAGCTTCGACATCGTGTTGAATGACGGCACGGAGACCCGGCGCTATCACATGGCACGTTCGTATTACGGCTTGTATGTGCCCCGCATGATGTGGCGCGAGCTGGATAACTTCTCGACCAATTCGCTGGCGTTGGTATTGTCGTCGACCTTGTACGATGCCGGCGATTATATAGAAGATTTTGAAGAGTACCGCACTTTATTGAAAGGGGGGAATGATGAGTAAAAGGGCTTCGGTGGACGATTGCCGATTGATACGATTGCCCAAGCACGAGCGAGAGAACGGAAACATCACTGTGGTGGAGAATGACATCGACCTGCCTTTTGCCGTGAAACGGGTGTACTATCTGTATGATGTGCCGGGCGGAGAGGAACGGGGCGGGCATTCACACAAGCAACTATATGAGTTTTTGGTGGCGGCCGGCGGATCGTTCGATGTAGTTCTCGACGACGGAGTCTCCACCCGTACGGTGACTTTGAACCGGCCCTCCTACGGGTTGCTTATCGTGCCGGGTATCTGGCGGGTACTTAATAATTTCTCTTCTGGGTCGGTCTGTTTGGTGCTGACTTCCGATTATTACGAAGAGTCGGATTATGTTCGCGATTATCAAGAGTTTAAAGAAATTAGCCGATAGATGAAATATCCCCAATTATCCCTACGAGAAACCAATGCTCCTTATATGGAGGAGATGAAGACCATCGCCGCCGAAGTTATCGAGGGCGGGTGGTATATCCGGGGGAAATACGTGTCCCGGTTGGAAGAGCAATTATGTGCATATCTGGGTTGTCGCTATGCGGTAGCTACGGGAAACGGGTTGGATGCCTTGCGTTTAATGTTACGCGCATACATCGAGATGGGAGTCATGCAGCCGGGTGACGAGGTGATCGTGCCCTCGAATACCTATGTGGCTTCGGTTCTCGCCATTACCGACAACGGGCTCGTACCTGTGTTCGTCGAGCCGTCGGTACACACTTACAATCTCGATACTTCTTTGGTGGAGCGGGCTGTAACCGCTCGCACGCGGGCGATTATGGTCGTCCATCTGTACGGTCGGGTTTGTTGGGACGAATGTCTGAAAGACATAGCTGCCCGTTACGGGTTGAAAATTGTAGAGGATAACGCTCAGGCTTTCGGTGCGGTTTCGCTGGTGGTGGGATTGCAGGGCTCGTTTCACACCGGAGCTTTGGGCAATGCCGCCGGATTGAGTTTCTATCCGACCAAAAATTTGGGTGCATTGGGCGATGCGGGAGCGGTGACGACCGATGACGGGGAGCTGGCCGAAGTGGTCCGAACATTGGGTAATTACGGCTCGGCAGAGCGGTATGTGAATCTTTATAAGGGGGTGAACAGCCGCATGGACGATTTGCAAGCTGCATTCTTGTCGGTGAAATTGAAATATCTCGATGAGGATAATCGCCGTAGGGTCGCTGTCGCAAAGGCATATTCCGAACATATACATGGCAAGGAAATCGTACTTCCCGAACCCGGAGGTGAGGGAGAACACATTTGGCATCAGTATGTCGTACGATGTTCCGAGCGGGATCGGCTGAAAAACTATTTGGAATCGGAAGGGGTGGGCACTCTCATTCATTATCCCATACCTCCACACAAACAACAGTGTTATCGGGAATACAATCGATTGTCTCTGCCTATTGCCGAACAGCTTGCCGATGAGGTATTGAGCCTGCCGATGTCGGCTTATCTAAACGAATCCGATGTGCTTGAAATTGCGAGGATCATCAACCGATTCGATATGTAATAGCGCGCAGGGGGAGTGTATAATTCCCAAACATCTTTATTCTACTATTGTTTTAACCCCCTCGCCCTATATTCCCTAACGGAAACACAGGGGGAGAGGATTGAAAGTGGCGTTTCCGTTTCGGTATAAGGATAGCATTGTGCACTTCTCTCTTGTGCTGTGAAAGCAATAGGGGAGATACCGAAGAAAAGAAAGTTTCAGAGGAGAGGGGGAGAAAGGTTTCATAGTAATTTCTGATTGAGAGATTAACCCCTCCGTCACTGTGTGCCACCTCCCCTATATTTTTGCGTTGCAAAAACACCCCGCAATGCTGCGGGACACGGCAGAAGAGGAGGTTTAACGCCCTTCTGTTACATCGTTTTAACAAATGAGATAATTGTTACCCTTCTCCCCTGCCGTGTCACGTAGTGACGGAGGGGTTGAAAACAGCCACTCATCAGTCGGTTTATATCGGACGTTTAACCCCTTCTCTCTGCAAAACAATATAGTAGGGGGAGAGATGCCCTAATCCGTTTCTTTTGCTGCGGATATAGTTCTACCTCCCCCCTACTATATTATTTCTATCGCACATTACAAATTTGTGCAGGAGAGAAAATTTCTTTGCGGACTATTTCAACGCTTTCATAGCGGCTTCATAGTCGGGTTCTTGTGTGATTTCGGGGACGAGTTCAGCGTGAATGACTTTTCCATTTTCGTCAATGACTACGACCGCACGGGCCAATAGTCCTGCTAACGGGCCATCTACCATTTCCACACCGTAATCTTTTGAAAATTCGGGCGAACGGAATGCCGATGCGGCAATTAAGTTTTTAATGCCTTCGGTCGTGCAAAAGCGTGATTGGGCGAAAGGTAGATCTTTGGAGACGGCCACGACGGTCGTATTGTCCAGAGATGCTGCCAGTTCATTGAATTTACGCACCGAAGTAGCACAGACCGAAGTGTCGAGACTTGGAAAGATGTTCAGTACAATGCGACGTCCTTTGAGGTCGTGACAATAAAGTTCAGTCAAGTCGGATCGAGTAAGTGTGAAGCAGGGAGCTTGGCTTCCTACTTTCGGCAATTTACCGTAAGTATGTACGGGTGTGCCTTTGAAAGTGATTTTTTCCATTGTTGTTAATTTATAGATGAAACTATTTGTTTTTCTGCGCTTGTATGGGTCGGTCGTGTAATATTTGCCTGACGGCGAGTTCGAGTTCTTCGGCCAGTAGCGGGGAATATCCTATTTTTACGAATCGTATCGTGCCTTCGGGGTCGAGCAGGAAGAGGGTGGGGTAGCCTGTCACGCCATACTCGCCGGCTGTTTTTCCGGTATATTCCAGTATGATGGCTCCCGAACGGTTTTCTATGTTCTCGGGTTGCTTCTCTATGTAGAGTATAACTGGCGTCAGATTTTCTTGCAAGGATACGGATTCGGCTATTTGCAGGGCTTGTTTGCAAAATTCGCCTCGTTCGTCGAGGAATAAAAGCAGGCAGTTTTGCCCTTTCAACTGATCGGAAGAAAACCGATGTTCACCCCATTTGTGGGAAAACTCCGGACTTTTTTGTCCTACCCGGTCGGAGGCTGCATAAGTGCCTTCGCGGAATCGGAGGAATATTTCTCCATAATTTTTCAGCAGGTTGGTCTCACCGAAATAGTCGGAGGGGAATTTCGTATCCGTATCGTTTCCCGAATATTTTACAGTAACGGTTTGCGAACCTAAATGACCCGGATTATTTTCGGTTTCCCGATATAGGGGCATACCGTCGTGGGTGTCGAATGTATAGAGTATGGTTCGGGACAATTCGCCCTTTACGGAGTCATTCACGAGTATGGCGTCGCACAGACGGTTCTGCACGAGCGTGTCGGGGAAAAATTGTACGAGACAATCTTTTTTCCCGACGAATGTTTTTAATTGTCGGGATATTTCAGCCGGGAAAAGTTCGGTGAACAGTCCCGAACGGTGTACTCCCGGATTGTTACCTTTATGTGTGAACGGTTCTTTGTCTTCGCGATGATGATATTCTCGTAGCCGATCACGGTCGAACCGGAAGTAATCGCCGTTGTCGTAAGCCATAAAATTGGCATACGGGCATGTATCGTTCTCGGCTTTGTAATCGATTAAGTATGAATATCCGCAAAGTGTGTCGATTGGATTTTTTCGATAGGAGAGTTCTGCCCGATAGTTTATTTCCGAATTGGTGAGTGGTAATGTCACTGTATATGTGAACTCGGTCCGATAGTTTTGAATGGAATCGAGTTTATGCCATATTTTGTCCGGGGATTGTCGAGCCGAACCGGGGAGGAGACCCATGAATAATATTCCAAAGAGGAGAACGAAAAGACGGTGTGGCATAATTTTATACTGTTATATCTATTGCAAGATAACAATTATTTCTCGCATTTTGTTCTCGGTCTTTACATTTTTTTCAAGGTTGAGAATCCTCTAATTGCGGGTGAGCCGGATTGTTTTTCTCTTTATTTTCTTTTTGTTTCAGATAACGGGCATAACCGGCTCTTAAAAAGTCGTCTATGTCGGTGGGCAACACATCGGCTTCGGGAGGGTATGTCTCGTCGCTGTCCTCCAACAGGTCGAAAAGGTTACTCGGATTGTCGGGCATATAATCCGTTTCTTTGCTTCCAGTATTTTCATCGGTTACCGGTATTTCGTCGATATGCTCTTTTCGCTTTCCCGATTTCTTTTTAACGGGTTTTGTTTCATACTTTTTGGCGTAGCGTTCGAGTGTGTTGATATACCCCATCAATGTTTTCACTTCGTTGGGTTGTGTCATTACATCTAATGTGAGCAGTAGCTCGTAATATCGTAACAGGATTCGATACCGGAGTGTTTCTATTTTCAACCGTTGTTCTTTCAAAATTTGTTCTTGTGTTTCCATACTTCTGTTTTTTAGGCAAATGTATGGTCTTGCCATCTTTGATTTATGGCATGATTGAACTTTCTTCGGAGGGTTTGTTCTTGGAATTTGTGTGCCTTTTGTTTTACCCTCTTGTCCTGCGGACACTCCCCCTATATTTCCTTACGGAAACACTGCTTTCCTTGCCGACATTTTCTAATCTCTATATTAAATTAACCCCTCCGTCACTGCGTGCCACCTCCCCTATATTTTTGCGTAGCAAAAACACAGAGGAGGAGGGTGAGAGTAACCCTCTATTCATTGCAGAGAAGTGCGCCTATATCGCATTACGACAACTCGTAAGGCTACGGGACACGGCAGGGGGATTGAAAGTGGCGTTTCAGTTTTAGTATAAGGATAGCATTTGTACTTCTCCTCTGTGTGGCGGTAGCCATACAATCAGAGAGACACCGAAGGAACGGTAGTTTCTGAGGAGAGGGGTTGGGAAAGATTACAAAAGTTTTGCTTGTGGGGGCTAACCCCTCCGTCTTTCAGCACTCCTTCTATATTTCCTTACGGAAACACTGCTTTCCTTGCCGATATTTTCTAATCCCTCTATTAATTAACCCCTCCGTCACTGTGTGCCACCTCCCCTATATTTTTGCGTTGCAAAAACACAGAGGAGGAGGGTGAGAGTAACCCTTTATTTATTGCAGTGAAGTGCACCTATATCGCTTTGTCACACCCCGTAATGCCGCGGGACACGGCAGGGAGGAGTGTAAGAGTACCCCTCTATTATTATACCGATAGCCATTTGCCGGTCTCTTCGGGGGTGAAGCCTCTTTGGTGGGCATAGTGTTCGCGCTGGGTTTCGTCGATGTGCCCGATGTGGAAGTAGCGGGCATCGGGGTGTGCGATGTAGAGTCCGGCGACAGAGGCATTGGGCATCATGGCGCCGTTTTCGGTGAGGGTTATTCCGATACGCGAGAAGTCTAACGCTCTGTCCCAATCGAAGAAAAGGGAATGGTCGGGCAGGGAGGGATAGCCTACTGCCGGACGTATCCCCCTATACCGGACGGAGAGGAGGGACTGCAAGTCGAGGTCGGGTTCATCGGGGGCGTAACCCCAAAATTCTCGGCGTATTTGCCGGTGCAGCCATTCTGCGGCGGCCTCGGCAAGACGGTCGGCGAGGGATTGGAGCAGGAGGGCGGTATAGTCGTCTCCGTCCCGACGTAAGAGCTCTATGCGCCGTTGTATCTCGTTTCCGGCGGTGATGGCGAATAGTCCGGCATAATCGGGTTTCCCGTCGTTGGCGGGGCGAATGAAATCGCTTAAAGAATAGTAGCGGGCATTGGCTTCGGATTTACGCACTTGTTGCCGCAGGCAGGGTATGTCGAAATCGCCGTCGGGTAGCCGCAGTCGTATGATATTGTCGTAAGAGGCGGCTTCGGCAAGTAGATAGCTGGCTTGTGGAGAGGTGTTGTTTTCTGCTTCGAGGGTGTCGAGCAGACGATTCGCCTCTTTGTAGAGCTGCATGGCTTCGGCGGCTTTGGCTCTCTCGGCCGATGGGAAAGAGGCGAGCCAGACGGCTTTGCAGTGGTCGCACCCTTGCATGTCGGCTATGGAGGCATAGCCTGCGCCTATTTTCCATACGGAGAAGAATGCCCGCCAGTTGATGAAAGGTCGTATGTCGCCGACAGTGACGGGGACGGTGTGCAATCCCATTTGCCGAGGCCGGGGGGCGGTATATGTGTCCCAATCTATGTAGGGGGCGTATCTTTCGGCTTCGGATAGGGTGACTAAATCGACCGGTTTCAAGGAGTTGCGCAGTGCTTCTTGTTCGGTGCGTATGCTGCGGATAAACTCCTCACGAGTTTGGGGATTGAGCAGTTGTGCGGCGATGAGCGGGTTTTGCGATGCGTCGCCGGCATGTATGACCGCACCGCTGTAACACGGGGCGATTTTGACGGCCGTGTGGAGTTTCGAGGTGGTAGCTCCGCCTATGATGACCGGTGTGTGCAGTCCTGCTTTTTCCATTTCGGAAACGACGTGGCACATCTCTTCGAGGGAGGGGGTGATGAGTCCGCTCAACCCTATGAAATCGGCTTGTTCGGCAATGGCTCGCTCCACGATTTTTTCGGCCGGAACCATCACGCCGAGGTCGATTACCTCGAAGTTGTTGCAGGCGAGAATGACGGCGACGATGTTTTTCCCGATGTCGTGCACATCGCCCTTGACTGTGGCTACAATGAATTTTCCCCGTTTGGAGGTTTCTCCATTGCGGGTATTTTCCTGCTCGATGAGTGGTTGCAATATACCCACTGCCTGTTTCATGGTGCGGGCGCTCTTGACGACTTGGGGAAGGAACATTTTCCCGTCGCCGAAAAGTTGTCCCACCCGGTTCATGCCGTCCATGAGGGGTTGCTCGATGACGGCGAGTGCCGAGCCGTATTGACGGACGGCCTCTGCGAGGTCGGTTTCGAGGTGTGTCGATATGCCTTTGACGAGAGCTTGTTTCAGTCGGTCGGCGACAGGTTGCCGATGACGGTCTTCGTCGATATCGTTTTCTTTTTTGACTGCTTCGCCCCGATGTTTCTCGGCGAAGTCGATGAGACGTTCGGTCGCATCCGGCCGACGGTTCAATACGACATCTTCGATGAGCGCAAGAGTTTCGGTCGGCAGATCGTCGTAGGTAATCGATGTGGCGGGATTGACAATCGCCATGTCGAGCCCGTTGCGGATAGCATGATAAAGAAAGACGGCGTGCATGGCTTCGCGAATGAAATTGTTGCCTCGGAACGAAAAGGAGAGGTTGCTCACGCCTCCGCTCACTTTCGCTCCCGGCAGGTTTTCGTGTATCCAAGCCGTAGCCCGAATGAAGTCTACCGCATAGTTGTCGTGGCTGTCGATTCCGGTAGCTATCGCCAACACGTTGGGATCGAATATAATGTCGCAAGGCGCTAATCCTGCTTCTTCGGTGAGGAGCTTGTAAGCCCGGGCGCAGACTTCGATTTTCCGTTCATAGGTATCGGCTTGGCCTTTTTCGTCGAAAGCCATGACGACTACCGCCGCTCCTAACCGTTTGATTTCACGGGCATGCGCGAGGAATGTTTCTTCTCCTTCTTTCAGGCTGATGGAGTTGACGATGGCTTTCCCTTGCAGACATTTCAAGCCGGCGGAGATAACCTCCCATTCGGAAGAGTCTATCATTACAGGAACCCGATAAATGTCGGGCTCGGAGACGATGAGATTCAAGAAGTCTACCATCTCTTTGCGGGCATCGAGCATGGCATCGTCCATGTTGATGTCGATGATTTGTGCGCCGGCCTCGACCTGTTTGCGTGCGATGTCGAGTGCTTCGGTATAGTTCTTTTCGTGAATGAGCCTCAGGAATTTGCGAGAGCCTGCCACGTTGCAGCGTTCGCCTATGTTGACGAAATTGTTTTCGGGGCAGACAACGAGATCTTCGAGCCCGCAGATGTGCAGACGGTTGTCTTTCGCGATGGGACGGCGGGGCGAGGCGTTTTGTGTGATTTCCCGATAGCGGGCTATGTGCTCGGGTGTCGTTCCGCAACAACCACCCACGATATTTACCAGTCCCTCGTTGATAAATTCTTTTATTTGTGCAGCCATCGATGCGGGCGTTTCGTCATATTCGCCCAACCGATTGGGCAGTCCGGCATTGGGGTAAGCACTGATGTAATAGGGGGAGATCGATGCCAACCGATGTAGATAGGGTTTCATTTCTCTTGCTCCGAACGAACAGTTCAAACCTACCGAGAGAATTTCGGCATGGGAGACTGCCGTAAGAAAGGCTTCGAGTGTTTGTCCCGATAGCGTTCGCCCGCTCTCGGTGACTGTTACCGAGAGCATGACAGGAAGCTCTCGTCCTGTCGCTTTCATAGATTCCTGTGCAGCAAAAAGGGCGGCTTTGGCGTTGAGCGTGTCGAAAATGGTTTCGATGAGCAGAAGATCCACGCCACCTTCTATCAAGGCCGTGATTTGCTCCCGATAGGCTGTCGCGAGTGTGTCGAGGTCGAGATTTCGCAAAGCGGGATTCTCCATATCGGGGGACATGGAACAGCTTTTGTTCGTGGGCCCTATCGAACCGGCCACGAATCGGGGTTTATCGGGTGTTGAATAGTCGTCGGCAGCCTTCCGGGCTATGCGGGCGGCTGCCCGGTTTATTTCCTTTACCTGACTTTCCAAACGGTAGTCTGCCATCGATATGGCGTTGGCATTGAAACTATTCGTCTCGATGATGTCGGCTCCGGCTTCGAGGTAGGCACGGTGTATCTCGTCGATGAGGTGTGGTGCGGTGAGACAGAGCAAATCGTTGTTCCCTTTTAATTCCACTGCCGAATCGGGGAACAACGAACCTCTGAAATCTTGCTCGTTCAGTCCGTAACGTTGTATCATCGTTCCCATAGCTCCGTCGAGAATGAGAATGCGTTGGTCGAGTAGTTGTTTCAATGTCTGCATATATCTCGGTCTATGATTGTCATATAACGAAAGATAAGAATCGGATAAAATGAATATGTTCGTTTTTTTTTTGCCGAACCGTGTCCTATCTTCGCAGTTACAAATATAGGGATAATTGTTGTTTTGTCTACCGAAATATTTGTTGTTTGAAATGGAGTATGCAGTAGATTATTCTATTTTGTCCTTGTTTTGTAGAGGAAATGTTTGAATTATCTTTTGTGTTTAGATATAATGTTCGTGGGCTGCTGATTCGTTTTACGGAAGGCAAGAGGGGCATGCCGTTGTATCGGACGTATATTTGTTCGAAAGAAAATCGAGGTGAGGAGATGCCGGTCGTCTGTCGTTCGATAAAATGATAGCTCCCTGTTATTTCTTGTCAGATTTCTTTCCAGACGATACTTTATCGGGATTTTTGTTGATGAAGTCTTTCCAACTGTTGTAGCTTTTGTCGAGATGAGGCCGGTTGGTCTGGTAGAAATGGCAGAGAGCGGCGGCCAATCCGTCGGTGGCATCGAGAAGGGGAGGCATATTTTCATCGGGGATATGGAGAATGCGCTGTAACATGGCGGCGACTTGTTCTTTCGATGCACTTCCGTTTCCGGTAATCGACATTTTGATTTTTAATGGGGCGTATTCGGTAATGGGAATGTCGCGGGAGAGCGCGGCTGCCATAGCGACTCCTTGCGCTCGTCCGAGTTTCAGCATGGATTGCACGTTCTTTCCGAAGAATGGAGCTTCGATAGCCATCTCGTCTGGAAGATATTGTTCGATGAGGCCTAAGACCCGCTCGAAAATGCGACGTAATCGCAGATAGTGACTTTCGAATTTGTTTAATTGAATCACGCCCAGAGTCATCAGTTCGGGGGTGTTACCGACGATACGCAGGACTCCGTAGCCCATGACGTTGGTCCCGGGGTCGATGCCGATAATAATTCTATCGTTTGTCGTGTTCATTTATAAGTCGATTACTTCCAATAGGGTACTGAATCCCAGTACTTGCTTGCCGAATTTCTTTTGCATATCGCAGAGCAGTGTTTCTCCGCACTCTTCGTGCCAGCGTTCGAGCGTATCGGTATCGGGCGATTTGAATTGCAGGGAAAGACTTATGCCTTCTTCCTCATTCTCAGCGAAAATACGGGTCAGTTGCGGCTCTTGTAAAGCTCCGTGTTCCAGTACAGCCGGAATATAGAAATTTTTTAACCAACTTATAAATTCGTCTTTCCGAGAGTGATCGGCGTGGTATGTGGTGTTGAATATAATCATAGTGGTATGGAGTTATCTTGTTGTTCGGAGAACCATATTATTCTTTTGACAAAGGTAAAAAAAATGAGGGCAGGAGCCAAATTTATTTGGCTCCTGCCGAATGCCTGTCGACTCTGTCTATCGTGAAGGTAAAAAAACTTCTCAATATTTTGTACAGTCGTAAAAATAGTTTTATCTTTGCACCGCATTAAGGGGGTATTAGCTCATCTGGCTAGAGCGCGACACTGGCAGTGTCGAGGTGAGCGGTTCGAGTCCGCTATACTCCACATCGTTATCCGTCTTTTGAGGTACAACAGTTTATTCCCCAGTAAAACGGGGTTTCTTTTTTTATGGGGGGCAAAAGAGATAATACAAAGCAATAGGGGTAATCACATAGTTTCTGTCGAATGTGGCTTGCAATTATTGTATGCTTTTGCTGTACTGCTCATCGAGTTGTTTTTTATCTATATGTTTATCATGCTCTCGGGCGTATCTGACAAAATCACACGGACAGTCTGCACTTGGTCGTGTGTGATTTTCCGTGTATATTCCAACCCCTCTCCCCCAGAAACTACCGTTTCTGGGGGAGAGGGGTTGAGGAAAGTTTCATAGTAATTTCTGATTATGAGATTAACCCCTCCGTCCTTCGGACACCTCCCCTATATTTTGCTACGCAAAACACAGGGGAGGAGGTTTAAAATATCCTTCCGATAGTAGAACATAAATCCTTATTCAAAGAGTCGACTTTCTTATTTTCAGAATATAGGGAAGAGGGAGATTCTTTTTCTTTTATAGTCTGGCATTTTCATGTGGCGAGCAGGAACTATCCAACCTTCTTCCCTGCCGTGTCCCATAGCATTACGGGGCACGGCAAGGAAGAAGGGTATATGTCTGATATAAACCGGCTGATGAGATACCGTTTTCAACCCCTCTGTCACTTCGTGCCACCTCCCCTATATTTTTGCGTTGCAAAAACACAGAGGAGGAGGGTAAATACAATCCATTTCATTCGTTAAAATTCGGGTCTATCCCTACTAAATTTCTACTGAGTTCGAACAACCGTACTTTATACCCGATCAATAAAAAAATCGTATCAGCTTATTGATAGAATAAGCTGATACGATTTTTAACCTATTATGATCTTCCGGGGCTATCGAACGACCGGTATTTTTACATTCTCTCGGCTTCCATCGGCATGTACAATACAACAAATATAAATGCCGGTTTGCAAATTGTCAAGGCTCATATTCGTCGTATAACCATCGACATTTTGCATTTTCATTACAGCACCGTTCATATTCACCAAAGATATACTCGATAAAGCTTTGTCAGTTTGTACCACCAAGTAGCCTCCATATGTATAAACTACTGTCGAAGCTAATGTTTGGAGTTCTACTTTTGACTCCCGGTCGTTATTCAGATATACTGGTATCTTCACAATTCTACTTACAGCATCGTTATTGGCTAACACGATTTGTGCTTCATATAAAGTATTTCTCTGTAATTGGGTTGCATCTAATGATACGGTGAGCGTTTCCATAACAGAAGGAGCGACAGAGAATTCATATTTATCAAGCGAGAGCCAGTTGATAGTCGGGGTGCGATTACCCATTACATTCGCGCGAATACAGAAGTTACTATTTAAACCTAAGTCTCCTGCTGACCACCATGTATTGCCAAGTTTAACCATATCGCCGAAGCCATTTTGTACATGACCGCCGTCGATACCAATCACGAAGTCTGTCGGTTCAAAGCCATCTATATTAACACCTATCCATAAATCGGTATTCCCTATCGTCAGAGGTTGTTCGAGCACAATATGATTCCAAGACTGTGCTATTGGGGAAAAAGTTTGTCTCATCAATTCATTTCCGGCATTTGACTGTGAGCCTTGACCGAAAATTACCACTTGAGCTTTGTCAGGTACGTCGTTTATATATACATCGACACTACTGATTTGCATACCCGACAATCCAGCAAGCATATTGCCCGGAAAATACTGTGCATATACAGCCGAAGAACCACCGCTGAGCGATACTTCGCTTTCGAGCCCGTTGTCATAGCGCAATACGAATTCTGCCTGCGACTCGGTTTCTTTCGCTTTAACCGAATGGGATTTCGCAGACTTTGTAAATTTCCAAGAAGGTTTGCTATTTTTTGTAGCAAAAGCCGACTGCTTGCTGCCCGGAGAGTGAGGTAGAGCATAAAGTACCGATGCTGTTCCTGTAAGCTCTGCACTGCCTTCGTTCTTTATTTCCAGCGTTACCGGTCGTACGTCGAACGATTGGTACGAATCGATGATACTTAATCCGGGTTTAATGATCGGTGAATTGTCGGAATGTTCCACGACCAGTGTATAGTCTTCTGTTTCTCCATAACCATATTGACCGCAAGCGCTAAGAATGTCTTCATAAGAAGCTATGATTCGTAGGCGTCTTTCTCCCGGCACGACTACCGCCTCGTCAGGAATCGATACTTTAATAGATCCCTTAGGAAGATAACCGATAAACTCGCCCGCTTCATCGAACGAACCGTTTCCATTCCAATCTACCCATGCACCTATATATAGACTTCCGCCTTCACACTCTACGTTCAAATCTAGCACTTCACCGGGTTTAATGCTTGTCTTCATATCAGAAAAATCGCTGTATACGTTACCCTCGCTTGGGTTGCTAATGCTTCCAATTTTGACTGAGGTAATGTATTCGTAACTTGCATCCGTCGAATACGATTCGCAAACTATCCCTTCTTCTCTTTTTGTAATAGAGAAAAACATGGATTGATGGGCTGTTTGTTCATCGCCTTCCGTGACATTGCGTATTTCGATATTATGTTTACCCGGTTGCGAACAATCGATCCGTTGGTCAAACGTGTGTTTGTAGCTCTCCATAGAAGCTAGTGTCACACCCAGTTCTTCGGTTGCCAGTAATTTATCGTCTAAATATAATTGAAGTTTCGCATCGGATATAGCTTGCTCACCGATATTCATTACTTCCACCTGTACCTTTTCATATTTGTCGCTTGCTGTTTCCAAAGGAGATAATAAACGTTCGAACTTCAATGCTTTTTGTGCAATGTAGTCGCCGTCGCCCGTTAAACAGTAACACATGGATAACTGAGAGGTCATATATTCTTCGTAAGCCTCCATCCAAATTAAACCTATTCCGGGGACATTGCTACATGTGAACACACTGAAAGCACAATTATGCGTTTCGTTGTCTACTTTGGCGGCTGCTACCGAAAAGAAACCGCTTTCTAGACAGATTGTTTCGTCCAATTCAACCGAAAATTCGTAAATGCGTGCCAAATCATCATATTCGCTTGCACTCACTCCGGTGAATTTTCCCAAGACATCGAATTCTTTGCGGTAGACTTCTTTGCCGGGGTAACCGTCGGCTCCCATTTCATAAAACGCCACTTCAAAACGGATCGGTTCTGTCATTTCGCCATTTTCATCGATGCCGCCACGGTCGGCGCAAGACAACTACTCGTAATTTTCTTCGTCCCAAAACATGAATCTCCCTAACCAGCGAATTCCGTTCACTTTCTGATAGCATCCAGAAAAGGATTGGTAAAATTTGGTAGCTCCGTCGGCACGACCCATATCGGAACTTTGTTGTCCCATATAGTCGGCATCGCTACTAAATGCACCTGAGAGAACGGTATTAGGAGGACACCCCAATGCATCGTCAACGCTATTGCGCGGTTCTGCCTTCAAAAAAACATTGTTTTCG